>Ga0209341_10000210_pt1 | contig 59091 bp, 51 predicted proteins | sample RifCSP13_2_FD_184020 | JGI IMG/M metagenome (GOLD analysis project Ga0209341, IMG submission 184020) | Soil microbial communities from Rifle, Colorado - Rifle CSP2_sed 13_2 (SPAdes) (version 2) | ecosystem: Environmental > Terrestrial > Deep subsurface > Rock core/Sediment | place: Rifle...
CACTTCGACTGGGACCTGTTCAAGGCGCTCGACGGCCTTCTCGACCAGCTCGAGTCCCGGATCAAGGAGGCGAAGGACCTCCGGATCACGGAGCGGAAGCGGCACCACGGCTCATAGGTCCCAGTACTTCGCTTGGACCGCCTTCGCCTCGTTCACCGCGTCCCGCCCCCGGTCCCGGTTCTCGCGGCCCTCCCGGAACTGCAGGTGCACGGACTCGCCCCGGAAGAGCGCGTACGTGGCGGCAATCACCTCCGCGAGCGCGGGAAGGTAGTACCCGCCCTCGAGAACGAAGGCGACCCGGCCGTGGGCGACGGACCGCGCGAGCGCCAGCGTCTGCTCCGCGAGCCGCACGTAGCCGGGCGACGAAAGCCCGAGGCCCGTGATCGGGTCCCGGTAGTGCGCGTCCACGCCGAGGCTCACGAGGATCGCGTCCGGGAGGAACTGACGCACGATCGGCTCGACGACCTCCCGGAACGCGAGGTCGAACGTGCCGTCCCCGGCCCGGGCGGGGAGCGGGAGGTTCACGGTGAATCCTTCGCCGCGCCCCTCGCCCACGTAGGATGCGGGGCCCGTCCCCGGGTAGATGCCCCACTGATGGGTGCTCACGTACAGGACGTCGCGGCGCGCGGCGAAGATGTCTTGGGTCCCGTTCCCATGGTGGGCGTCGAAGTCGAGGATCGCGACGCGCGGGGTCCGCTGGAGGAGCGCCGTGGCGGCGATCGCGACGTTGTTGAAGAAGCAGAAGCCGCCCCCGTGGTCCCGGCCCGCGTGGTGACCGGGCGGGCGGACGAGGGCGAGCGCGGCCTCCTCGTGCTCCGCGGCTCCGAGCGCCGCGGCGAGCGCGCCCCCCGCCGCGAGCCGCGCGAACCCGAACGTCTCCGGATGCACGGCCGTATCAGTGTCCAGGTACCCCTCCCCGAAGGACTCGATGAGCTGGACGTACGCCTTCGTGTGCACTGCCTCAATCTGGGCGCGGTCCGCGGGCTCTGGCACCGTGTACCCCTCGAGCAGGTGCAGCGCCTCGAGCTTCTGGACGATCGCCTCCAGGCGTTGCGGGGACTCCACGTGCCCGGGCGCGAGGACGTGGCGCTGGCCGTCCGGATGGTAGACGAGCACCGGGCGAGGCAACCGCGGAAGAACGATAAAGGCGACGCGCGGACGTTCCGCCCCATGATTATCAAATGGGCCAACAGAAACGTTTAGGCCGGGGTCGTGCCATATGTTCCTCGACGGGGGACGATGGGAAGGGTTCTCTCCGCGGTCATGGGGATCGCGATTCTCGGTTCGGCGATGGCACTCCTGGCGGCGCCTTCGCCGGTCCCGACCGCCGGGCCTTCGACGATGTCGCTCTGGGAGGCGTACAGCCGGGGACGGGTCACGATCACGCAGGTCGACGTGACGTGGGACCAGGGCGGCTCCGAGGCGACCGCACCGCTCGGCTATGAGATCCGGAACACGGGTTCGGCCGACGTGCGGGTCGGTGACTTCGCTCTCCTCATGAGCCCGAACCCGCGCGAGGGGAGTCCCGGGATGACCGCGCAGGACGGCATCCTGACCCTCAGCACGGTACCCGCGAACGGCGTCTTGACGTACATGTACGGAGACTACGTCGCGCAGGGAATCTTGCCGAGCCCGGCGTGGTGGTGCACGGAGGAGTACCAGTACATCTTGGCGAACGTGCGCATCACGCTCGGCGGTGAGTTGATCCCCTTCAACATGGAGACCCTCGTGCAAACCTTGACCACGGGTCCCTCGGGCACGCAGGAACTCGTGTGGAAGCACCTGCGGGAGGAAGTGACGCCCGTCGTCGGGAAGATGGTGGACGGCGCGTTCTGGAAGGAGATTCCGGAGACCGCCGGGCAGGCGCTCTTCGTCCAGCTCCGGGCGACGAACATCGCGATCAAGAACACGCAGGACGGGACCGCGGACCCGGACGCGCCGAACGCGCGGGTCTGGGACATCGCGCCCGCCGGCTACGTGGTCGACGCGTCGAGCATCACGCCCGCGGGCTACACGCTCACGACCCTCGGCGACGGGTCCACGCGGATCTCCTGGTCCGCGGACCTCCCCGCGGCGGACGTCACGTTCAAGGGCGCGGACTACACGCCGACGCCGTACACGTCGCGCTCGTTCTCCTATCGGATGGCGACGCCGCACATCACGCCGGGTCGCGTGAACCTGCCGCGCGCGCAGGTCAGCGTTGGCGCGGACTTCCTCGCGGAGGCGCAGAGCGCGCAGCCCGTGATGGATGTCCTCCGCGTCCCGATGCCGCCGGTCGTCGCCGCGGGCGGCCCCTACGAGGGCGTCGAGGGCGACACAATCTCGTTCGCCGCGGTCGCCTCGGACCCGAACGGGGACGCGCTTCAGTACCGCTGGGACCTGAACGGGGACGGGACGTACGACACGGACTGGTCCGCGAGCCCGGCCGCGAGCGCGACGTACGGGGACGACGTCTCCGGCACGGTCGTCGTGGCGGTGACGGACGGGGAGTTCACCCAGACCGCGACCGCGCCCCTCCTCGTGCGCAACGCAGACCCCGTGATCGACGGCGTCCGCGCGACCGCCGCCGGGAACCTGACCCTCCGCGTGGCGGGGGAGAAGTGGCACGACGTCACCCTCACGGTGTCTCAGGGCGGCGTTTCCACGAGCATCTCCGTGACCCGCATGCCCGGGAGCCCGGACGAGCAGGCCGCGACGCTCGAGGACGTGGAGTTCGACGTCACGGAGGACGTCTCGATCACGGTCACGTACACGCCGGAGGACGACCCCGTGAACGGGCAGCCGAACGGGGCGAACCCCGTGTGGGTGATCTTCAACGCGACGGGCGGCGGCGAGGTCCGGCTCCAGCACACGTTCAACGTGCAGCACCCCGAGACGTGGACGTGGACCCTCGACGACATCGTGCCCGCGTTGATCAGCGCCGGCGTGGTCCTCCGCGTCGACGCCTCCGACGTCGGGAGCGACGACCTCACGTTTACCGTGGACTGGGGCGACGGGTCGACGAGCTCCGAGACCGCGTACAATGGCGGTGGGCCGGACCCGTACCCGAGCCCCGACGTGAACCCGACCGCCGCCACGGAGACGTTCGCCGCCTCGTACGGGGCGCCCGGCACGTACACGGTCACCGTGACCGTGACGGACGATGACGGCGGGAGCGCCACGACCACGCTCCTCCTGCTCCTCGGCTAGGGCAAGTCTTATCGAGCGCGACCCGTATCGCGCGTCGTGAAGGCCGGGGAGGTGCTGGGCCCGGACACGCTGACCGTCAACGAGCGCGTCCTCCTCCACCTCCGCGAGAGCGCGCGGGACGCCGCGGACCCGTACCCGCTGACCCAGCCGGGGATCGCGGAGACCCTCGGGATCCGCGTGAACCACGTCTCCCGCGCCGTCAAGCAACTGATCCGGCAGCGCCTCGTCTCGGAGGGCGTCTCCCGGATCCGCGGGGAGGTCCGGAAGCGGAAGGTGTACGGGGTCACGCCGGACGGGCACGCCCTCGCGCAGAAGCTCGTGCAGGAGGTGTCGCAGCGCCGCGTCGTGGCGGTCGACGCGAGCGGCGAGCGGGAGGTCGCGGCCGGGGAAGCGCGTCGGTTCGTGGCCCCGCCGACCCTGACCCGCCTGTTCTCCGCCGTCGACTCCGACGGAAAGCTCGACCTCCGGAAGCCCGCGGCGGCGCCCGCCCGGGAGCACGCGCACCGCGAGGAGGGACGACCGCCGCCCAAGGTCCTCGTCGGGCGCGAGAAGGAGGCGAACGCGTTCCGGTCGTGGCTCGCGGACGGCCCGCCCGTCCTCGCGATCCTCGGGCCGCGCGGGATCGGCAAGACGGCCCTGGCGAGCGCGTGCCTGGACGACGAGCGGCCCCGCTTCTGGTGGTCCGTGCGGGAAACGGACACCCCGTACGCATTCCTCGAGGGGCTCGCCGCCTGGCTCGCGGACCTCGGGAAGGGGGACCTGCGGACGAAGATCGCGAAGGAGCCGCCGGATTGGCGGGAGGTCGCGAGGGTCCTCGCGCGGGACCTCCGGAGCTCGGGTGCCATCCTCGTGCTCGACGAGGCCCACGCGGCGAACGGGAACCTGGCCCCGTACCTCGACGCGGTCACGGAGGCCGTCGTCGCGTCCGGGGCGCGATTGGCGGTGACGTCCGAGGAAGCGCTGCCGCGGAGGGCCGCGCTCCTCGCGGACCGCATGCTGAGGGAGATCCGGCTCGGAGGACTGGACCGCGCGGCGGCGAAGGCAATCCTGGCGGGGGCGGAGGCGTCGGAGTTCGAGAAGGCGTACCGCCTCACGAAGGGGAACCCGCTGTCACTGAAGCTCATGGCGGCGGAGGAGACCCCGGGCGAGTTCACGCCGGAAGAGCGGGCGCTCCTGAAGGTCCTCAAGATGCGGCAGGACGAGGGCTAGATCACCTGCGTCGCGCGGAACCGGCCGTCCTTGAACTCAAGCGTATAGATGTTCGCGCTGTGGTCCACGCCCCGCATCTTCAGGCAGCGGATCCGGCGGTACACGTCGAGGTCGCCGACCCGCTCGAGCATGAGGTGGATCACCCCGTCCGCGAGGAAGTCCTCGTCCCGGACGCTCGCGAGGTCCGGCACCGCCTCGCTGACGACGAAGGCGGTCGCCTTCAGCGCCTTCAGCCACGCGAAAAAGTGGAAGAGCGTGATCCGCCGCTCCCGGAGGCCCGCGATGATCTCGAGGACGGGGAGGGAATCGAGGACGAGGAGGTCGAACGGCGTCGCCTGGTGGACGTCCTCCAGGTGGCTCTTCAGGACGTCGAGCCAGGGCTTCTCGGCGGGGGCGGCGATCCGCGCGGTCCCCCGCATCTCCTCCACGCCCCGGCGGATCTTCGAGAGGTCCTGGACGTGGACGACGTCCGCGACCTTCCCCGGGTCCATCCCCATCCGGCCCATCTGGAACTCCAGGCTCGGCTTCCCCTGCTCAAGGGTCACGTACACGCCGCGGAGGCCCTCGGTCAGCGCGTTGTGGTACAGGATGTTGTACGCGAGGGAGGACTTCATCGTCCCCGGCGGTCCGGAGAGGAGCACGACGTGGCCCTCCGGGATCCCGACGCCCAGGGCCTCGTCGAAGCCCTCGACGAACATCCGGAAGAACCGCATCGGCGCGGGCATGCGCCGCATTGCGGAAAAGGCTTGGCCCCCGGTCACGGCCACTTCTGCAGGTCCCGCGTGAGGATCGCGAGTCGGTCCTCCGTGTCGAACGACTTCGGGTTAATCGGGAGGAGCAAGACCGCGCCGCGTTCCGCGACGACGTCCGCAAGGGCCTGCACGAACTTCACGACCTTCCCGAAGTCATTCTGTGTGAACAGGTACTCGAGCCCATCGACGAGGACGCGGCACCCGGGCCTCTCCGCCGCCTCCTTCCGCACGAGCTCGACAATCGCACCGAGGTTCGTCGGGTTCAGCGTCTCCTTCCCGAAGCTGCGGCTCAGCCAGTAGACGGGGACGCCATCGAATCGCCAGCGGGCGCGCGCCTCCTCCGGATGGACGCGCGTGATGCAGATCCCGGGGGATCCGCGCCGGACGTCCTCCGCGAAGCGGACGAACGCCGCGTCCGAGGTCTCCGTGAGGACCGCGTAGCTCCGGCCCGCGAGGAGGTCGGGCATCTTCGCGGGCTCGGGCGCCTCGTCCTCCTCTTGGGTGCGCCTCCGCCGCCAAACGAGGAAGATCCCCGGGACGAGGAGCAGCGCCGCGAGGAGCGCGAGGAACCACGGCGTATTCGAGCCGCCGAAGAACGACGTGTCCTCCGCGACGAAGCGCTCCGTATGCGAGACCGCCATGTCGACGTACCGCGGGCTGGTCGCGACGACGAACCCCGCTTTTGACACGGTCACGGAGACGACGTTCTTCCAGGTCCCGGTGGCGTTGACAACTCGGTCCTCGACGACGATCCATGCCGCCAACCCCGACGCGTCCGTGGTGCGCGCCGGGAGCGCGCGACCTCCCACCGCCACGGACACCGTCGCGCCGGGGACTGGGACGTTCGTCGCGGTCCGCACGTCGACCGCCAGGAAGTTCTGGACGATCAGGCGGGAGGGGGTCACGATCGTCCGCCTCGCCGCGTCGTCAGCAAAGGTGCAGTTCAGGAGCGTGGCCGTGGCGGCGACGAGGAGGAAGTCCTGCGCGGCGGCGGACGCCGCGATCGTCGCGTTCACGAACGTCGCAGTCGCGACCTTCAGGTCCACCGCCCGGACCGCTGCTCCAGTCAGGGACACGCGGTCGAAGAGGAGGTCGTCGGACGAGAGGGCCGCCACACTGTAGTTGCCGCCATCCACGCGGATGTCCCGGAACACGGCGCCGAGCGAACCACCGCCAACGGAGACGCCTTCCCGCGCGCCGGTGACGGTGACGTTTTCGATGAGCGGGGCGGCACTCCACGCGCGGACTCCGCGTGAGAACCCCGAGATCTGGGAGTCCTGGAGCGTCCCCGTGGACCGGGTGAAGTTCACCGCCTCGCCCGTCCCGGACCGAAGGGTCAGCCCGACGAGCACGGGGGAGTTCCCGTCCGCGACGACGCCGTTCGAAACGTGCTCAATGATGAGCCACGACGCGAGGACCGTGGCGGTGGACCGGAGCCACACGCCGGACCAGTCCCCTGGCGCCGGGGGCCACTCGTAGCTCGTGAGGTTGATCGGGGTCCCCGGGGCGGCGTTCGCGGTGAGCGCGCCCTCGACGAGGAGGCGGCTCCCGCGGCAGAACCGCACGGTCGCCCCGGCTTCGATCGTCAGGGTCCCTCCCGGCGACACGAGGAGGTCGCCGCACACGCGCCACCGCGTCCCCGCGTCCCAGGTGACGGACTGGCCGGACGTCACGTTCGTCGCGAGCACCGTCGTGGGGAAGACCGCGAACCGGGTTTCGTTCGCGACCGAGTCGTTCCCGAGGTACGTTACGGTGACGTTGTAGTCGACTCCGAGCGCATCGGGCGCCCACGCGTCGCCCGCCTCGCCGCTCACGACGTCACGGACGACCCCCGTGCGGGCCGGCGCGCCCGTCGGATAGTACCAGTCGAACCGGACGCGTTCGAGGAGGCTGAGGTTCCCGTAGACCCAGCCCGGATCCGCGGTCAGATTCGCGGTGGCGGTCGCGGTCTGCCCGAGCTCGTACCCGCCACGATCCGTGTCCACGCGGATTCCGGTCGCGATCACGAAATCCTGCGGGTCCCAGACGCGAAAGGACGCGCTCCCGGAGATCACCGGGGGGGTCCCGTTCGTCTCGTTCGAGCTCACGTTCACGTGATACAGGCCGGTGGAAGGCGGCGTCCACGAGGCGACGGACTCCCAGTCCCGCTGGTTGATCTGGATCTTCACGACGTACTCCGCGCGCTCCAAGACCCACGTCTCGTTAGACCACTCGACGAGGGACCGTTCGTCCGCTTGGGCGTACGGGGGGTCGATCACGATGGCGGCGACGGCGTTCACGGCCATCCCGAGGACATAGTCCGTCCGGTCCGGGGCCACCGTCACGCTCCGGACCGGCGCGGCGGCGGGCGGGGACAGCGTCGCGAGCACGAGGCTCACAAGGAGGAGCTGGAGAAGGAGGCGCCGACCCACAGAGCGCTTCGATGCGGCTCCCTCCCCTTTATACTTTCGAGCCGACACCGTCGCCCATCCTGGCGGTGCTGGTACACTGGTACGGGACGTGGTGACGACGCGCACACCCTTAAAGCGGCGAAGGCGGCTGCGACGTCCGCGCAGGCCCAAAGAGGGGGAAGGTTGCCTGACAGGGGGGAGCCCCGGAGGAGGGGGCATTCCCCAACGAACGCCCCGCCCGCGAGCGGGGGCCACGATGGAGCGAGGGGAACGGCATGCAGCGAGGACAGCAGCGCGCGCTCGTATGGACGATTGTGATTGCCCTGTGGATGCCCACGGCCTTGGCGTTCGGCGCCTGGGCGGGCGGCACGCAGGGGCAGATCTGGCTGAACTGCGACCCCGGGGAGCGGGCGCACGGTGGGGGGTGGCAGGCGGGCGGGTTCGTGTGCTTCGGCGGCGACTTCGAACCGAACGCCCTCCTATCGTTCGACCTGATCGTGGAGAACCGCGACAACGTGGACCAGACGGACCTGCAGATCCCGCTCGCGATCCACTCCGCGACGACCGCGGACGACCTCGTCTCCGTGACGCTGACCGCGCCGGACGGGACCGCGACGACGATCCTCCTCGCGGACTTCGGGACCTCGGAGTTCAACCCGTTCGACGAGGCGTACGGCGGGCGGCACCACGTGTACGTGGGCACCGACGCGATCTGGAAGAACTACGACTACCCCCAGACGCTGCCGGAGGACACGAGCGTCTGGATCCGCGTCCAGGTCCGCTTGGGCCCGGACCCGAGCGGCGACTTTGAGATTCACTTCGACGCGTTCGACCTCGACACGGGCGCGAAGAGCCCGAACGGGCACGACGTGACGCTGACCTCCGGCGGCGGTGGCCCGGGGCCGGGCCAGCAGGGCCCGACCGCGTGCATCGTGGGCGGGGACGCGGTCACGGTCTTCGAGGGCGACCGCGTGATCTTCGACGGCACCTGCTCCTTCGACCCGGACGGCATCATCGTCCTGTATGAGTGGGACCTCGACCTGTTCCGGGATTCAGACGGGGACGGGGACCCCGCGAACGACGTCGACGCGACAGGCCCGATCGTTGCCTTCACCTGGTACGACGACTACGAGACGGAGGTCCTCCTCGTCGTCACGGACGACGATGGGCTGAGCGCCTCTGCGGTCCAGACTGTGACGGTCCTGAACGTCCCGCCCGCGGGGTCCTTCCTCGGCGCGTTCATCGAGTTCAACCTGACCCTCCGCGTGGCGGGGGAAAAGTGGCACAACGTGAACGTGGACGTCCACCGGAACTACGACCGCGACACGGGCACCTCGGACGGGATCGTCGCGACCTTCGAGGTCGAACGGTGGCCCGGGCCGCCGGACGCGAACCCGACCGCGGGCGACCCCGTCCTGCCGGTCCGCGTCGACGTCACGGGCACGGACGACCTCACCGCCGTGATCTCGTACGATCCGTACGCGGACGCCGGGGACGCGATCCGCGGGGACCAGCCGATCAACGGACAGGTGTGGGGCGACAACCCCGTCTGGTTGATCCTCACGTACCCGGACGGGACGCGGTGCAAGATCTTCCACAACTTCAACGTCCGCCAGTCCCTGGACCGGGACCGCGACACGCCCGCGATCTTCGCGGAGCCGTGGATCGTGGACCTGTTCGGACAGGCGGTCGCGGGGGCCCCGATCGAGTTCGTCGCGAGCGCGGTCGAGGTCGGCACGGACGACGTCACGTTCACGTGGGACTTCGGCGACGGGGGAACCGTCACGACGACGTACCTCTACGACGCGGCCCGCGGGCCGGACCCGGCGTTCCCGCCCGGAAGCCCGTACGAGCCGTACGGGTCCGGCGTCCTGCCGCCGCTGAACCTCGTGGACACGGCGTTCCACACGTACGCGGGCGCCGGCACGTACACCGTGACCCTCACGATCAACGACGACGACGGCGGGGCGCAGGTCCTCACGTTCGAGATCACGGTCGCGGACGCGGTCGCGTGCAAGTAGAGGCGTCCCGAGGGCGCCGGGCGAAAAACGCTAAGTGGCCCCCCGGGCATCGCGCTCCCGTGCGGCGCGCCGCAGCGGTCCTCCTCGTCCTCGCATTCGCGGTCCCGCTCCTCCCACGTGCGTCCGCAGTTGCCCCGGACGCGGTCACCGTCGTCTTCGAACGGACGTTCGACGTCGCGCAGTACGTGAACGGGAGCACGGTCGAGGCGTGGGCCGGGCTGAACTTCCCCGGGAACCCGGACCCGCCGGCCCAGGTCGACAACATCGAGTTCCGGTGGTACGACCCAAGGGGCGCGCTCGGGGCCTCGTTCCTCGTCGACCCCGACGCGAACGGATGGGCGCTCGGGACGCACCGGGCAATGCGACTCGGGAGCTGGTCCGTGAACGCCACGTACCTCGGGACGCCGACGTTCTGGGACAACCGGACGTTCGAGGTCGTCCCCGAAGCCTGGAGCGGCACCATCGTCCTGGCCCGGAGCACGATGGTCGGCCAGAACGCCACGCTCACAATCGCTCCCGGGACGACCGTCCGGAGCGACCCCGGCGTCTACCTCCGCGTGAAGGGCACGCTCACCGCGGATGGGACGCCCGCCCTGCCGATCTTCCTGACAACGAACGGGAGCGCGAGCCCCGGGGCCTGGGAGGACCTCCTGTTCCACCCGGAGGCGGGGAACCGGTCGTTCCTCGAACAGGTCCGCCTGCAGTACGGGACCGACGGCATCCAGATCGATGGCGCGGCGCCGCGGTTGGAGAACGTCTCCGTCGCGGACTCGCTCCGGAACGGTTTCCTGATTGACGCGACGACCCTACAGATGTTCGGAGTCGGTGCCTCGAGAACCCCGACCGGGTTCCGGATTCAGAGCTCCGACGTCACAATCGAGAACGGAGCCGCGCGGGACGTGTCCTACGGGATCCTCCAGTTCGGCGGGTCCGTCGCCGTGCACGGGGGCTCAATCACGAACGCCACGTCGTTCGGCATCACGGCGAACGCCCCGACGGACCTCGAGAACGTGACGTTCGGCGGCGGGGGCGTGGGCATCACGACATCCGCGCCTCTCCGCGGAGAACGCCTCACGTTCTCCGGCCTCTCCGATGCGATCGTGGCGAGCGCGGGCGCCGTGGCCGTAATCGGGAACTCGACGTTCACCGGCACGTCGCTCCGGGACGTGAAGGTGGGGAGTCAGGGGCGCGTTGACGTGATCAGCGGCACCTTCCCCGCGGGAGAACGCGTCACCGTGGACCCGGGCGGTGCCCTGTTCCTCTACAACTACGTGTCCGTTCGCGTCGTGGACCACGACGCAGGGGACGCGAACCTCTCAGGGGCCCAGGTTGACATCTTCGCGGACGGCGCGCCCCTGTTCCGCGACACCACGGCTGTGGACGGGACAATCCCGACACACCTTGTCTCGTACCGGCAGTACGCTCCCACGCTCCGAGAGATCCAGACCCGGATTCGCGTCAGTCTCGCGGGATACGCGTTCGAGCTCAACGACCGGGACGTCGACACGTCTCGGAACTCGGTCCATGTGTTCCGCGGGAGCACGGCGGACCTCGACGGCGACGGCGACCCCGACTTCTCCGACGCGGACGTCGACGGGGACGACCTCGACAACGCCGCGGAGTCGGCGCTCGGGACGGACCCGCGGGACCCGGACACGGACGGGGACGGCCTCCCGGACGGCTGGGAGTTCGACAACCAGCCTGCGACGGATCCCCTCGACCCGACGGACCCGGACCTCGACTACGATGACGACGGCCTCACGAACCGCCAGGAGTACGGAAATGGCACGAACGCGCGGGAGCGCGACTCCGACGACGACGGGATGGACGACGGGTTCGAGGTCGCGCACGGGTTCGACCCGACGAACGCGACGGACGCGGACGGGGACGCGGACGGGGACGGGTTTTCGAACCTCGAGGAGTACAACGCGGGCACGAACCCGCACAATGCGGACGACTACCCGCGCGGAGACTGGCTCGCGGGGACGTGGCCGTTCCTCGTCGCGCTCGTGGCGGCGATCCTGATCATCGCGTTGTCCCTCGTGATCGGTCGCCGCCGGAAGACGCAGAGAGTCGAGGAAGAGAAAGCTCCCGACGAGAAAGAGTGACTACTTCATCCCCACGAGCTGGAAGCCGTCGAACGCGACGCTCGGCACGTACGCCATCCCGGTCGTCGCCGCCAGTTCCGTGGAGGGGGACACGTCGCCACCGATCGCGAGCACGTGCTGGAGTCCCTCGTAGATGTTCCCCGTGAGGAGCGCGAACTTCACGGACCCCGCGCGCTCCCCGGACCGCACGAACGTCGCGTTTCGCACCTCGAGCCCGAACGCACCGGACACGGGGTTCGCGGAGGGCGAGGCGAACCGCTCGATCACGAGCGCCTCGTCGAAGTCGCGGACGAGGTCGTCGAGCGCCCCGGAGCCGGGCGCGATCGTGAGGTTGGAGACCGACGCGGTCACGGGCTGCGCATAGGCCGCCTCGACGGTCGCCGCGCCGCGGCGGAGCGCGCACCCGGCGGACTGCACCAACCGGTTCGCGTTGTACGTGTCGTTCGCATATCCGAGGAGGACGCCGTCGTCCACAAGCGCCCGGTCCTCCGTCGGGACGCCCTCCTCGTCCACCGCCGCGGAGAGGATGCCTCCGCGGAGGCGCGGCCGGTCCGCGATCGTGACGTTCTTCCCGCACACCGGCTCGCCGACCTTGCCCGCCCACGGGCTCCGCTTCCGGCTCACCTGCTCGCCGCTCAACGCGAAGGACACGGAGTTCATGAGCAGCTCGCCCAGCTCCGCGGCCTGGACGATCACGGGACCGCCAAATGTCCCCTTGAACGGCTTGGCGGCGATCGTCGACTGCGCCTTCGACGCGAGCTCGTGCCCGAGCGCCTCGAAGTCCACCGCCGCGAAGCGCGTCGCATACGCCTTCGCGATCCCCTCGCCCTTCTCCTTCCCCTTCGCCATCGTCGAGTAGTACGCCGCGAAGAGGAGGGTGCCGCGGTGGCCCGCGTCCACGCCCCGGCTGTTCCGTACCCGGTACTCGTACTCCTGCGCGCGGACGACGGCCTTCGATACCACGTGGCCCTTCGTTTCGTTCGCCGCGTGGACCGCCGCCAAGACGGGGTCCAGCAGATCCTCGGTCGACACGTTCGCGAGCTTCGGGTCGTAGACGCCCTCCACCGAGCCCCGCACGGGGGCCTGCTCCGGAAGGGCGCGGAACGTCGGGTCCTGCGGCGTCGCCTTCGCCACCGCCAACGCGCGGCGCACAGCGTCCTCGACGTCGCCCTCCGCCGCCACGGTCGTCGCCCCGTTTGCCAGCCGCTTCCCGACGACGACGCGGAGGCCGAGCCCGACCTCCTCCTTGTCCTCTGCGACCTTCGGGCGGTCGTCGTCCACGTACACGCCGCGGGTCGCGTACCGGATCACGTACGCCTCTGCGTCCGTCGCGCCGAGGGAGCGCGCCCGGGACACCGCGGAGTCCGCGATCGCGACGACGTCCACTCAACCACCGCCGACGAGGATCTTGCACCGCATGTACGGGCCGCCGTCTCCGACGGGGACCCAGTCCTCCTCGCCCTTCCCGCACGTGCCGCCCTCGAGCTGGAACTCCCGGCTCACGCGGTCGACGGACTTCAGGACCTCGAGCGCCTTCCCCGTCAGCGTGAACGAGCGGAGGAGGTCCGTGGGCTCGCCCTTCCGGATGCGCCGGCCCATCATCACGACCGCCTGGAAGCCGCCGCCAACGGGGTCCTCCATCCCGCTCAGAGAGCGGTCCGTGAGGATGCCGTCCCTGGTGTCCTCGACGATGCCCTCCCTCTTGTCCCGCCCCGGCGCGAAGTACGTGTTCGTCATCCGGACCCAGACGCGCCGCGCGTAGTCCTGCGCCCGCCCGTTCCCGGTCGGCGCCGCCCGCAGGGAACCCGCCGTCTCGAGGCTGTGCATGTATCCCTTGTACACGCCGCGCTCAATGATCGCGGTCTTGTGGCTTGGCGTGCCCTCGCTGTCGAAGGGAATCGAGCCGTTCGCGCCCGTGTACGTGCCGTCGTCGTACATCGTCACCTTGGCGGTGCCGACGCGCGTCCCGACGGCGCCCGTAAGGAACGAGCGCTTCTTCACGATCTCGTCGCCCTCGGAGGAATGGCCCATGACCTCGTGCGCGAGGAGGCCGGAGACGTGCGGGTCGCAGATCATCGTCTGGAGGCCGCCCGGCGGGGCCTTCGCCGCCAAAAGCGCGGCGGCCTCCCGGCCGAGGCGCGCCCCGAACTTCTCGAGGTCCTCACCTGCGACGGCCTCGTACCCGACGGTTCCGCCGATCGCGTCGAACGAGAACTCCCGCCGCCCGTTCTCCGCTGCCACCGCCTGGCCTGCGCACACGGTCCGGACTTCCTCCCAGGAGAGCTCAGTCCCGGCGACGCTCGCGAGGGAGAAGCGGCTCACGGACTCGCGATAGGTGGCGGTCCCGCTCGCGACGCGCTTGTTCGCGCCCTGCATCGCGCGGCTCATCGCCACGAGCGCGGAGACCTTCTCCTCCGGGTCGACGTCCTCGGGGCGCGTGCCGACCTTGGCGGCGACCGTCCGGCGGATCGGCCTCGGGATTCGGAGCGGCCGCTTCGTGGCACCCCGCGCGGCCTCCGCGCGCGCCGCCTTCACGGCCTTCGCGGCCCCAGCCCGCATGGACTCCGCGGTCAGCTCCGTCGTCGAGGCGAGGCCCCACGCGCCGCCCACGTACGCGCGGATCCCCACGCCCTGGCGGCGGACGGAGGTGAACGTCTGGACCTCGCCGTTCACGACCCGGACGAGGGTCGTCCGGCGGTCCTCATGCCGCGCGTCCCCGAACTTGGCGCCCGACGCCTCGATGGCGGCGATGGCCTTCTGGAGCGCGTCGAGCACGTCCGTCCCCCTAGACTTCGATGAGGTCTCGGGGCGCGGTCGAGAGGAGCCTCGGCCCGTTGGCGGTGATGAGGACGTCGTCCTCGATCCGAACGCCGCCAAAACCCGGGAGGTAGATTCCCGGCTCGTTCGTGAACACCATGTCCCGCCGAAGGACGATGTCGCTGGTGGGGCCAATCCCACCGCCATCGTGCACCGCGAGCCCGATGCTGTGCCCGAGCCCGTGGATGAATCGGCCGTTGTACTCCGTGGCGTCGATCAGGGACCGCGCGGCGGCGTCGACCGCCTTCGCCCTCGCCCCGGGGCGCATCTTCCGCATGGACGATGCCTGTGCGCGCCGGACCGTGTCGTAGATGTCCCGCTGCTTCTGAGTCGCCTTTCCGACGACGACCGTGCGGGTGACGTCGGAGCAGTAGTGGTGGTACAGGGCGCCGAAGTCGATTACGATGAAGTCGCCCTTTCGGATCTTCCGTGGGCCCGCCGTGTAGTGAGGCTCCGCGCTGTTCGGGCCGCTGCCTACAATCGTCCGGAACGACGCGCCGGAGGCGCCGCGCCGCTGCATCGCGTACACCAGGTCCGCGGCGACATCGCTCTCGCGGCGGCCAGGCTTGATGGCGGGGAGGATGTCCTCGAACGACCGCGAGGCGATCCGGGCAGCATTCCGGATGTGTTCGACCTCCTCCGGCTCCTTTACAAGTCGCGCCTTCATGACCGCATTGCTCACATCCGCGAACCTCGCCTTCGGAGCGAACGACCGCAGTTCCTCGACGGCGCGGTGCGTGATCTCCGCGAAGTTGAGACCGATTATCCGGTGTCCCTTGAGGAGCCTCCGGTACGCGTCCTCCCGCTCAGCCTTCTTCGAGAACACGTGGAGGGGCAGGCCGCTGCGCTTCGCGGTCTCCTCTTCGAGCGCGGACGTCGCGAGCTCCGCGTGCCCGTCGGGGTAGCCGAAGACCGCGCAGCCCTCGAAAAGCCCGTCCGTGAGCCCGGCGGCGTACATGAAGGACAGGTCGATGTGCGGCTCCGTGGAGTTCGCGAACACGAAGAGGTCGACGCCGTCGTCGATGCGGGAGAAGATGCGTTTCACGCGCGACGCCACGAGCTCCCCGCGGTCGTATTCGGACATGCGTAATAAGGTTTGGCGGCGGTGAATCCTTATGGAGCCGCGCGCTTCGCCCCGCGTGGTGCGCCGGAAGAAGGGGCAGGAACGGAGGATTGCCGCCGAGCGGATCGAGGCGCTGTTCCGGCTTGCGGAGAAGGAGGCGCACAAGGCGAACTTCGCCCGCGCGGACCGGTACGTCGCCCTCGCGCGCAAGATCGGGATGCGGTACACGGTCCGGCTGCCGTCCGAGTTCAAGCGGCGGTTCTGCCGGCAGTGCCACGCCTACCTCCTGCCGCCAAAGACGGCGCGCGTCCGGATTGGCGGCTCCCGAATTGTCACGACATGCCTGAAGTGCGGGACCGTGATGCGCTTCCCGTACCTTCGGGAGCAGAAGGAGCGGCGGCGTCAGTAGCTCGTCGTCATGTCGAGCTTGCCCGCCTTGCGCGCGAGGTACTCCATCAGGCGGTACAGGCCGATCGACAGCAGGAAGAAGGCGACGGCCGACACGAGGAGGGCGAGGAGGACCATCAGCGGGTCGATCCCCTCGAGGCCGGTGGGCACGGCCGCCCAGTAGTCTTGCGGCATCACGGTCCGCCGCACGATCTCGAACCAGTACGTCAGCGGGATCGCCTGCCCGAGTGCTTGGCCCCAGCCCGGGAGCACGGAGAGCGGGAACAGGACGCCGCAGAAGAGGTAGAACAGACCGGGGATGCCCTCGGCGAGCCCGTGCACGTGGCGGGCCGTGAGGAACGACAGTGCCGCCAAACAGACGCCGATCCCTACGAGCGTGAACATGCCGAGGAGGAACGCGGCAGCGAAGAGCGGGAGCTCGCCCAGCGTCAAGTCGATCCGGATGCCGAGGAAGAGCGCGCCGAAAGAGAGGGTAATGACTACCGCGAACGCGGCGACGAGGACCTTCGTGGCGGCCCGACCGACGATGTACGTGTAGTAGGAGATGGGCGAGATGTAGACGTAGCGGAGCGTCTGGTACCACTCGCGGTCCGCCTGGATGACCTGGAAGGTCCCGAACAACGTGTTTCCCACGAAGATGAAGAACGCATTCCCGATGTACACGAAGTTGAACCTCTCGGGGGACTGCATGTTCCCGATGATCGTGAACACGAGGTACATCAGGACGAGGATGAACGCGCCTGCGACGGGCTTGATCACGGAATAGATTGCGAAGAGCCACGGTTCCGTCCAGTTCGATTCGATCTGCCAGCCGAGCCAGGCAGCCCACTTGAACGAGCGCCAGTGGCGGAGCGCGGTCGGGTTCACTGATGCCGTGAGGTCAGCCTCCCTTCGCGCTTCGCGAGCGTCTCAAAGTACCGGAGCGTGCCGCGGGCAAGGACCAGGAAGAACACCGCCAACACGAGCAACACGAGGAACTCCGTGTTCACGTCGAGGAAGAGGAAGGACGACGAAGACACGGGGAACAGGAGTTGCCGGAGCGCGTCGAGGCCGAGCGCGGCGGGGATGATGGAGGCCCCGATCGCGACCCACCGGCCCCATGCGCCAACCCTGTCGAACGCGCCAATCGGGAAGTAGAACCCTGAGACGAGGAAGATCGGCTCCTCGAGGAGGGCGGACATGTGCCACGCCTCCCGCCCCCAGAGGAGGTACAGGGACGCGAACATCATCCCCATCCCGTACAAGGCGATGAGCGTCACGAAGAAGATGCCCAGAAGGAGGAGGGGATCCGCGAGCTGGAAGGCGACGCCGAAGACGAAGATGCCCGCGATCAGGGTCGTGAACGCCCGCACGGACGTCATGACCATCCCGCCAATCGCCATGCCGCCGAGGAGGGCCATCCGGGACATCGGTGCCATCATGTAAAGCTGGAGGTTCCCGATCTCCTTCTCCCAGTACAGCTGAGAGGCCATCGACCAGAGGACGTTCAACCAGAACGCGATCATGACGCCGCCGAGGACGACGAAACCGACGAGGGCATTCAGGGCGACAAGGGCCGCGGGATCGGTAGCGCCCACGAAGAATCCCTGGTAGATGAACACGTACGCGGCGATGCCGAGAAGCGGCAACAGACCGTCGAAGAAGATCCAAGATGGCTCGCGGTTCGCCCCGACGACCCGGACGTACGCGCGCCCCCACGCGGCCCGCACGTTCAGGGCCAGGGGATTCGTCGTCTTCGTCAGCTCGACGGTCACTCGAGGGACCTCCCGACCATGCTCACGAAAACGTCCTCGAGCGTCGGCTCCGACTTCTGCAGGTAGTGGATCTTCGAGCCCTGCTTCACGACCTCGCTCACGATGTCGCTCACCGCCGCCTCGTCCTCCAGGATGAACGTGAGCTTGCTCAGGGACGCACCGCCATCGCTCGTCAGACTGAAGTTCTTCACGCCCACCATGGTCTTGAACACGTTCGTGTTCTTCAGCGGGTCGACCTCGATCCGGAACGTCGTTTCCTTCTTGAGCCTCCGCTTCAGGTTCCCCGGCGTATCCACCGCCAAGATGGCGCCGTTGTCGATGATCGCAAGGCGGTCGCACATCTCGTCCGCCTCCATCATGTAGTGCGTCGTCAGCAGGGTGGTCTTCCCTTTGTTCTTGCGGACCCAGTCCATCACGTATTCGCGGATCACGCGAGATGCGTTCACGTCGAGGCCGAGCGTCGGCTCGTCCAAGAAGAGGATCTCCGGGTCCGTGACGAACCCGCGGATCATGTTCATCTTCTGCCGCTGGCCCGAGGAGAGCGTGCGGACCTTCGCGTTCCGCTTGTCCCACAGCCCGAACGTGTGGAGGAGCTCGTCGACCTTCTCTTTCGCGGACTTGCTCGACACCCCGTAGAACTGGGAGAACATCCAGATGTTCTCGCGCGTCGTGAGGAGCCCGTAGCCGCTCGTCTCGCCGCCGCTCACCATGTTGATCCGCGTGCGGATCGGGAGGGCGTCCTTCGTGACGTCGAAGCCGGCGACCTTCGCCGTGCCGGACGTCGGGAGGAGGAGCGTGCACAGGATCTTGATCAGGGTCGTCTTCCCCGCGCCGTTCGGCCCAAGGAGCCCGAAGAGTTCCCCCGCCTTGATCTCCATGTCGACCCGGTCGAGGGCCGTGACGGGGCCCTCTTCCCCGCCCTCCTCCGTGTTCTTCCGGTGGAGGAGCTTCCGCTTGGGCTTGAACACCCGTGTCAGGTCCCGTGTCTCGACCGCCAGTTCCATGGGCCTACGTCCCGCGCCTCCGCGGGGCCCGTGCCGCGCCTCGGCGTGGGACGGTCACGTCTGCGCCAGCTGCTTGTACCGGGTCACGTACCCGGCGATGCGGTTCCGCATCATGGACGTGGGGACTTCCGCCAGCTCTCGGACCTTCTGCTTGTTGTGCGCGAAGTCCGTCGTGAACGCGTCCGGGAAGGCTCGAATCAGTTCCATGGCGACGCGCTTGATGTACGTCGGTCGGACATTTCCCATCGTGCACCTGGTTCCCGCGGTGAAGCCGTCCAAAATGGGGCTCGTAGATAAAGGTTGGCGTAGCAGAAGTGCAAGTTCTCGCAAATGCGACCGTGTGCGATTCCTTGCGGCCAACGATTAAATAGGGACCTCAGATTCGGCTCGACGGAAGGCGGTTCCCCCCGATGGAAGAGTCGCTCGCGGCCGTGGAGATCATCCGGATGGCGCCCGCGGAGTACCTGGGCAAGGTCCAGAGCGAGCTCGGAGGCGTGCGGGAGTACCGGGGGACGACGTTCGAGCAGGTCCTGGAGCAGGTCGTGATCGACCTCCAGGAGGAGTTCGAGATCCCGGAGATGGGGCCCTAGGGCGGCGAGTAGTCGAAGACGCCCTTCCCCGACTTGCGGCCGAGGCGCCCCGCGCGCACGTACTGGCGGAGCAAGGGGGACGGCCGGAACTTCGGGTCGCCGGTCTCCCGGAACAGCGTTTCCATCGTGTCCAGCCCGATGTCGAGACCGGTGAAGTCCGCGAGCTCGAACGGCCCCATCGGCATGTTCGTGCCGAGCTTCATCGCCTTGTCGATGTCCTCCGCGCTCGAGACGCCCTCCATGAGGAGGTTGAACGCCTCGTTCATCATCGGCACGAGGAGGCGGTTCACGACGAAGCCGGGCGACTCCTTGACCTCGACGGGCTCCTTGCCGATCTTCGCGCAGAACGCCTTCGCGAGGTCCACGGTCGCCTTCGACGTCTCGCTCCCGCGGATCACCTCGACGAGCTTCATGACCGGCGCGGGGTTGAAGAAGTGCATCCCGACGAACCGGTCGGGGCGTTTCGTGGCGGCCGCCATCTCCGTAATGCTCAGCGAGGACGTATTCGACGCGAAGACCGCCTCCGGCGTCGCGTGGGCCTCCGCCTCGGCCCAGACCGGCTTCTTCACGTCCATCTTCTCGAACACGGCCTCGATCACAAGGTCCGCGTCCACGAGCGCCGCCGCCATGTCCACGGTGCCGTCGATCCGAGAGACGATGTCCTCGACCTCGTCGACGGTCATCTTCCCCTTCTCGACGCGCTTCATCAGCGGCCCGCGGATCCGCTTGAACCCGGCCTCGACGAACCGGTGCTCGATGTCCCGCATCGCGACCGCGTAGCCGGCCTGCGAGCAGACCTGGGCGATTCCCGCGCCCATCGCGCCCGCGCCGAGCACGCACACCTTCTTCACGTCGTCCACGTGCATCGTGACCCCTCCGAGAGGGAGGACGGGATGGCGGGGCGGGGTATATGCCATTTGAGGGGACTCCTCGAACCTGCCAGAAGATAGATACGTGGACGCCGGTCCCCCGGTCGTGCGCCGGGCCCCGCAGGCGGCGATCCTCGTTGCGGTCGTCTGCGTCTCCTTTGCCTCGGTGTTCATCCGGTGGAGCGCGGCGCTCGGGGCGGACGCCCTCGTGATCGCCTTCTACCGGATGGGGCTCGCGACCCTCTTCCTCTCGCCGTTCCTCCTCACCGCCAAAGGCGCGCAGCTCCGGACCCTCACCCCGCGGGACTACGGCCTCCTCGCGGTTGTCGGCTTCGCGCTCGCGGCGCACTTCGCGACGTGGATCCTCTCCCTCGGGCTCGTCGACGTGACGACGTCCGTCGTCCTCGTGACCTCCCATCCGCTCCTCGTGGCGGTGGTCTCCCACTTCCTGTTCCGCGAACGCGTCACGCGCCTCATGGCGGTGGGAATCGTACTCGGGCTTGGCGGCGTCGTCGTCATCGCGCTCGCGCAGTCCGGCCAAGGTCAGTCGACACTCCTCGGGAGCCTGCTCGCGTTTCTGGGCGCGGTTGGGGCGGGCGCCTACCTACTCGCGGGTCGGCGGCTCCGGCCCCGCATGGACCTCGTGCCCTATGCAACGACTGTGTATGCGTTCGCCGTCCTTTTCCTCGTCGTCTTTTCCTTGCTCACCGCCACGCCGCTCATCGTGACGGAGAACGTCGCACCCCTGATGGGGCTCTTCGCGCTCATGGCGCTCGTCTCCCAGATCGGGGGCCACACGCTGTACAACTACGCGCTCCGCCACGTGAGCGCTACGCTCGTGTCGACGAGCCTCCTTGGCGAGCCGGTCGGAGCGTCGATCCTTGCACTCCTCCTTCTCGGAGAGGCCCCGGGGTGTCGCGGCGCCGCTGCGTGCCCCGCAACCACCCTCGTCGTCATCGGCGGTGCGCTGGCGCTGATCGGCATCTATCTGACCGCCCAAGAGACGCTCCGGACAAGAGCCAAGACGAGTTGAGAACCGAGACTGGGAAGGAAAGGAAAAGAGGAAAGGGGAGGGGCTCGCGCCCCTCCGTATCCGGCTACCGCAGGTCCACGAACACGTACTGCATGTCCATGCCATCGTTCGGCGCGAACGTCGTCGGGTACCCGCGCGTGTTGTCGTCGTCGAGGACGATCAGCACCACGTAGTACACGAGCTGCGTCGCGTCGAACGCGTGGACCGCCGTGTCCCGGACCTGGAAGCCCGTCGCCCCTAGCGGGCTGCGGCCCGTGTTCGCGTCGCGGTCGAAGAACGGCTCTCCGAACCCGAGGAGCTGCGGGCTTTCGAGCGTCCCCTCCGTCCGCCCGGAACCGTCGTTGTGGTGCACGTGGATCGCATACGTGCACACCGGACAGTTCTGGACGTACGGGTCGAGGAACGTGTTCCCGAACACCCACAGGAACGCGAGGTCGTCCGTACCGACGTCCGAGGCCTCCGCCACGAAGTCGATCTTCGCGCCTTGGCCGCCCGCGACGAGATCCTGCTTTAGCATCGGCAGGGGCAGGGTCTCGGTCCCGGCGGTCGCGAAGTCGACCTTGTACGTGATCGTGCCGTGCCCGGGCGAGATCGGGTCCCGCCAGGGCGCAATCACGAGCCACGTCGGGTTCGACCCGCCGTTCGGCTGGCTGTACGTCAGCGTCGCCTCGAACACGTGCGGTCCGGTCACGTCGACCTTCAGGAGGCCGCACTTCTCGTCCGTCGGGTTCGGGCTGCCGTCCGTCCGCGTGACGGTCGTGGAGGCGGACAGGGTCCCGTCCGTCCAGAGGTCTGCGGTCACGGAGTTCCCGCCCGTGCCGGAGACCCGCACGCACACCTGCGCCGCGATGAACGCCTCGATGCTGTTCGGCGTGATCACGGGCTCGACGTTGTCCACGGCGACGGTCACGTAGCGGTGGCTGAGCTCCACACCGGGGATCGCCACGACGGGCTCGTTCGCGGCGAAGTCCCAGACGTAGCCCATGTCGTCGTCGACGAGGGTGAAGTCCACCGTGTAGATGCCGTTGTCGCCCCACTCGTACGTGAACGGTGGAATCTTCGGGCTCGGCAGGCCGCCGCCCGCGAAGCCGACCGCGTTTCGAACCAGCATCGGCGCATCCCCGCCGGGCGGCGCGTGCCACCCGCCGAAGTGCACGATGTTCATCCCGTTCGCGACCGTCTTCACGCCGGCCGCCGTCGTCCCGTCGTCAGCCCAGTTCGCGAGGGTCACGCCGCCGGGCGTCGTCGTCAGCTTCCCGTCGTGGATGAACGAGCTGCCGACGTCCGTGCCGACCTTCACGAACAAGTCGTGGCTCTCGTCGAGGATTTCGATCCCGCTCGCCCCGGGGAACAGGTAGTTCGCCCGCTCGTACGGACCGTAGTCCTCGTCCATGAACCGCCCGCGGATGCTGAACAGGTCGTTGCCGCCCGACGTGCAGTAGACGCACATCATCGTGAACGCGCCACCGCGTCCGGAGTCGAGGTAGTCCGCGAGGCGGTCCCCGACCTGCGTCCGGGCGAGGTTGAACGGCTGGTACGAGAAGTACGCCCAGTTCGTCGCGACGATGATCACGTCGTAGTTCATCATGAGGTCCAGTGGCGGCGCCGAGGGCGTATACGGGTAGTTGATGAAGTTCCACCAGTCCACGGTCCCGACGTCGTCGAGGCTGGCCAGCATCGCAGCGAGTTGCGCGGCTTGCCCGGACCCGCCGGAATTGCACGTGCTGCCCGAGAGGCAGATCGTGTGGATGACGAGGATGTCGAACTTCGGCGGTGCGAGCGAGCCCTTGTAGACCCACTCGGCCGGCGTCCCGTCGTCGAAATCCATCCGGTACGCGAACCACTCCGTCGGCTCGAGGATCGCCGGGTCGGAGATCTCGAAGCCGCTGAACAGGAGGCCCTGCGCCTCGTCCCGCAGCGCGTCGTCGAACCCGCCGCTCACCGTGGGCGGCACGTTCGCGACCGAGGCGATGCCGTCCGCGGTCCCCAAGCCGCTCATGACCTCCCCGACCACCCCGGTAACGCGTACGTTGTCGACAAACCACCACCAGTCGTCATCGCTTTGGTAGTAGAACCGCAGTCGGACATCCGACGCGCCCCCGACGAGCGTGCTCTGCGCGGTGATCGTTCCCTGGAACGACCCGGGGTCGTTGTGGTGCAGCTCGTGAAGGGTCACGGTCCACGTCGCGCCCCCGTCGAGGGACGCTTGCACGTAGCCGTGCTGGCACGAGCCGCAGAACGGGTAGTCCGCCTGCCAGTACGTGTAGTACTCGAGCTCGACGCCCACGAACGTGCTGAAGTCGAACAGGTCCGTGTACAGGTACGAGTTCCCGTCACCCGTGCCATACAGCGGGTCGTTGTACCAGTACCACATGTTTGGCCCGCGGCTCCCGAAGAGCCCATCGAAGCTGCACACCCAGCCCATGCCGTCCGGATCCGCGGACCAGCCGGGCGGCCAAGTCGACGGACTGCCCCAGTAGCCGCTGCACTCGGACGTGCTCTCGAAGGCGTTGAAGTACAGCTCCGTCGCGTCGGTCACCTTGATCTTCAGGTGGTCGTCGTCCCGGACCTCGACCGTCACCGGGAAGCTGTCCATAGGCGTCGTGGTCGTCGGGTCGTCGTCCCGGTAGGTCTTCACGACCGGATCCAACGCGATCGGCATCGTCTTGATCGTCGGGTCCGGCTGCCGCGAGGCCCAGCGGATCGCGTTCGCAATCATCTGCGCGAAGTCGCCACCGGTGTAGCCGTAGATCGGGAAGAAGTTCAGCGCGACGGACCGGGCGCCGTTGCTGACCACCGGATTCGTGTTCGTGGCGCCGAGGACGCGGCCGTCGTTCCAGTCGACGACCCGCGTGGCACCGGAGTTGATCGTGTAGATCTCCCCGGCGAGCGCGAGCGTGCTGACCGTGCTGACGCCGTCGAGCAGCGGGTGGCCGGGCACGTAGATCGCGCCCATGCTCCCGGACGGTCCGTAGATGTACCCGCGCGGAATCGGGCTGTATTGCTCTGAGTCGAACCGACCGCAGATGCCGGCGTCGCACCCGAACGCATCGTCGAGAGCACCCTGCATCACGACCACACCGCCTCCTGTGTCGCCCGCGGCGTCCATGTATTCCGCGAGGCGGTCGCCCATGGCGTCTCCCATGTAGTGGAAGTAGTTCGTCCCCACCACGAGGACATCGTAGGGTGTCAGCTCGCTGAGGGCGGGAATCCGATTCTCACCCGTGGGACCCCAGTCGAGCGTGTCGAATTCCACGCAGAAGTTCCCGCACTTCTCGGCCACCGAGTTCCTCAACGTGTTGGCTTGGTCTGCATACGTGTGGAGCAGCAGGACCTTCCCACCGCCGTCGAACTTTGAGATGTCAATCCAGTCCGAAACCTCGCCGTCGTGGAAGATCCAGCGGGCCTGCCACGTGTCGTCGAGGCCGGGGTCGGTGAACTCCGCGCTGAACTCCGTCGGATTCCCCTCCAGCGCGGGGCTCGGCGTCGTGATGACGTTCGACACGCTCGGCGCGACATTGTTGACCTCGAGGAGCGCGCCGTCCTGCGCCGCGTCCGGGATGATCAGGACCTCCGTCCATCGGAAGTCCGTCATCATGATGACAGAGGCACCACCGTCAAAGAACGGGAACGCGTACGTCCCGCAGTCCCACGTCCAGCAGTAGAAGAAGTCCCCGATCGTGACCTTGTCCGGCTGCGTCGCCGGCGGGCCCAGGATGCCCATCCAGTACGGGTAGTAGTCGACCTCCTTGTGCTCCGCGATCACGTACTCCACGCCCGTGAGCACCGCAATCGGCGTCGGGAGCGTGCACCAGCTCCACTCGAACGTGAGGTCCGGCGGCGTGCACCCTCCGAGGAACGCCTGGTCGCTGACCCGCCAGATCCGAATCTCGTACCCGTACGAGCCCTGGTTGAACCACTGATAGGCCCCGAGCTCCGTGACGGACAGGTCCGACTTCGGCGTGAACTTGTGGCCCGAGTTCGCGGGGAACACGTACCAGTACGGGCTCGTCGGCTCGCCCAGGTTGTCCCCCGTGTTGATCTCGACGGTCGTCGTCACCCCGTCCCAGCCCTGGACCGTAATCGTCGCGTAGAAGTTGTCGTTGAAGCGCCTCGTGATCGTCGTCTCCGTCGTCCAGCAGCCGATGGAACCACAGCCCGCCTGGCTCGGTTCATCGTAGACGCCGTCGCCGGTCAGGTCGTAGCGATAGAACAGAATCGAAGGGTCATTCGTGGTCACCGTGAAGGTGATGTCCGTGCCCTCGAACACGTCCGGACCGCCGTACGGGCCGCCGAAGTCGATTCCGGCGCCCGAGTATCGCGTCTTCGGCGTCGAGGGCGTCACCGCCAGCGTCCCGACGTCGGATTCCACCGTGACAGCATACCGAAGAACCTCCCTGCGCTCCTCTATCGTCACGGGACGCGCGGCCTCGTCTGGCACCGCCGATACCGCCAGGTCCGAGTCCGACAACGATGTCTGCGCAGGCAGCGCGTCCGCCGCGAGCAGCTCGTCCGCTTGTTCTGAGGTCAGGGCCTCGTCCGGGTTGAGCGCCGAGACCAGGCGCTGATCCTCCCCTCGCGCCCCCACTGTCGGGGACACACCCACAATGCCGGCGTCGCGCGCATACACGAAGCCGGCGAACACCCCGAGCACCATCGCGAGGACGATGCACAGGGCCCCAACCATCGTTCGCCAAGGTCGCATGTCTTCCCTCTCCTGAGCTAGCCTGGGATCAGGCGCGACCAGGGGGGACGAGCTGAGAAACCGATGCGATGCCCCTGCTCGGGACCATCCCCCTGCGGTTCATCCCGCCCCCCGCCGAGCGCAACCCCGCCCCGCAACACACTCGCGGATAATAAGGCTATTGTCGCCGACCAAGTCTACTTACTGACCATATACATCCGCGAGCCGCTCGATGATCGCGCTGTAGGCGTCCCGCATTCCCCACCCGATCTCGGCCTTCTCCACGCGCTCGAACTCCTTCGCGATCCGCGCGCGCTGCTCCGGCCGCAGGCTTCGGTCGATCTCCGGGAGGAGCTCCTCGTCGACGAGCGCCATGTGCTCCCGGTGGGTGCGCACGTACGTCGCGAGGTGGCCCGCAATCCGCCGGCGCACCGCTTTCGTCCGCGACTTCGGGAGCAGCTGCTTGATGAGCTGCACGTGGCCGCGGAACGCGACGTGGTCGGCCTTGAGCCGCTCCGCGATCGCTGCCGCGCGCGGGGACGCCTTCACGAGCTCCGGGATCAGGACGACCTCCTCCTTCCCCTGGTGGCACTTGTCCGCGAACTCCGCGACGACCGCGACGGCGTCGTACAGGTCGTCCTTGGGGATCGCGTTGTCCCTGCGGATCCGCTCGATCATGCCCTCGAGCGCGGACAGAAGGGAGCGAATGGCGTCGTGCTCGGACCGGAGGATGTCGGCGGGGGATTCCACAGCGACGACCACCGTCCCGGTTCAGGGTCTCGCGGCAAAGAGGTTCGGGAATGAGAATACATACCGCGCCCCAAGGGGCCCACCGGCCGATGCGGTCTCCTTACTGAAGGCTGAGGTACAGGAAGATCGAGAACGCCACCGCCTTGAACGCGTCCGCGACGAGGACGAAAGGGCCGAGGCCGCCGAGCGCGTGGCCGAACGCCCCGAACAGCAACGGGGAGGTGAGGAGCGCCTGGAACAGGAGCGCCGCGAGGACCACGATCAGCCCAAGGGCGAACCGGGCGCGGGTGTCCGAATACGTCTTCGCGTACACCGCCAGGAGCGCGACGAGGAGGACGAGGCTCACGGTCGAGAGGATCACGTCCAGGTCGTCGAGGGTTTCGAACATCCGCGGGCCCGGGCCGGGGCCGCCCCGGTCCGGGCGGGGCACGAACGCGAGGAGGATGCCGAGGGCGACACCGACCCCGAGCACGAGGAGCGTCCACACCGCCGGCGAGAGCTTTTTCCGCGTCCCTTCAACTGCCATGCCGAACACCTCTGGCCTTCACGTTCTCGATGATCCTCTCGAATGCAGCCCAATGGGATTCCATGGAGGTCGACACGAAGTACACCTGCCCGTAGCGCTCCCCCGCGGTCGTCACGAGCCCGTTCCTCCCGAGGACGCGGAGGTGGTGGCGGACCGTCGAGTAGTCCACGCCCACGGCCTCCGCGAGCTGGAGGGCGTTCCGCGGCTGCTCCCGGATCGCGAGGAGAACGCGGACCCGGGTGGCGGCGCCGACGCTGCTCCCGAAGAGCCACCAGAGGACCCGCTCGACGCTGTCCACGCTGCCCCCGCCCGCACTCGGGCCGCCGTCGATATACCTTCCGAAAGAAAGGGGGCGAGGGGGGTCCCTCGCCCGGAGGGGGTGTGGATGAGGTCACGGGGTCCCGTTCGCGCCGGCTTGGGAACCGCAGGAGCCGCCCGGTCCCATTCCGTGGCGGTGGCGGTGCCCCAGACCGAAGGGCGGGAGCGGGGAGTCCACGTCCGCGTAGTTCCGGATCCCGTCTCCGTCGTCGTCCGCGAGGAACGCGGGCAGTGTCCAGTCCGGGTCCTCCGCGTTCGGGATGCCGTCGCCGTCCGCGTCCTCGGACAGGACCGGCAGGGCGAAGTCCGCGTCGCCTCCGTTGCGGATCCCGTCGCCGTCGTCGTCCTGGAAGAACGCGTTCTTCGGCCAATCCGGGTCCTCACCGTTCGCGACCCCGTCTCCGTCCGCGTCGCCGGACAGGATCGGGAGCGCGTAGTCCGCGTCCGCCCAGTTCCGGATGCCGTCTCCGTCGTCGTCCCCGACTGCGTTCGCCTGCGCCTGGCCCACCGTCGTGCTCCCGGAGCTCGCCGCCACGACGCCGGCGGTGCCGGCAATCGCGGCCACGAGGGCCAGGACCACGACCAATTTCAGGTGCTTCATCTTGGGGTTCACCTCGGGGTGCGAACCTCCGGTCCCCGCCATCCCGTTTTTCCGAGAACCGTCCCGAATCTCTCAGGAATCGCTGCAAGAAGTCCTACGCGATCAGGTCACTCGGCCCGCGGGAACGTGCACTCCCGCGCATCCCGGTCCTCCTTCAGCCGCTGGAACGAGGGCGCGCGGAGCGCCCGGTCCGGGGTGAACATCAGGAACTCGACCTCCGCGACGAGCTCGGGGCGGCACCAGAACTTCACCTCGCCCGCCAGGTCCGGCCTCTCGCGGAACGGCATGTCCCCCTGAATCGCCGCCAATCGGCGGTGCAGGAGCTCGACCATGCCCCGGTCGAACCCGGTGCCCACGCGACCGATGCAGTGCAGCTCGTCGTCGTCGTAAAGGCCGAGAATCAGTGCCCCGAACGAGTCCGCGCGGTTCCCCTCCCCGACCGTGACGCCGCAGATCACGCAGTCGATCGTCTTCAGCGCCTTGATCTTCCGCCACGTCCGCGTCCGCTTCCCGACCTCGTACTTCGAGTCCTTCCGCTTCGCGATGATGCCTTCGAGCCCGCGCTCGTGGCAGATCCGGTAGAACGCCTCGCCCTCCGCCTCCACGTAGTCCGTGACAACCGAACTCTCTGTCGGCTCCAGGACAGACTCCAGGATCTTCTTCCGCTCCATCAACGGTTTGGCGGTGAGGTCCTTCCCGTCGAGGTACAGGATGTCAAAGGCGACGTACGTGGCGGGGAGTCTCCTGGCGGTGTGCTCGATGTCTTCTGCGGAAGCGAGGTGCTCCCGCTTCTGGAGCATCTCGAAGCTCGGCCGCCCCTCCCACATGATCACGATCTCGCCGTCGAAGATCGCGCGCTTCGCCTTGGCGGCGACGCGGACGTCCGGGTAGCGGTACGTGATGTCGTACAGGCGGCGGTTCTGGAACTTCCACTTCCCGCCGTCGTAGAAGCAGAGCGCGCGCGTACCGTCCCACTTGACCTCGAAGATCCAGCCAGGGTCCGTGAACGGCTTCTCTTCCTTCTCCGTGAGCATGGGGTGGATCGAGAGACCCCACAGCTCCGCCATGCTACGCCTTCTTGACCGCCTCGAGGCTCGCGCGGAGCGCCGCCATCAGGTCCTGCGTCGGGGCGACCTCGATCTTCGGCGGGATCTGGAACTCCTTCCCCGCGACCTTCGCCTCGATCAGGTTCAGGAGCGCCTCGCGGTATCGGTCCCTGTACTTCGCGGGGTCGAACTCCATCGTGAGCTCGCCGATCAGTTTCGTGGCGAGGTCGAGCTCCTCGTCCCCGATCACGAGGGGCCGCGTTACCGGGGCCTCCGGCGCGCCCTTCACCTCGTTCTCGTAGAAGAGGACCGTGAGGACGAGGGCGCTCCCAATCGGGCGGAGGGCGACGAGGTGCTCCTTCTTCCACAGGGTCGCCTGCGCGATCGCGACCTTGTCCGTGCGCACGAGCGCCTGCCGGAGGAGCTCGAACGGCTTCGTGCTCGTTTCCTCCGAACCGAGGTAGTACGACTTCTCGTAGAACAGCGGGCCGATCTCGTCGACGTCGACGAACCCGAGGACGGAGATCGCCTTGCTCGTCTCGACCTCCACGGAGTCCATCTCCTCGTCCGCGAGGATCACGTAGTTCCCCTTCCCGTACTCGTACCCCTTGAACATGTCCTTCGACTCGACGGGCGTGTTGCACGTCGGACACGTGTACGGGCGCTTGAGGGGCGTCTTGCACGTCGCGTGGAGGGTCGTGAACCGGAGGTCCTTCTCCTCCGTCGCACCGTAGACCTTGATCGGGATGTTCACGAGGCCGAACGTGATGGCCCCGGACCAGACGGCTCGAGCCAGAGGGCACCTCGGGAGCCGTACCCATGCCTCGGGGATTTATAAAGGACGGGGTCTCCGTTCCCTCCGGCTCACGACTCGCAGGCGCTCAGGAACTCCCCGTTCGTGCACAGGTCGGGACCCCGACCCCCGTCGAGCAGGTCCGTGTCGTCCCCGCCGTCGAGGGTGTCGGCTCCGTTCTCTCCGAACAGGCGGTCGTTCTTGATGAAGCCGGAGAGGACATCGTTCCCATTCCCTCCGTACAGAACGTCCAAGCCTTGGAACCCGAAGAGATCGTCCTGCCCGTTCTCGCCGAAGAGCGTGTTGTTCCCGAAGTCGCTCGCGAACAGCGTGTCGTTCCCGTTCCCGCCGTGGAGCTCGTCGTCCCCGCCGTCCGCGACAGCATCGCAGCACCCGAAGACCCCGCCATCCAGGACGTCGTTGCCGTTCCCGCCAAAGAGCGTGTCGTTGCCGCCGCCGCCCCAGATCACGTCGTCGCCCATCCCCGCGAAGCCGAGGCCGCTGAGGTCGATGTCCTCGCCGCCACCCGCGCAGATCACGTCGTCCCCCTCTCCGCCGTCGATGAAGTCATTTCCCTCGAGGCCCACGATCACGTCCCCGTCCGGCGTCCCGGTGATCGTGTCGTCCCCCGCGGTCCCGATAATCGTCGCGTCGAGACCTCCGCACGTCAAGCCGATCCCCGGTGGCGGCGCAACGAACCCGCCGAGTGCCAGCGCCGACAAGACCATCGCCCCGAGGAAGGCCGCCGTGCCCCACACCTTCGCCCCCGCGATGCGCGATATGATACCACTCCCCCGGGTCCACCACGCGAGCGTGCTAATAAAGCCCTCATGGACATCACCCGAGCTGTTACCGCCCTTCGGGGGCTCCGAAACCAGGGCCCGCCTAGTCGGTAATCCCGAGCCACGCGGCCGCCACCGGCGTTCGACCAACGACGTGGCGCTTCCACGTGATGCCGATCCAGTGTCCGGCGCCAACGGCCAGGACGATCGCGAGGCCGACGACGAACGGGGGCAGGTGGGGCGCCCACAGGACGAGGAAGACGGCGACGTACATGCCCCAGGACGCGGCGATGAACGCATCGCCGAGCAGCCGTTTCGCGAGGGTGTCCATCTTGTGCACCCCTAGGATGGAGATGGCGGCGGCGTCCGATGGGGGTTCCGCATTCAAACATGGGTCTGTATGCGGGGGCCCTGTCCCCTATGGTTTCTCCTTATCCGGACGTGCGCCGGGCGTCGTGCGTCCGGAGGACGTTCTCAACGATGGGAACCGCGACCTCCGGCGGCGTCCGCGGCACCGCGCGCTTCCCGTTCTTGGCGGTGAGCATGAGCTCCCGGTCCCACCAGCCCCGCGTCGTCCACCGCTCACCCTCTGTCGGCCAGACGCGGTTCAGGGCATGGGCCAGCTCGGACTCCCCCATCACGGGCGTCACGGGCCGGGAGACGATCCGGTACCCAAGGTACGGCCGGTAGCGCAGGAAGTAGAGGTAGCCGCCGCCCGCGTGCACCGCCTGGAGGAGCCGGTCGCCTCTCGTCTTCGCGTACACCGCGCGCGGCCTCAAGGTCCGCCGCGTCTCGACGACGGACAGGTGCGTGTCCGGGTGCTCACGGACGCGCGCGTCGCCGGTCGCGAACAGGTGGACTTGGCGGTGGAGGTCCTCGTAGATCGGATGCCACAGCTCCTCGAACTTCTCCGGGTGGTACAAGAGGCCGGGCAGCTCCTCGAGGACCGCATTGTATAACGCGGCGTCGGCGGCATCGTCCTTCATGTCGAGCGCGCGCCGCGCGACGGGGGAGTACTCCGGGTCGTCGATCCACTCGCCGAGAATCGCGAACTGGACCGCGCGGTCGTCCGTCCACTCCCCGAAGTCGCCGGAGGACGCCGCCGCCAGGATCGCGTCGCGGTGGTGCACGGCCTCCTCCGGGTTCAACGCGACCCACGCCGCGAGGAAGCCGTCGACGTCGAAGTGGTTGTTGTACACCCACCGCGCGCCGCGGCCGTATTCGTCCCGGCGTTCGCTCGCCGCCCAGTTCAGCGCGGCCCCGGAGGCGAGGTCGTGCCGGAACGGCGCGGGCGTCTCGTCCCCGTCGAGGTGGTGGCTCAACGTGAGCGCCGGGGAGTTGGGATCGCAGTCCACCGCGATGTAGTTCCCGCCGCGCAACCGCCGCCAATCTGTCGTGAACCCCTCCGGGGCCTTCACACCGACGCCTCCTTCCGCGGGCGGATCAGAAAGCGGCACACGTGGTCCCCCGCGACGACGCGGTGCGTCGTGTCCACGTCCGCATGGAGGACGCGGCGGAACAGCTCGTTCTCGACCTTGCACGCCTCCCAGTACTCCTCCGCGACCGCGACGATCGGGCAGTTGTACTCGAAGAGCTCGAAGCCGCCCCGGCCCGTCCGCCGAAGCTCCGCCATGTACCCCTCCTGGTCTCGGAGGGCCGCCAATTCCTTCACGCGGCCCCCGAGGTCGTCGGCTCGCACGCGCTTCTCGTAGTCCGTGAAGACGGACTGGGATCGGGACCGGAGCGCCTCCTCCACGGCCTTCCGCCCCATCTTCTTTTCGATGAAGTGGAGGAGCGCGCAAGTGACGCTCGTGTAGGCCTTCGGGAAGACCGAGGACGCGCCGGGCGCGAGCCGCAGCGCGAGGCGGGGGCGGCCGACGCCGACGCGCTTCGAGAGTCGCTCCACGAGGCCCGCCTGCTCTAGGTCCGTGACGTGTTTGTACACCGCCATCTTCGACAACGACAGGGCCTTCGCGAGGGTCGTGAGGTCCGTCTCGCCGTCCCGCTTGAGATGGAGAAGGATCTCCCGCTTCGTCGAAGCGAACGACGGGAGCGAGCCCGGAGTGTCCACGGCTGCGGCGGGACTCGCCACCTCACACCTCCGTGGGTCGGCCAAGCGGCCGCGACCGGACGAGGAGACACCTCAAGCGGGGGAACGTCAGGGGACGCCGCGCGGGAGGCGCGCGAGAGGAGAGCTCGGCGACGACCCAGAGGGCGGCGCACGCGCCGTAATCCTCCCGGGCATACGCGTGGATGTCGCGGACCCATCCAGGGGCGCGGACCACGCCGCGCATCAGGGGATCGTTGCAGGCGGGCATCGCGTTCCGCATGGCGCCCCGGAATATATCTACATTCCCCTTTACAAAGTCTACGAACGGTTAGGGCTCCTGGACCGCCGCGCCCTTCCGCTCGAACTGCTGGCGGTACAAGGACTCGAGCCGCTCGTACGTGTCCGCGTCCTGCGGCCCCTTGTCGCCCCGGACCCGCGTGATCCGCGCGAACCGGAGCGCGTACTTCGACGGGTAGTGCGGAGACCGCTGGATCTCGTTGTAGGCGATCTCCACGACGACTTCCGGGCGCACGTGCACGGTCCATTGGTCCTCGGACGTCTTCAGGTCCTTGAGTGTCTCCGTCATCGCGAGCCGCTCCGCGTCCGTGAGCCCCTTGAACGTCTTCCCGATCATCGCCCATTCCCCGGTCGGGCCGCCGCGGACCGCGAGGTGCACGTTGCTCAACGTCCCCGTGCGACGACCGTGGCCCCACTCCGCCGCCACGACCGCGCAGTCGAGCGTCTCCACGGGCTTGATCTTGAACCACTTCTTCCCGCGCTTCCCCGGGGTGTAGTCCGAGTCGAGCGCTTTCGCCATGATCCCTTCGTGGCCCGCGTCCATCGCCTCCTTCAGGAACGATTCGATTTTGGTTACGTCCGTCACCAAAACGCGGGGCGCGAGGAGTTCCGGAGGCGCGAGGTCGGATAGGATCTCCCACCGCTCGCGATACGGCCTCCCGACGAGGACGTCCCCGTCCCTGTAAACGACGTCGAAGAGGTACAGCCGCAGCGGGATTTCGTCGCGGAGTTCCTCGATCTCGTGGACGCGGCGGAACCGGCGCATGAGGTCCTGGAACGGGCGCGGTCTTCCCCGCGCGTCGAGCGCCACGACCTCGCCTTCGACCAGCAGCTCTTTGGCGGGGAGGCCGCTCGCCATCTCCACGACCTCCGGGACGCTGGCGGTGACGTCCGTGAGGCGGCGGCTGAACACGCGGACCTCGTCCCCGCGCTTGTGGATCTGGATCCGCGCGCCGTCGAACTTGTACTCGAGGGCCGTCTCGCCGCCGTGCTGGTCGAGGACGTCCTGCAGGTCGCCCGCCATCTCCGCCATCATCGGCTTCAGCGGCGTGAACAACTGGAGGCCCAGGGCGCGGAGGCCCTCCTCGCCGCCGAGGACCGCGACCGCGGCGGTGCGTCCGAGGTCCCCCGCGAGCATGTTCGCGAGGCGGACGACGCTGGCGTCCGCGTGCACGGCGTCCGCGAGCGCCTCGAGCATGACGCCCTCGTTCACGCCGATCCGCATGTCGATGAACATGCTCCGGAGGAGCCAGTCCACCTCCCGGTCCGTCGCCCGGCCGAAGAGGCCCTCGAGGAGGCGTCGCTTCCGCGCGACGGAGTCCTTGCCGACCGTGGCGGCGATCTGGTCGAACGTCCGCTGGACCTCGAGGATCGTGAGCGGGTGCTCGACGAGCGTCCTCTGGCGGGTCCGGCCCAGCGCCTTCCGGAGCGTCGCCCATCCGACGTTCAGCGCCTTCTGCTCCGACTCCGGGAGGACTCGGGCGGTGAGGATGAGGACGGCGGGCGCGATCTCGTCCGGCCGCAGGGATCGCAGGTACTCCGCGAGCATGCGGCGCTTCTCGAGCCGCTTCGTCGTCCCCGCCAACCGCTCGGCGAGGTCCGCAATCGTGGAGAACGGCGTCTCCGCAGCGGCCATGGGACGGGACCGAAGGAAGCCGCCGGGATGAACGTTACTCCCTCGCTTGGCGGTTCTTGCGCCGCCTCGGCGTCCACTCCGTCATCAGGAACACGCCCGCGACCATGAGGAGGCCGCCGCCAAGCTGCGCCGCGGACGGCGGCTCGCCGAACGCCGCGAAGGCGATCGTGACCCCGAACAGGGCGCTCGTCGAGATCAGTGCGCCGGTGCGCATCGCCCCGATCTCTTCGAAGGCGATGTAGAAGAACCAGATCACGCCCGCGACGCCACCCAACCCGAGGAACAGCACGAGGGGGACTGCGTCCACTGATGTCGGCCACGGCAATCCGAGGACGATCGCGACGGGAATCAAGACGGGGAGCCCAATCCAGATCTTATAGAACGCGACGCCGCGGCGGTCATACGTCCGGATCAGGATGCGGGACACGTTGTTGTCGATCCCGAAGCACAGCGCAGAGAGGATCAGCATCGTGTTCCCGAGGAGGTGCTCCGCGAACCCGAACGTCACGAAGTCGAAGCCCGTCGTCACCGCCACCGCGCCAATCAGGAGGAGGACGATCCCTCCGTAGCCGCGGCGCGGGACCCGCTCGCGTAAGAACACGTAGGCGAAGACAACCGTGAACAGCGCCTCGAGGTTCGCGAGGAGCGCGGCCTCGGTGGCGGTCGTGAGCGGCACGCCCGCGAACCAGAGGTACGGGGCGATGGCGGCGCCGTTCAAGCCCCACAGGAGGAGAAGTCTCGTGTCTTTCCGCCTCAGCCGGATGCGGAGCGCGCGGGGGAGGAATACGAGGGACGCGACGAGGTGCGCGACGACGAGGGCGGTCAGCGGCGGGACCGCCAACTGGTTCATCAGCCGCCAGCCGACCGTCGCGGAGGCCCCGAAGAGGGCGGCCGCAGACAGGATCGCGCCGTAGCCGCGGACCTGGCCCACGCCGCGCCGGATACGGCGCCCCCGGAAATGCGTTGGGGTCTCGCAATCTTAATGCCCGCCACCGCCATCCGACGAAGGTACGGGAGGAACTCCAGACGTGGTCGACCTCTTGCGTGTCATCCGGGACGACGGACACGCGGACCCCGCGACGGACCCGAAGCTATCGAAGGACGAGCTCCTCTCCTTGTACCGCTTCATGCTCCTCGAGCGGACGCTCGACGGACGGATGCTGAGCCTCCAACGCCAAGGGAGGATCGGCTTCTACGGTCCGAGCATCGGGCAGGAGGCGGCAATCGTCGGCGCGGCCTTCGCGATGGAGCCACGGGACTGGATCTTCCCGCAGTACCGCGAGCCCGGCGCGGCCCTCGCGCGCGGGATGCCCCTGAAGGAACTCATCGCTCAGTTCTTCGGGAACGCGCTCGACCCGATCCACGGCCGCCAGATGCCCTGCCACTACGTCTATCGGAAGGGGAACTACATGTCGATCAGCTCCGTCGTGGGCTCACAGATTCCTTTGGCGGTGGGTGCTGCGTGGGCCGCAACGATCCGCAAGGACCCGGTCGCGTGCCTCGTCTACTTCGGGGACGGGGGCACGAGCACCGCGGACTTCCACGCCGGGATGAACTTCGCGGGCGTGTTCCGGGCGCCCGTCGTGTTCCTGTGCAACAACAACCAATGGGCGATCTCCCTCCCGCTCCGGAAGCAGACCGCGTCGGAGACGATCGCGGAGAAGGCCGCGGCGTATGGGTTCGATGGCGTGCGCGTGGACGGCATGGACGCGTTGGCGGTGGTCGCCGCCGTGCGAGAGGCGCAGCGGAAGGCGCGCTCCGGGGGCGGCCCCACCCTCGTCGAGGCCGTCACGTATCGGCTCGGCCCGCACTCGTCCAGCGACGACCCGACGCGGTACCGCGATGAGAAGGAGGTCGAACCGTGGCGGCGGCGCGACCCGATCGAAATCCTCCGGAACCACCTCGTTGCCAAGGGCGTCTGGAACCCGGGGTCGGACCAGCGTCTGGCCCAGGAGATCGACGACGCAATCACGGAGGCGGTACATGCGGTGGAGACCGCGCCCCCGCCGCCCATCGAGGCCCTGTTCACGGACGTCTACGCGGAGGTGCCTTGGAATCTCCGGGAACAGCTCGAGGACCTCAAGCGGATCCGGGGTGGCGAGTGACGCGCACAACGCTTTTCAATGGGGGCGGGTTCCCGGGGGCGCGCGCATGCCGCAGATGAACATCGTCCAGGCCGTGAACAACGCACTCCGCGAGGAGATGCGCCGCGACGACCGCGTCGTGATCCTCGGCGAGGACGTCGGTCGGAACGGGGGCGTCTTCCGGTGCACCGAGGGCCTGATCGACGAGTTCCCGGACCGCGTGTTCGACACGCCCCTCGCGGAAGGCGGGATCATCGGGTCCGCGATCGGCATGGCCCTGTACGGCCTCCGCCCCGTCCCGGAGATTCAGTTCCTGGACTTCATCTACTCCGCCTTCGACCAGATCGTGAGCGAGGCCGCGAAGATGCGGTACCGGTCCGGCGGGCAGTACAGCGTCCCGATGGTCATCCGCGCCCCCTATGGCGGTGGGATCAAGGGCGGGCACTACCACTCGCAGTCGAGCGAGGCGTACTTCTGCCACACGCCCGGGCTGAAGGTCGTCGTCCCGAGCACGGCGTACGACACGAAGGGCCTCCTGATCAGCTCGATCCGCGACCCGGACCCCGTCCTCTTCCTGGAGCCGAAGAAGATCTACCGCGCGTTCCGAGAGGACGTGCCGGAAGGCGACCTCACGGTCCCGCTCGGGAAGGCCTCTGTGCGCCGCGAGGGCAAGGACGTGTCTCTGCTCGCTTGGGGCTACATGACGCACGTGTGCCTCGAGGCCGCGAAGCGGGCGGCGGAGAAGGGCGTCGAGTGCGACGTCGTCGACCTCCGGACGCTCGTCCCGTTCGACCTCGACGCGATCCTCGACAGCGTGAAGAAGACGGGGCGCGCGGTCGTCGTGTACGAGGCGCCGAAGACGGGCGGGTTCGGCGCGGAGATCAGCGCGCAGATTGCGGAGCGGGCGATCGAGTACCTCCGGGCGCCGATCCTCCGGGTCGCGGGGTTCGACACCCCGTTCCCGTACACGCTCGAGGACGTCTACATGCCGAACGCGGACCGCGTGATGGCGGCGATCCAGAAGGTCATGACGTTCTAGCCTTCGTCGACGAGCGTCACTTGGCTTGCCCGAAGGAAAAGTGGAAAGGGGGGCGGATCGCGGCCCCGCCCCAATCGCCGACCTATTGCGTCGGTGGCGGCGGTCCCTGCATCGGCGGCTGGTACGCCGCGACCGGCGTCTCCGCCTTCTTCTTCCGCATCCCGAGGACGAGCGCGAGCAGGCTGAGCACGATCACGACGATCAGGAGAATCATGTTCAGCGTCTGCGCGGACCCGAGCTGGGTCGACAGGTCATTGATCCCCGCATTCGCCCCATCCAAGTCCGCCTGCAACGCGTCGTTCTGGCTCTGCAGGTTGTCGATGTCCGTCTGCGCGTTCCCAAGGTCCGTCTGCAGTTGGTCGAGCTGGCTCTGGAGGTTGTCGAGCCGCTGGTCCGTCGTGAGCCCGATGTCGATGTAGACGCTCCTCGCGTTCGACGTGTGCCCGTACCGGTCCACGGCGTACACCGTGTAGTACCATCGGCCGTCCGTGAGCCCCGCGTCCGTGATCCGCTGCGTGCCGGCGGGGACGAACGCAACGAGGACCGAGGGCCCCGTCGGCCCCGTGCGATAGACGTTGTATCCGGACAGGTCGATCTCCGTGTTCGGGTTCCAGGTGACGACCGCGCTGTCGGCTGTGCCTCCGGGCGCCGCCGCCAACCCCGTGACCGCCGCGGGCGGCGCGTCCTCGTAGGCCATCCAGACCTCCCAGCTCGGTCCGCCGTCGTTCTGGCTCCAGATTGCGTACGCGTTCCCCTGGGGGTCCACGCCGATGCTTGCGCGCCCGGCGCCGCCCGTGACGAACCACCGCGTGTAGAAGGCCGAGCCGTCCTCCAAGAACCCGACGTACTGGAACTCGCCCGGGGGCCCGCCCCCGATGTACGCGATGAAGACCCGGCCGTCCCGGTCCGCCACGAGCTTCGGCAGAGGGTCGCCTCCCATTGGGTAGTCGTTCACGCGCCCGTCCGGGAGGAACGAGGCGCCGTGGTCGACGGAGCGGGTGTAGTACACGCCTGCGTCGCCGAGCCGGTCGTCCTGCCATGCGACGTGGACCACGTCGTTCCGGCCGACCGCGAGGTCCGCGACCCAGGAGGTCGCCGCGACGACCACGTCCGCGCCCCAGGTCGCACCATAGTCCGTGGACCGGTCGAACATCACGGAGTTCGCGCCCGCGAAGTCCGTCCACGTGACGAAGATCCGCTCCTGGCTGTCGACCGCGACCCGGTAGTACGCCGTGCCGCTCCCACTGGAGACGTCGTTCAGCTTCACGCTCGGGGACCACGTGGCCCCCTGGTCCGTGGACGTCGAAAAGAACGCGTCGAAGTTCCCGTCGCGGTCGTCGCCGTACACGACGTAGACGTTCCCCGACGGTCCGACGGCCACGTCCGGGTAGCTCTCCTCGTTGAGCCCCGTGAAGTCGCTCACCCGGACGCTCGCGCCAAACGAGCTCCCGAAATTGTCGCTCCGCGCGATTCGGATGTCCCCGCCCGTCGTCGCGGAGTCCCGGTAGTCGATCCACGCCACGTAGATCGGGCCCAAGGGATCGACGGCGATCGGGACCGTGTCATAGAAGCCCCAGTCCGCGGTGCCCGCGACGTCGTTGACGACGCGGAACGTGGTGAAGACGGGCCTCCCGTCCACGGCCCACCCGTCCTGGTCCGCGCGGAGGAGGATGTCCCGAGCGCCCGCATTGAACCGCGAGTATACGGCATAGATCTGCCCGTCCGCGCCGAACGCGAGGGACGGATTGTCCTCCAGGCTCGCGGCACCTTGCGAGACCCGGAGGCTCCCGCCGACGTGCCACCCGTCTGCGGGCGCCGCCGACCACAGGCCCCCGGCGAGCAGGGCGAGGACGATCGCAGACGCCGCCGCCATTCGCCTCCCGGCATGAACCAACACACGACTTCTCGTTGACGTTCCCATTCTCAATTCGCCTCCTTGAGGAGTAAAGCGCAATTCGCATCTGCATGCCCTTGATAATCCTTCCGGCGCGATTCCTGAATCGTGGAAGCCAATCGGGCGGGGTGGGAAACCCTATATACGAACCGCCCGGTTCGGACGCCCGCTCCCGGGAGAATCCATGGTCAAGGAGTTCAAGTTGCCCGACATCGGCGAGGGCGTCCACGAGGGCGAGATCACGAAGTGGCTCGTCAAGGAGGGGGACCCGATCAAGGAGGAGCAGTTGTTCGTCGAGGTCATGACGGACAAGGTCACCGTCCAGCTCCCATCGCCGTTCACCGGGAAAGTCCTGAGGCTGCTCGCGAAGGAGGGCGAGGTCGTGAAGGTCGGGAGCCCAATCATCGTCGTCGGGGAGGCGGGCGAGGCGGCCCCGGAACCGGAGGAGTTCCGTCCGATTCCCGCGGAGCCCGCCGCTCGCGCGCCGTCCCCGCCCGGCGCAACTCCCGCATCAGGGCCGTCGGCCGCGCCGGGTGAGATCCTCGCGACCCCCGCGGTGCGGAAGCTTGCCCGAGAACTGGGCGTCGATTTGGCGGCCGTCCGGGGAACGGGACCGCGGGGCCGCGTCACCGAGGAGGATGTCCGGGGAACCGCCAAGGCGCCGAAACCCGTCGTGGCCGTGGAGGTGCACCCCGCCGCGAAGCCCTCCGCACCCGGCGCACGGGAGGAGCGGATTCCCGTCCACGGCGTCCGCCGCCGGATCGCGGAGAAGATGCAGAAGTCGAAGAACACCGCGGCGCACTTCACGTACGTGGAGGAGGTCGACATGACGGCGCTCGTCCACCTCCGCGACAAGTTGAAGGCGCGGGCGGAGAAGAAGGGCGTGAAGCTCACGTACCTCCCGTTCATCATCCGCGGGGTCGTGGCGGCGCTCAAGGACCACCCGACCCTGAACGGGATGCTCGACGACGAGAAGCAGGAGATCGTCGTGAAGCGGTATTACAACATCGGCATCGCGACCGCGACGGACGCGGGGTTGATCGTCCCGGTCGTCCACGACGCGGACAAGAGGGACCTCAACGCGTTGGCGGCGGAGATCGAGCGTCTCGCGGAGGCGGCGCGGACGAACAAGCTCACGCCGCAGGACATCGCGGGGGGCACGTTCACGATCACGAGCCTCGGCGCCCTCGGCGGAATCCTGGCCACGCCGATCATCAACTGGCCGGAGGTCGCGATCCTCGGCGTCCACCGGATCGAGAAGCGGCCGGTCGTGCACAACGATCAGGTCGTCGTCCGGGAGATGATGTACGTCACGTGCTCCTTCGACCACCGCGTGATCGACGGGCACGTCGGCGCGGCGTTCGTGGAGTCCGTGAAGGAGTACCTCGAGCACCCCGCCCTGCTGTTCGTGGAGGCGTAGGCGCGATGGCCCGGCAGGTCGACCTCCTCGTGATCGGCGCCGGCCCTGGCGGCTACGTGGCGGCGATCCGGGCGGGGCAGCTCGGGCTGAAGACGCTCCTCGTGGACCGCGACAACCGCCTCGGCGGCGAGTGCCTGAACTACGGGTGCATCCCCTCGAAGGCGCTGATCTTCACCGCGAACCTCGTGCACAAGCTCCGCCGCGCGGACGAGATGGGGATCGAGTTCTCGAACCTCCGCGTGAACATGAAGAAGCTCCAGGAGTACCGCCAGTCCGTCGTCGACCGTCTGAACCGCGGGATCGAGCAGCTGTGCAAGGCGAACGGCGTCGACATCCTGTACGGGGAGGCGTCGTTCCTCGACCCGCACCGAGTCCGCGTGAAGGGCGCGACGGAGGAAGAGGTCACTGCCGCCAAGGTGATCGTCGCGACCGGCTCGTACCCCTCCGATCTCCCGACGTTCCGGTTCGACCGGGAGAAGGTCATCAGCTCGAAGGAAGCCTTGGAATTGGAGGTGGCGCCGAAGGACCTCCTCGTGATCGGCGGCGGCGTCACGGGCCTCGAGATGGGGACGTACTTCGCGAAGCTCGGGACGAAGGTCACGGTCGTGGAGTTGCTCGATCAGATCCTGCCGGGCATGGACGCCGAGGTCGTCCGCGTCCTTGGTCGCTCCCTGAAGCGCCTCGGCATCGACGTCCACGTGACGTCAAAGGTCGTGAAGTGGGTCCCGAAGGAGGAGCGGATGCTCGTGTCCTTCGACACGCCGGAGGGCCCCCGGGAACTCCTCGTCGATCACGTCCTGGTGACCGTCGGGCGCAAGCCGAACACGGCGGCGCTGAACCTCGCGGCGGCGGGCGTGCAGACGGACGAGCGGGGCTTCATCACGGTCGACCGCGAGATGCGGACGAACGTGCCGCACATCTTCGCGATCGGGGACGTCGTCGGGATGCCGTTCCTCGCGCACAAGGCGTCGAAGGAAGGAGTCGTGGCGGCGGAGAACGCGGCCGGCCACCCGGCGGGGGCGGACTGGGTCACGATCCCGTCCGCGATCTTCACGGACCCGGAGGTCGCGACGGCCGGGCTCGACGAGGCGCAGGCCGCCGCGAAGGGACATGACGTCCGCGCCGGCAAGGTCGGATTCGCGGCGATTGGGCGGGCGCTCGCGCAGAACGAGACGGAAGGTTTCGTGAAGGTCGTGATGGACGCGAAGACGGAGCGCCTCCTCGGCGTCCAGATCGTCGGGCCGGAGGCGGCGGACCTGATCAGCGAGGTCGCGCTCGCGATCGAGATGGGCGCGTCCGTGAACGACATCGCGCTCACGATCCACCCGCACCCGACGCTGCCCGAGGCAATCATGGAGGCGGCGGAGGCGGCGCTCGGGAAGGCGATCCACGTCGTGAACCGGAAATGAACGAGGGCATCGTCGTCGACCTGGGACGGATCGAGTACCGCCAGGCGTGGGACTTGCAGAAGCGCCTCGTGGAGCGGCGGCTCGCGGACGAGATCCCGGACGTGCTCCTCCTCCTCGAACACCCGCACGTCGTCACCCTCGGGCGGCGGGGGACGCGGGAGGACGTGCTGGACCCGTCGCTCCCCGTCGTCGAGGTCGAGCGCGGGGGCGAGGCGACCTACCACGGACCCGGGCAGCTCGTGGGATACCCGATCCTGAAGCTCGGCGATCGGCTGGACGTCCGGCGGTACGTGCGCGACCTCGAGGAGGTCCTGATCCGAGCATCGCAGGCCTTTGGGGTGGCGGCGGGCCGGGACCCCCGCCAGAGCGGCGTTTGGGTCGACCGGCGGAAGCTCGGCTCCATCGGCATCGCGATCCACCGGAACGTGACGTACCACGGGTTCGCGCACAACGTGAACACGGACCTTTCGTACTTCGCGAAGATCCGGCCATGCGGCTTCGACGGGTCCGTCATGACGTCGATGGCCCGGGAACGCGAGAGTCCCCTCGAGATGGGGGCGTTCACGCGGGAGACGATCCGCGCCTTCGAGGAGACGTTCGGACGGACACTCCGGCCCGGGAACGTGCCAATCGCGCTACAAGCCTAGGATCGCCGCAATCTCCATGACCGCCCAATGGGAATGAAGCTCCGCGTCCGCGGTCCCGGAGACGTCGTCCGTGAGGAGGATCAGGCTAGCCTTGTCTCCGATGGAAAAGACGAGGATTCGCAGGCCGGACCCCTGGAACGTCGCGTAGTCGAACTCCGTCCGCCCAAGGCCCTCGAAGGCCGTCATGGCGGCACGGGTGATCAGCGCGGCGATCGCGCTCGCCATGGAAAGGTCCGTGCCGTCGCGGGAGTAGCGCGCGACCGGGAGCCCGCTCCGGTCCGCGATCACCGCACCATGGGCGCTCGGGACGCGCTCGGTCAGGGTCCGCAGGATGCCGACCAGGGCCGCGGACGGGTCCGCTTCCGGCGGGAGCAGCCTCGCGAGGACCACGATGCTCCCTTTGTTTTCCGGGACGATAAAGGGGCGGGGGAGATTATCGCCCGTGATTATCCGGCCCTACCGGGACGGGGATTCCCGTCCGCGCCGCGCGCTCGCGCAGCCGGCGCGTCAGTTCCGGCACGACCTGGAACAGGTCGCCCACGATCCCGTAGTCACAGATCTCGAAGATCGCCGCCTTCGGGTCCTGGTTGATCGCGACGATTTTCCGGCTCTCCTGCATCCCCGCCAGGTGCTGGACCGCCCCCGAGATCCCGACGGCGATGTAGAGGTCCGGCCGCACGGTCCTCCCGGTCTGCCCGACCTGGTAGTCCTTGGGGACCCAGCCCGCATCCACGGCCTTACGGGACGCCGCGACGGCGCCGCCCATCTCCTTCGCGAGCTCCTCGAGGAGCCGGAAGTTCTTCGGCTCGCGCAGCCCGTATCCGCCGGAGACGAGGATGCGTGCCTCCTCGATCGGGTTCCCCTTGTGCCCGCGCCGCTCCTCGAACTTCGCGACCTTCGCGTCGAGATCCGCGTCCGTGATCTCCACGGACTCCCGGACGATCTCCCCGCGCCGGCCCGACTGCCGCGGCGGGATCGGGAACACGTTCGGCCGCGCGGAGGCCATCTGCGGGCGGTGCTGCTTGCACAGGATGTGCGCGAGGGACTTGCCGCCAAAGGAGGGGCGGATCATGTCGAGGTTCCCGTCCTCGTCAATCTCGAGCCCGACGCAGTCCGCCGCCAATCCCGTCTCAATCACCGCATGGAGCCGACCGCCGAGATCCCGCCCGTTCTTCGTCGCGCCGAACAGGACGATCTCCGGCTTGTGCTTCCGGATCAGAGAGGCCATGACCTTCGTGAACGGCCGCGAGGTGTACGTCTCCAATCGCGGGTCCTCTACCAAATACACACGATCCGCGCCGTACTCGATCGCTTCTTGCGCGATCGGCGCGACGTTCCAACCCGGGAGGATTCCGCTCACCTGAGTGCTCCGCTTCGCGGCGAGCCCGCGCGCGACCCCGAGGAGCTGACGGCTCACGTCACGCATCCGCCCGCGCCTCGCCTCGAGGAAGACCCACACGCCCCGGTGCTCGGACTTGTCCGTCGGGACCGTCATGGGGGAAGCACCCCGTCTGCGGCCATCGCCGCTAGGAGTTGCTCGATCGCTGACCGCGGCTCCCCGCGGAAGACCTTCGGTTTCCGATCCGGGAGGACGACCGTGTCGACCTTTGCGACGATCGTCGGGGAGTTCTTGATCCCGACCTTGCCCGGGTCGATGCCGACGTCCGCGCACGACCACGTCGTGACGAGCCCGCCGCGCTTCACGCGGATCTTCCCGGTGAGGGAGGGAGGCCGCGGCTTGTTCGACAGGAAGTTCACGGTGACGACGCACGGCGTCGGGCAGTCCCACCACTCGTACCCGTCCTCCATCGCGCGCCTCCCGACGACGCGGTCGCCGCGGTACTCCAGGTCCGAGCAGTACGTGATCTGCGCGCAGTCCAGGTGTCCCGCGATGCCGGGGCCGACGTGGCCCGTGCTCGAGTCCGTCGTCTCCTCCCCGCAGAAGATGAGGTCGTAGCCGCCAATCTTGTGGATCGTCTCGGAGAGGGCGAGGGCCGTCGGCACGGTGTCGGAGCCGCCGAGCAGTCGGTCCGTGAGGAGGACCGCGCGGTCGCACCCCATCGCGATCGCTTCCTCCAGGGACGACGTGAACACGGGCGGGCCCATCGTGAGGACGACGACCTCGCCGCCGAACTTGTCCTTCACTTGGAGCGCCATCTCGATCGCGTTCCGGTCCGGCGGGTTGATCTCGCTCGGAACGCCCACGCGCTTCAGCGTGTTCGTCACGGGGTCGACCTGGAGCTCCTGGGCCTTCGGGACCTGCTTGATGCAAACAACGCTCCGAGGCCCCTTGGCAGCCATCCCGACGACGACCGAACCGCCAACTCGCTATGTAGTTTTCGGGGCCCGGATGCCCGATAGGGAGCGGACCGTGTGCAGGCGGACGCCGTGGCGAGCCGCCCACGCCCTCGTCTCCCGCCAGAGAGCCTCCGCGACTTCGTACCGCTTCGCCGCCGGCGTCCCATCGTCGTACAGCGGCTCCACGAGGCGCGCGAAATACGGGGGAAGGTCTGGGAACTCCCGCCACTCCGTCGTCATCGTGTTCTCCGACGCGTAGTGCCGGCGGTTCGCGAGCGCGACGACCACGCGCGCGAGGTAGCCGACGACGCCCGTCGCGTACACGATGTTCGGGTCGTCCCCGCAGCGCTTCGCGTTCCGCGCCTTGCAGACGTACTCGTACATCTGGTGGAGGGCGTCCGTGGCGGACTTCCGATAGTATGATGGCGGCAGGGTGCGGATGTCCCGACCGAGGCGCGCGAACCACCCGTGCGGGTCGTACAGCGGAATCCCGTCGAGGTACCCGTGGCGTGTCGCGTCCCCCTCCGGCTCCAGCATGTGGCGGCGGACCCCGGCGGCGCTCGACCAGTACACGCTGAACAGGATCCCGCCGAGCACGAACCGCTGCGCCTCGTGGCCGCCCTTGCGCACCACGACGGTGAGCTCGACGTCGGAATCGGGGCCGTCGTCGCCCCGGGCGACGCTTCCGAAGAGAATCACCGCCACGACGTCCTCCCGCGACTTGGCGAGTTTGGCGGCGAGTTGCTCCGCCAGCCGGCGGCGCCGCGCGCGCTCCATCACATCGCCTTCGCGCCGCCGAGGAGGTCGAGGAGCATCCTCACGGTGGACAGCTTGCCCGCCCTCAGCTCATCGAGCGCGACGTCCGCAAGGCGGCGTTGTCCCGTCCCGTCGATCGTGTACACCTTCTCGGCGATCTCGTTCAGGAGCTTCGGGTACACGCTGAACAGGCGGGGGTTCTTCAGGTAGGACGGGGCGCGGGAGAACGTCTCGAGGTCCGTCGTGACGCGGTGCTCCCGCAGCAACGTCTCGTACGCCGCCAACGCCGCTGCGGAGTAACCGCCAGAGGCCCGGGCTTTGAGGATCGCTTCCGAGGCCGCCATTCCGCTTGAGATTGCGAGGTCCACGCCCCGGAACGTGTACCCGACGTTCAGGAGGAAGCCCGCGGCGTCGCCGACCACGACCAGCCCGTCCGCGTGGACGCGTGGCGCCATCTCAAGCCCGAGCTCGGGCACGAGGTGCGCAGACCACTCGAGGACTTTTCCACCCTTGAGGAGGCGCGCGATCGACGGATGCGCCCGGAACCGGTCCTGGAGGACGCCGATCTCCGTCTTCGTGACGGAGAGGTCCTCGGAGGAGACGACGAGCCCGAGGGACAGGGTCGTCTTGTTCGTGTACAGGAAGCCGCCGCCACGGAGGAACTGGCTCGCGTACCCCGCGAACACGTACGCGGCCCCCTCCCGCTCGTCGAGGTTGAACCGGTCTTCGAGGGTCCTCTGCGGAAGCTCGACGGTCTCCTTCACGCCGACAGAGAACTCCCGAGGCTCCGGGTCTCCCCGGAGGCCGGCGCCGCGCGCGAGGCGGGAGAGCGCGCCGTCCGCCGCCACGACGATGTCGGCCTTCACGACGTCCCCGTCCGCGACGACGCCGTCGACCCTGCCGCCCTCCCGATGGAGGCCGTCCACACGGATTCCCGTGATCAGCATCGCGCCCGCGTCCTCCGCCTTTTTCGCGAGCCACGCGTCGAACTTCGCGCGGTTCGCGGTGAACGACGCCGCCTTCCCCGAGCCCAGCTTCGGGGCGTCGAACTGGACGGTGAGCGCGGAGTCCTCGTCGAGGAAACACATGTTCTCGCGGGTCACGTAGCGCTCGACCGGGCAGTCCTTCTCGAAGTCCGGGAGGAGGCGGTGGAGCGGGTGCGCGTAGATGCGCCCGCCGAACATCGACTTCTGGCCAGGGACCTTGCCCCGCTCGACGAGCAGGGTCTTTACGCCCGCCTTCGCGAGGGCGTACGCCGCGGCGCTTCCCGCGGGGCCCGCGCCGACGACGACCGCCTCGAACTTCTCCATGGACTTCGGCGGGTTAGGAGGGGGCGTGTATAAGCCTTTAGTCCGGGACGGAAAGGGCCATATCATCGCGCTTCCATTCTTGCACCGTGAGGCTGTGGGAGGCGCTCTTCCTCGCGGGGCTCCTTGCAGCTTCCGTCACGCCTAGTGCGCCCATTGCCGCCGCGGAGAATGCCGAACCTCGGGCCTGGGACAGCTCGACCATTCTGAGCGGCTTTCCCAGGGACCTGGAGTTGGATCCCCTCCGTGGTCGACTCTATGTGAGCGACGCGCCCATCACGGGCGACCAAGGCGTTTCGATTGTGAACCTCTCCACGCAGGCGGTAGACGCCCGCATCACCATCCCGGAGCCGACGGGCCTCGCCGTAAGCCCCTCGGGAAGCGTCCTGGCCGTTGGGTCGCGCAACGCCCGGGTCTACTTCGTCGATCCGGAAAGCCTCCGGATTACGGGGAGCGCTGCGTTGTCCGACACTGACCCCTGGTACAGCATGAGCGCGTGGGACGTGGCTTTCGACGGTGAACACTTGGTCTACGTCTCGCCGGGACAGCCGTTTGGACTCTCGGGCGGTTTCTTCCCGATTTGGGTCGTGAACGTGACCACGAGGCAAGAGGTCACCCGACTCGAAGGGTTCCGGGGAGGATCCCTGGTCCGAGTAGACGCTCCAAACCGCCTCCTCTACGTGGGATCCTCGCGGTACATCCCTGACGAGATTCAGATGTGGAACCTCAGCACCTCGCCGGCTACGCGGTTGGTCGTGCGCACGGAAGTCGGAGCATCGTCCCTTGTCTTCTCCCACGATGGGTCAAGGCTCTACTTGGCTTCCGGCGAGGTTCGCGATCCATTCACCTTGGACCTCATCGGACAGGCGCCGGTGACGGGACTCGTGGCGCTCTCTTACACGGCGGAACACGCTTTCTACGCATACATCGAACGCATCGCTCGGGTGAACGCCAGTCTCGCCGAGCGCGGGGTATGGCGCTTCGAACCCGGCAGCATCGCATGGGGTCCGGATCCCTTGACGCACCTTGTCGCGGCCCCGGCTGGAGACGCCCTGTACGTGATCGTCGATGAAGGCGTCGACCGGCGGCGACTTGACCGGGTCTCCCTGACCTCCCAGATCACGGGGATGACTCCGGGCGAAGGGGAGGTTGTCGACGAGAACCGCTGGGGCCTAGGGTTTGTGGTGAACGGGGATGTAGAGTGGGATGGGGTCCAGTGCTGGATTGACGACGCTCTGATCCCGATCACGCACGAGCCGTACGGCCGGGAGAACTTCCGGTACATGGGATCGAACCCGTTCCCGGGGGGCCCCCACACGATTCGCGTGCAGGCTCCGGAGCGTTCCGGGGGCATGCTCTCAAGGACCTGGAGTTTCACCGTGGATGCGTTCGCGCCGGAGATACACCTACTGTACGAGAACATCTCCCGAGACCCGAGCGTCTCGATTGCCGGCGTGGTCGTCGATGACTCTCCCGTCACCGTTCGCTCCTGGCAAGGGAGCCTTGAGCTCGCGCAAGACAATCGGAGCTTCACCCTGCAGGCCGGTCTCCGGCTGGGGGCCAATGCAGTCGGGGTTGACGCAACCGACGCCTTCGGACACTTCAACTCCACGTTCGCCCTCGTCCTATTTGTCCCTCCCACGGTCCTCCATTCCGATCGCAGCGGCTACTCGATGGAGCGCCCGTTGGACTGGGTCCACGAGGAGCAGACGGTCGAGGGCAGACGCATCGTGATCTTCCGGGATCCCCTTGGTGAGGCAAACTTCAACGTCATCGAGTCAGGGCCGCTCCCGGGCTATGCGCAAGAAGACATCCTGGGCATCGCTTCCGAGGTGTGGGGCGAGGTCTTGCGGACGCGCGTGCCCGATGACGCTCCCTCGTACCTCGTAATCAACGACATGCCGGCAGCAACGTGGTCCTATTATTGGCGAGAGCCCGATGTATATCAGCGCCAGTACCTCGTGGGCAGCCCCTGGCGAAGGATGAGCTGGATCGTCACGTTCACCGCGGCGCCATCGGAGTTCGAGGACCCCTCGGGCCGCATGGACCCGCTATTCGATTGGCTCATGGAAACGATGGAGTCCCCGCTCCCCGAAAGCCCGGACGCTCTCGCGGGAGTCATCGTGCCCTTGGGTCTGTCCATTGCGGTCGCTCTTCCTTCAATCATGGCTGTTTGGTGGATAGTCCGTAGGCGCCGTGGCTCGAAGCGGTCCGGTGACGTCGCTCGACGACCCGAGATGCCTCGATAGCGGGTCGGGATTCCTACCCAGGCACGGCCGGAGCGGGCAGCCGCTCCGAGGAATCTTATATCCACCTCCGCATCCGCACATCGTGCCCCCTCCCCCAAAGGAACACCCGCCCGTCGAGAAGCCGCTCACGACGGACGACCGCCTCGCGCTCGTGAAGTTCGATCCGGACGAGGACCCGTTCATCGTCGTAGAGACGGAGCTGTGCAGGTCGTGCGCGCTGAAGCCCTGCCTGTACGTGTGCCCCGCCCAGGTGTACCGGTGGGAGAACGGACAGCTCGTGTACAACATCGAGGGGTGCATCGAGCTCGGCGCGTGCACGATCGTATGCGACAAGCTCGGGAACGGCGCAATCCGGTGGGACTACCCGCGCGGCGGGAAGGGCGTCGAGTTCGCGTTCGGGTGACACAGTTATTTGAGGAGGGCCCCCGTTTCCGATGGCCGAAATGCTGGCGGCGGAGCGGAAACCGGAGTGGTTGAAGGTCCGCGCGCCCGCCGGCCCGAACTACGCGCACCTCAAGTCCCTCCTCGGTGGGCTGAACCTCCACACGGTGTGCGAGGAGGCGCACTGCCCGAACATCGCGGAGTGCTGGGGCGGCGGCACGGCCACGATCATGCTCCTCGGCGACACGTGCACGCGCGGCTGCCGGTTCTGCGCAGTGACCTCGGGGAACCCGCGTGGCGTCGTCGACCCGCTCGAGCCAGTCAAGGTCGCTCAGGCGGTCGCGGAGGCCGGGCTCTCGTACGTCGTCCTCACATCTGTGGACCGGGATGATCTTCCCGATGGCGGCGCCGCCCACTTCGCGCAGACCGTCCGCGCGATCAAGGCGATGGACCCGACGATCCTCGTCGAGACCCTCGTCCCCGATTTCCAGGGAGATCCGACTGCAGTCCGGACCGTCCTTGGCGGTGGCCAAGAGGTGTTCGACCACAACGTGGAGACCGTGCGCCGCCTCCAGGCGACGGCGCGGGACCGCCGCGCGAACTACGAGCAGAGTCTGTTCGTCCTACAATACGCGAAAGAAACCCGCCCCGACGTGTACACGAAGTCGTCGATCATGCTGGGCCTCGGGGAGACGGAGGACGAAGTGCTCGAGACACTCCAGGACCTCCGCGGGACCTCTGTGGACATCGTGACCCTCGGGCAGTACCTGCGGCCGAGCGCCTGGCACCTCCCCGTTCTCGACTATGTGTCGCCGGAGGCGTTCGACCGGTACCGCGAGGCGGCGGAAGCGATGGGCTTTCTGTATGCGGCCGCGGGGCCGCTCGTCCGCTCCTCCTACCGCGCGGGGGAATTCTTCCTCGAGTCCCAGATCCGACGAAAGGTGGCGTCCCATGGTTGAGGACCCGCTCCTCCAGATAATCCGGGACGACGGTTCCTCCGACGAGGCCCTTGAGCCGAAGCTCTCCAACGACGAGCTCCGAAAGCTCTACCGCGCCCTCGTCCTGGTGCGCACCGTCGACACGCGGATGCTCAGTTTGCAGCGCCAGGGACGGATTGGCTTCTACGTGCCCTCGTCCGGCGAGGAGGCGGTCCAGGTCGGCAGCGCCGCGGCCCTCACGCCGGAGGACTGGGTGTTCCCCGCGTACCGCGAGCCGGGCGTCGCGCTCTGGCGGGGCTTCCCGCTTGTGATGTACGTCGCGCAGATGTACGGGAACGCGGAGGACGCCGTGAAGGGCCACCAGATGCCGAACCACTACGCGCTCCGCGCGATCAACCTCGTCTCGATCTCAAGCCCCGTCGGCACGCAAATCCCACAGGCCGCGGGGACCGCGTGGGCGATGCGAATCCGGGGCGAGAAGCGCGTGACGATTGTCTACTTCGGGGACGGCGCGACGAGCCAAGGCGACTTTCACGCCGGGATGAACTTCGCGGGCGTGTTCAAGGCCCCGTGCGTCTTCCTCTGCAAGAACAACCAGTGGGCGATCTCCGTCCCGCTCGACCGCCAGACCGCCGCGACGTCGTTGGCGGCGAAGGCGCGCGCGTACGGGTTCGAGGGCGTCCGGGTGGACGGGAACGACCTGTTGGCGGTGTACGCCGCCACGAAGCGCGCCGCCGACCTCGCCCGGGCGGGTGGCGGCCCGACCCTGATCGAGGCCCTCACGTACCGGATGGGCCCGCACTCCTCTTCGGACGACCCAACACGGTACCGGAAGCCCGAGGAGGTCGAGCACTGGAAGCAGCGCGACCCCGTGGAGCGGTTCCGACGGTACCTCGAGCACAAGGGGCTGTACGAGAAGGCGTGGGACGAGGCCCTCCACAAGGAGATCGACGACGAGATCACGGAGGCCGTGCGCCACTGCGAGAAGGTCCCGCCTCCGGCGCTCGAGACCGTCTTCGAGGACGTGTACGCAGACATCCCCTGGCATATCCGCGAGCAGATGGAGGAGTTCGTGAAGGGCGGCTACCGCCGGCGGCCCGAGGACATGGGCGAGTTCCCGCTGTGAGAGCGATGAAGATCCTGAGCCGGGCCCCGCCGCCATCCACGGAGCGTTGGGCGCACGCGATGAAAGACGGGCGGACGTGCGTCGTGCGTCGGGGCGTGGAAGCGGATGCGGAGCAACTCCTGAAGAACATCAACGAGGTCGGGGCGGAGCAGGAGTGGATCCTTACGGAGGCCCTGACGTGGGACCCGATCCGCGAGCGGGAGTGGATCCGCGGGTTCGATGCCGTGAACTCGATCCTGTACGTCGCGGAGGTCGACGGCCGCGTCGTCGGGCAGGTCGACGCGCGCATCCCGTCGTTCGCGAAGGCGCGGCACACGGCGAACCTCGGGATCGCGGTCGTGAAGGCGCACCGCGGGCTCGGGATCGGACGCGCCCTGATGGAGCGGACGCTCGTGTGGATGAAGGCGCACGGCGTGGAGAAGGCGACGCTCGAGGTGTTCTCCACGAACGAGCGGGCGATCGCGCTCTACAGGATGCTGGGGTTTGAAGTCGAGGCGATCCGGAAGCGGCAGTACAAGGTCCGCGGGCAGTACGTGGACGACGTCCTGATGGCGAAGTGGCTGTGAGGTCACGCGGCCGCGGTGATCTTGGCGGCGACGGCGCTCCCGACCTCCGAGCCCTTCGCGGTGCCCCCCAGGTCGTAGGTGAGGACCTTGCCCTCGCGCAACACGGTCGCCACGGCGTCCTCCACGACCTTGGCGGCACCGGTCAACTTCCGGTCCCCCTTCCGCGTCCCGAGCCAGTCCAGCATCATCTGCACCGCCAGGATCATCGCGATCGGGTTCACCTTGTCCTGGCCGGCGTGCTTCGGCGAGCTCCCGTGGATCGGCTCGAACATCGCATGGTGGTCCCCGATGTTCCCCCCCGCGGCGATCCCCATGCCGCCCTGCAGCACCGCCGCCAAGTCCGTCGCGATATCCCCGAACTCGTTCGGCGCGACGCACACGTCGTACTGCTCGGGAGACCGAATGATCCACTGTGTGAACGCATCGATGTAGGCGTAATCCCGCTCCACATCCGGATACTTGGCGGCAATCTCCTCGTAGATTGCCCGGAACAGTCGGTCGCCGGCGAGCACGTTCGACTTGTCCACGCACGTCACGCGATGCTTCCGGTCCCTCGGCGCGCCCCCGCGGCGCATCGCGAGCTCGAACGCGAACCGGATCACGCGCTCCGCGCCCTTCCGGGTGATCACGCGGGAGTCCACCGCCACCTCGTCGGTCCCGCCGCGGGACAACGTTCCCCGGGCCGGCGTGTACAGGCCCTCCGTGTTCTCGCGGACGACGACGAAGTCCACCGCGTCCGGCCGCCACACGTGCTTGAACTCGTCGTGAATCTTGTGGGGAACGCCCGGGTACAACTTCACGGGCCGCACGTTCGCGTACAGGTCGAGGCCGAACCGGAGGCCGAAGATCACGTTCGCCCCCGCCAAATCCCCGTTCGGGAGCCGCGCGTCCGGGTGGCCGACCGCGCCGAGGAGGATCGCGTCCGCGGTCTTGCAGGAGGGGAGCGCCTCCTTCGGCCACTCGTCCCCCGTCTTGAGGTAGTACTCACCACCGCATGGGTACGGGAGGAGATCGAACGACAAGCCGTGCGTGTCCGCGGCGGCATTCAGGACCTTCACGCCCTCCCGCATGACCTCCGGACCCGTTCCATCTCCAGCAAGGAGGACGACCTTGTAGGCCATCTTGGCGGCGGATGCGGGTCTCGACTTAAGAGCTTGCCTTGGCGGTGAGTTCCTTCTTCAGTTTTGCGACGAGCCCACCCGCTTCCAGGATCTCCAGCACGTTTGGCGGCAGCGGTCTGAACCGGAGGACGCCGGAGGGAGTGCGGACATCGCCCGCTGCCAGGTCCAGTTCAACCTCCTCCCCGGGCTTCACCGCCTTCTCGATCCCCGGGCACTCGAGCACGGGGAGCGCGAGGTTGATTGCGTTCCGGAAGAAAATCCGCGCGAACGACGGCGCGAGGATCGCGGAGATCCCGAGGTGCTTGATCGCGATCGGCGCCTGCTCCCGGCTCGACCCGCACCCGAAGTTCGGCCCCGCCACGATGAGGTCACCGGGCCTCGCCTGCTTCGCGAAGGTCGGGTCGACCGCCTCGAGGCAATGCTCCGCGAACACCTTCGGGTCCGTCGTGCCGAGGTACTTGCCCGCGATGATGTGGTCCGTCGAGATGTCCTCGCCGAACACCCACGCGCGGCCGCGGAAGCGCGTTTGCACGACCTACGCCCCCCGCGGATCCGTGATCACGCCGTAGATTGCCGTCGCCGCCAGCGTCGCGGGCGACGCCAAATACACCTGCGCCTGCGGACTCCCCATCCGACCCGGGTAGTTCCGGTTCGTGCTCGAGATGCACACCTCGTCCGCCGCCAGGACACCGAGGTGACCTCCGAAGCACGGGCCGCATGTGCTCGACGTGAACGTGCCCCCCGCCTCCATGAACACGTCCGCGAGACCCTCCTGCACCGCCTGGCGGTAGATCCGCTGGCTCGCCGGCGTGATCTGGAGCCGGACGCCCGGCGCGACCTTCTCGCCCTTCAGGAGCTCGGCCGCGATCCGGAGGTCCTCGATCCGCGCGTTCGTGCACGACCCGAGGAACGCCACGTCGACCTTGGTCCCCGCGACGTCCTCCACGGGCTTCACGTTCGCGGGGTTCGAGGGGCAGGCGACCTGCGGCCCCATGCCGCCGACGTCGAACTGGTGCGCCTTCCCGTACACCGCGTCCTCATCCGGACCGAATGGCCCGAGCGGCTCCCGCGTGTGCGCGAGGTAATCCTGCGTGACCTCGTCCGCGGCGACCATCCCCGCCTTCGCGCCCATCTCCGTCGTCATGTTGCAGAGGACGAAGCGCTCGTTCATCGGGAGGGCCTCAACCGTAGGGCCCGCGAACTCCACGCTCTGATAGCGCGCGCCGTCGTCCCCGGTCGTCGCGATCACCTTCAGGATGAGGTCCTTGGCGTACACACGCTTCCCCAGCTCCCCGTCGACCCACACCTGCATCGTCTCCGGGACGCGGAGCCACAAGGACCCCTTCGCCATCACCGCCGCGACGTCCGTCGCGCCGACGCCGGCGGCAAACGCGCCGCACGCACCGACCATGTTCGTGTGGCTGTCACTCCCGATGATCATCCGACCGGGCAACGCATAGCCGCGTTCCGCGATAAGCTGGTGAACGATCCCGTGGTCCCCGACGTCGTGAAACCGCGCGATGCCCTGCGCCCGGCAGAACTCCCGGATCTGCTGGTGCATCTTCGCGATCTCCGGGGTCGGCGGCGGCACCCAGTGGTCGAGCGTGACGACGACCTTCGCGGGGTCCCATACCTTCGCGACGCCGATCTCCTTGAACGGGATCAGGGCCATCGCGAGCATCTCGTGCATATAGAGGAGGTCGACCGTCGCATCCACGATGTCCCCGGGGGCGACGCGCGGTTTCCCGCTCGCCCGCGCGAGCACCTTCTCCGCCATCGTAAAGCCTGCCATCGGAGTCCAGCTTCCCACGTCCCCAAGGCGTGCCCTCTTATAGGATTGACCCCGCCCGGCAGGCGTAGACAGGGACGAATGGCTTCGGAAACGGGGTGGCGTGACGGAGGGCTCCGCCTGAAAAGGGACGCGCGCCATGTCGAATCGCACGCCCCCCGACGGGAGACGACGCCCGCGGCCCTCCGGTGTCGTGCCCGGCGTCTGAGCCCACCGCCAACCTGGCCTTGACGGTGTTGCATAACACCGTTTCCGTTCCGATTGCCCGCTCGCGAATTCACGCGGAACTACGGCATTGTATAGTCCGTAATGGCGCGACGGCTATCTAGTCACACGCACGTGGTGTCGTGGGGTTGCGCTGGAGCGGGAGTCCAGATGCTCTGGGTCGGGGGTGAGGAGCGCAGTTCTGCCACCCGGTTTGGGGGGACCCTTCGACCCGGCCTCGGAACCGTTCTCGGGCGCGACGTGAACCTGTCTTGGAGTGGAACGGAATGAGGGATTGGCGGCGTGTGTTGGGGGCCCTGTGCATCGTCCTCGCGATGGTGCTCGGGGCATTCGCCGGCTTCGCGTATGCGCGCGACGCCGGGATTGTGAGTGCGTCCCCGGAAGCGGGGGCGCGTGGGGAGGACCGGCGGTTGGTGTCGGCCTTCGACGAACAACAGGTGGCGTACGACCCCGAGGAGGCGCAGCTCCTCGTCGACGACGCCTCCCGCACGACAGCCTTCGCGGCCGGAGCCGCGAACGAGGTCCGCTCGCCAGACGGCGTCACGGCACTCCGTGTGACCAACGAGGAGCGGAAGGCGGCCGTGCAGAACGCGGTCATCGAGACACAGGACGGAACGGTCACGGTCCGCACGCAGCCGGTCGGCACCCGGTACTCGGGCGCCGGGATCGACGCGGGCGGTCCGTACGGAGGCCCCGACGTGTTCGAGGGGACGGATCTCACGTTCACCGTCACGCCGCTTGACCCGACGATCCTGTTCTACCGCTGGGACTTCGACGGGGACGGCCTGTTCGACTACCCCGACCAGACGGGATGCGGCTCGATCGGGTGCTGGACGACGGAGATGGAGATCACCCGCCACTTCGATGACAACTTCTACGCGACGCTCGTGGTCGAGGGCTGGGACGGCGTGTCCACGTACATCGTGTTCAACCAGGGGGACAACCTCGGCGAACCGCAGAGCCCCTATTGGTACGTCTACCCGGCGAACTCGGGATGGAAGTTCACCCCGAAGTCGGACCTCCGGATCACGGAGCTCGGGATGTACCAGTGGTTCAGCATGAACGGCTACGGGTTCAGCATCCGGATTTGGGACGTCGCGTCGCAGACGACGCTCGGGTCGTGCACGCCCATCGCCTACACATACCAGTGGAGCTGGTGCACCCTGCCCACGCCCGTCTTCGTCATGACGGGGCAGGAGTACATCATCGCGGAACACAAGGTCTACGACTACTACCCGTACTTCATGGGGATCTACGGCCCGCTCGACCCGCAGCCGGACAAGATTACGGTCGGGAACTTCTTCTACTGCTGGACGTGGGACTGCGGGACGGACGCGTTCCCGTTCGCGGACGGTGGAAGCAACGTGATCATGATGATCGACTTCCGCTGGGAGGAGACGTTGATCGTCCCGGATGTCGCCTCCGACACGGCCCTACTCGACGTGAACAACGTCGCGCCGACCGTGTTCGGCGTGACGACGGACCCGGACCCAGGACTGGAGGGCAACCCTACGGAATTCAACGCGTGGTTCTCGGACCCGGGCCTCGCGGACGACTGGTGGTACCAGTGGACGTTCCATGACGGCGAGACGGGACCGTGGGTGCCCATCACGAAGTACTCCGGCGGCGCGAAGGTCCTGTTCCTGCACACGTTCGCGGGCGACGTGACCGGGCTGAAGAACGGGGTCATGGCGAAGTGCGGCCTCTTCTGCATCAAGGTCGATCTGCTCGACTTCGGACCGACCGGCGAGAATCGCATCCCGGCGCTCAGCGAGTTGACACCGTACGACGTGGTCGTCATCGGACTGAACTACTTCTACTACCAGGGCGACGCGCTCGGTGACCTGCTCGCCGACTACTCGGACGCGGGCGGGAACGTCGTCCTCATGCAGGCGGCGTTCGACAGCTCGTACGGGACGTCGATCGGAATCGCGGGCCGCTGGGAGAGCGACGGGTACAGCCCGATCGACCGCGGCGGGATCACGTACTGGGGCAGCAGCCTCGGGGCGGTCTACGTCCCGGGACACCCGCTGCTCGACGGGGTCAGCACGATTTCCGCGACGGCCTTGCGCGCAGACACGTACGGCGCCACGGCGGGCGCGACGCTGGTCGCGGACTGGGCCGACGGAATGGCGCTGGCCGCCACGAAGGAGAACCCCATCGTGAGCAATGGGGCTCGGTCGGTCGCGCTGAACTTCTTCCCCATCCTGGGCTACACGGGCGGGGACTACTACCAGATGATCGCGAACGCGATCCGGTGGGCGTCCCAGCAGCCGGACCCGGTCCTGAAACCGATGCCGATCGCGCTCGACCCGTACGTGAAGACGTACAAGGACGACGAGCCCACGACGACGACGCCGACGGACTCGTTCCCGATGTGGGTCAGCGTCCGGGACGACGACCACGGCAAGATGAAAGTGACGGGGAAGTCGGAGCTGTACTACAACAACTTCGAGGACACCTCCCAATGCAGCGGCTACTACTGGATGCAGTCCACCTGGCCTCCCGGCTGGTGGGCTGACCCGGATTCGTACGCGTGGACGTGCGGCTATGATTACAACTACGGCGGACGGGCCCCGGGCATCTGGTACTACTACAACGACTTCGCGACGTCCTACCTGTACTCGCAGACGCTCGACCTGAGCGCCTACGCAGGCCTCCAGGTGGAGTTCTACACGTGGTGGTGGGGCGACTGGCCGGGCGGGGACTCGAGCGGCATCGTGGAGGTCTCCGCGGACGGCGGTGCGACCTTCCCGTTCGAGATCTATGCGTTCCACCACAACGACCCTGCGGAATTCCGTGGCACAGTGACCGCTGAGACGACCGGAGTGGGCGGGTCGTCGAGTGTCGTCATCCGATTCCGGTACGACAGCGCGGATGACTGGGCGTGGTTCGTGGACAACGTTCGCTTCTTCGGCGTTCAGGGTTCCATGATTGAGGGGCTCGGCACCGCCGAGGGTATCGCGACGATCGCGAACGTGCCTCCGACGGCCATCGGCGGCTTCGACTGGTCCCTCCGGAATGAAGCGCAGCCCCAGGAGTTCAAGGGCTTCGAGATTTCCGACCCGGCGATCATCGAGCCGACGGAGTGGTTCGCGTACGCGTGGGACTACGGCGACGGCACCGGCGCGGACTGGACGTATGTCGGAAGC
>Ga0209341_10000212_pt1 | contig 58781 bp, 42 predicted proteins | sample RifCSP13_2_FD_184020 | JGI IMG/M metagenome (GOLD analysis project Ga0209341, IMG submission 184020) | Soil microbial communities from Rifle, Colorado - Rifle CSP2_sed 13_2 (SPAdes) (version 2) | ecosystem: Environmental > Terrestrial > Deep subsurface > Rock core/Sediment | place: Rifle...
GGTCGCTCTCGGCCATCGCCTGTGCCTTGAAGTAGCGCCAGTCGAACGCGATGCCGAAGTAGCGCTTGCTGTACTTGCGGAAGGTGGCGTCGTAGCGCGTGAGGCGCTGGGCGCGCAGCGGTCCGGCGCCGGCCAGCGACGCGGCGGCGAGGAGCAGCACGAGGCGCCCCGCGACCGTCGCGCCGCGCGTCCGCCGGGTCCGCCGGGTCCGCTGGGTCCGCGTCACGAGTCGTTCCCGGGGCATCGCCGTCAGTTGAGCGAATGCCCGATGATCATCGCGATCGCGATGAAGATCGCCGCGATGAAGATCGCGACCGCCACGTTTCCGCGCTTGAGCTCCTCCGCGAAGTTCACCTCGGGCGTGAACTTGTCGAAGGCGCGATAGCTGAACCACATCAGCACCACGCCGAGGACGGCGTAGCCGAAGTTCAGCGCGATGATGGAGAGGTCCACGGTGCCTCCACTGGGCGGCGGGTGCGCCTATCGAGGGCGAAAGGGGTCCGTCGCGGGCCGCGCCCGACGCTGGTCCTCCACCATCTTCGCCACGTCGGCCAGCAGCTGTTTCGCGTCGTAGACGATGCCGTCCTTGATCGTCCACTTCACACCGCCCACGTGCTCGGGCTTGCCGGTCTGGTCGTTGAGCTTGAGCGCGCCCGTTCCGTACAGCACCTTGAGGTTGGCCAACGGGTTGTGGTCCACGATCATCAGGTCGGCGAGCAAGCCCGGCCGCACGGCGCCGAACTCGATCTCCTTCCCCTTCGGCCTGGCGAGCGTTTCCGCGGCGTGGAACGTCGCGCTGCGGATCACCTCGAGCGGGTGGAACCCGGCCTCCTGGAGCAGTTCCATCTCCTGGATCGTCGAGAAGCCGGGCGTGTTGTAGATGAAGCCCGCGTCCGAGCTCGCCGTCACGCGGCCGCCCATGTTCTTGTAGTCATTCAGGAACTCCATCCACACGCGGTAGAAGTTCCGCCACGCGACCTCGTCCCAGGTGGTCCAGTAATACCAGTACGAGCCGTGATTGCTCCGGCTCGGCGTGTAGTAGTCCCAGAGCATCGGCAGCGTGTAGCTCGCGTGCCAGGGCGCGGCCATGTGGTGCGTCATGTCGCGGCCGGTGAGGTACGCCACCATCGTGGGATCGAGCGTGACGTCGCGCTCCCTGAGCTTCCTGAGCAGCGCGTTCCACTTCTCGCCGTGCGGCGTCACGAGGTTCCACTGGCGCGCGACCTGGCCGAAGCGGTGCTGCTCGTCGCTGTAGTTCATCTCCACGGGCCAGGGCTGCACGGAGTTGCGGTCGTACATCGCCTCGAAGAGCCCGTAGAAGTGCGTCACCGTGCCGAGCCCGAGGCGCGTGGCCTCGTCGGCGTTCATCTGCGCGACGCCGGTCTGCGCGAGGTGCGCGGTCGTGCCCAGGCCGAGCTTCTTCGCTTCGTCGAGCAGCGCGGCCATCAGGTCGGGGCGCTCCGCGCCCAGCTTCAGGCCGTCGCCGCCGTTCTGCGCGATCCAGCGGACCCACGCGCGCGCCTGCTCCGGCGTCCGGATCGGGCCCTGGTCCCAGCCGGAGCCGGGGCGCTGGTACACGAAGTAGCGCGGCGCGGTGATCTCGTTCCTGGCGCTGCGCGCCTTCTCCTTGATCGAGTAGTCGAAGCTCGCGAAGGGGACGCCCCGGACGGTCGTGATGCCGTGGGCGAGCCAGAGCTTGTTGTAGTACTCCGAGTCGGGCGCCTTCTGCGTCGTGCCCTGGTGGACGTGCACGTCCACGAGGCCGGGGAGCACGTACATCCCGGCGCCGTCCATCTCGCGCGTGGCGCCCTTCGGCCGCTTCGTCGAGTCAATCGGGACGTTCGGGACGCCGACGCCCACGATGTCCGTGATCCGGTTGTCTTCGATCACGATGTCCATCGGTCCGCGCGGCGGGCCACCCGTGCCGTCAATCAGGGTCGCGCCGCGGATGATGAGCTTCGCGAACGGCCCCTCGCCTTCGTGCCGCGCGGGCGCGACGCGCGGATCCTCCTTCCGCTCGTTCCTGAGGGCTTCCAGCGCGGCCGCGCTCGGCGCGGCCGGTTGCGCGGCGGGACGCTGCTGCGCCAGCGCGGCCGGCGCCGGAGCGGCGCAGATGAGGGAACCGGCTGCGCTCGCCATCGCGATGCGCCGGAGCAGGACAGGGGTTCGCATCGGTACTCCGAAGTCGAGAGAGACTCTCGTAAAAGTACGCGAGAGAGGCGGGGGCGGCGAATCGCACGAGTGCTCGCCGCGGGCGCGACCCACGGGCGTGAGCTGACGGCTGACGGCTGACGGCTGACGGCTGACGGCTGAGAGCTGGCGGTTCGCTCCGCCCTCGTGCATGCTTTCCGCCGCTTCCTTCTCGACTCGACACACCTCGGCGTGCACACGCTCCTCCTCTCCGATCGCGACGTCCGCGCCCTCCTCCCGATGGCCGAATGCATCGGCGTGATGGAGCAGGCGCTGCGCGCGGTAACGGACGGGACGAGCATCCTCCCGCTCCGCACCGTGATTCGCCTTCCCGGTTCACCGAACGCGTTCGCCGCGATGCCGGCCGTGCTCGGCGCGGGTGCCGCGGCGGGTGCCGCGGCGGGTGCCGCGGCGGGTGCCGCGGCGGCGATCGGCGCGAAGATCATCACGGTGTTTCCGGGCAACGACGCGACGCCCTACGACTCGCACATCGGCGTGGTGCTCCTCTTCGACGCGGAGCGCGGAACCCTCGACGCGATCGCGGACGCATCGTCCATCACGGCGATCCGCACGGCGGCGGTCTCCGGGGTGGCGACGCGGCTGCTGGCGCGCGAGGACGCGGCGGAGCTGGCGCTCCTCGGCGCGGGCGTACTCGCGCGGCCCCATCTCGAGGCGATGCAATGCGTGCGGCCCATCCGCCGCGTGCGCGTCTGGAGCCGCTCGGGGGCGCGTGCCGAGGCCTTTGCGACGCGCGCGCGGCACGACGTCGAGGTGGTCGTCTGCGCGAGCGCGCGCGAGGCGGCGACGGGCGCCGACATCTTGTGCACGATCACCGCGTCGCGCACGCCGGTGCTCGAGGGGGCGTGGCTCGCGCCGGGCACGCACGTGAATGCCGTCGGCGCGTCGCTCCCGACGGCGCGCGAGCTCGACACGGCGGCCGTGCGACGCGCGCGGCTCTACGTGGACGGCCGCGAATCCGCGCTCAACGAAGCGGGCGACTTCCTGATCCCGCGCGCCGAGGGCGCCGTGGATGACACGCACATTGTCGGCGAGCTGGGCGAACTGCTCGCGGGCACGGTCGCGGGACGGCGCGACGCGAGCGAGATTACGCTCTTCAAGTCGCTGGGGCTCGCCGTGGAGGACGTCGCCGCGGCGCGGCACGTGTACGAGAAGGCACGCGCCTCGGGCGCGGGAACGTCCGTCGCGCTCGGCGGACTGCGCTCTCACAGCTGACACGCGGGGTGACCAGTGCAGGCATCGGCTCCGGCTGACCTTGGCAACGCGAAGACGATCCTCCTCGCGGCGCTCGCGGCGTTCGGGCTGCTCTACGTCGTGGTCGTCGGGCGAGGATTCGCGCGCGTCAGGAAGGAGGGTGGGGCGGGGCACGCACCCGGCAGTCCGCTGGCGCCGGAGGCCAAGCGCCTCGGGACCGGATTCGTCACGAACTTCTTCGACACGCTGGGCATCGGCTCCTACGCCACCACGACGTCCATCTTCAAGTTCCTGAAGCTGATCCCGGACGAGCAGATCCCCGGCACGCTCACCATCGGGCACACGCCACCAGTCATCGTGCAGGCGTTCATCTATACGCGTCTCGTTCCCGTGGACGCGACGACGCTCATCCTGATGATCACCGCCTCGGTCGTCGGTGCGTGGCTCGGCGCCGGCGTGGTGGCGCGATGGCCGCGACGCAAGATCCAGCTCGGGATGGGGCTCGCCCTCTTCGGTGCCGCGATGCTGATGCTCTCGAGCCTCCTCGAGCTCACGCCGGTGGGAGGCGAAGCGCTCGCGCTCTCCGGCACGAAGCTCGGGCTGGCGATCGCGGGCAACTTCATGCTCGGCGCGCTGATGACGCTCGGAATCGGTCTCTACGCGCCCTGCATGATCCTCGTTTCGCTGCTCGGGATGAACCCGACGGCCGCGTTCCCGATCATGATGGGTTCGTGTGCGTTTCTCATGCCGGTCGCGAGCGCGCGGTTCGTGAAGCACAAGAGCTTCAACGCGCGCGCGGCGCTCGGCCTGATGATCGGCGGGATTCCCGCCGTGCTGATCGCGGCCTTCATCGTGGTGTCACTCCCGCTCACGTACGTGCAGTGGCTCGTCGTTGTCGTGGTGCTCTACACGTCCGCGACGATGCTGCGCTCGGCCGCGCGCGAGCGCGCGCTCACGGCCGCTGCGCAAAGCTGAGGTTTCGGACGCGCCCCGACTGCACGGCGAAGCCCGTGATGCGCCCGCGCGCGTCGCGCGCGAACTCGAGCACGGCCCCGCCGCCAACGAACAGGTCGCGGGCCACCGGCTCGAACACGCCGAACCTCCGCCCGCCGCGTGTGATGACCAGCCGGCCGCTGTCCGCGACGAATGTGTTCGTGGTCTCGATCTCCTCGCTCAGGTAATCGCCTGGGTATTCGGCGAGCTGCGCCGCGGAGAGCGTCTCGAGGCCGAAGCGCTGGTGGCGCGTTGTGCCGCCCCGGGTCCGGATGCTGAGGCGCGCCGGCATGCCGCCGGTCCCGCCGTCGAACGTCCACTCCGTGTTCGTACGCCCCACGCGGAACCGGCCGCCGCCGAGCGGAACGAGACGCGTGAGCGCGCCGCCCGCGCCGGCCATCAGGCTGTCGCCACGGATTCTCGTGCGCCGCACTTCGCCGAGCTCGACGTTCCGCCACGCGCCTTCGAAGCCGCGCAGTTGCTCGAGCGTCATCGGCACGGGAAGCGCCGACACCAGCGCGCTGTCCCACGAGCCGATGGTGTCCGGCGACATTCTGGCGCCCAGGTAGACCGTCGCCACCTTGATCGCCAGGGTGTCCGGCCCTGACGTCGAGAGGTTGCAGAACGTCGTAACGCTCAGACGATGCTCCGGGAAGCGCACGAAGTGCGCGCGGTAGCCCGCCCACGAGCCACCGTGCGAAACGGTGTGCAGTCCGCGCCAGCTGTCCACGCTGACGCCGAGCGCGTACGAGATCGTCGAGTCGTTCGTCAGCTTTCCGCGCACCTGGAGCGAGTCCACCAGCGCGCGGCCGCCGACCACCGGCTCCTCCCAGTTGCGGTCCCAGCGCGCGAAGTCCTCGACGGTGGCGTGCATCGAGCCGGCGCCGCCGGTGCCGTCGAACTGCGAGGACGCGATCGCGAAGCCGTCGGCGCGTGGCGCGTACCCCTGCGCGCGGTTCGGGATGATCCCCGCGTGATCGCTGAGCGAGCGGGAGTCGTTCATCCCGAGCGGGCCCAGGACCCGTTGCTGCAGGAACTGCGGCAGCGGTTTGCCCGTGAGGCGGTAGACGAGCTGACCGACCAGCGCGAAGCCGCTGTTGCTGTAGAGGTAGCGCGCGCCGATCGGAAAGTTCGTCTCGGCGGAGCGCGTGATGACGCGCAGGAAATCGAGCGTGTCGGCGACGCCCTCGAAACTGCGCCCCGCAAGGCCCATCAGCGTCAGGAAGTCGCGAATCCCGCTCGTATGGTTGAGGAGGTGCCGGATGGTGACGCCGCTCGCGTACGCGGGCAGCTCCGGGAAGTACTTTCGGATGTCGTCGCTGAGCGAGAGCTTACCGTCCTGTGCCAGGAGCAGAATCGCCGTCGCGGCGAACTGCTTCGACACCGATCCGATGTCGAAGACGGTGCGCGGCGTGTTCGGGACGCCGAGCTCGAGGTTGGCCATGCCGTACCCGCGTGCGTAGAGGATGCGGCCGTCGCGGTACACCCCGACCGCGCAGCCGGGCGAGTCCACCCGGTCGAACGCGCGAAACACCGCGTCCACGCGCGCCGTGAGCGAGTCACGCGCGCCGATGACGTACTGGGCGCGCAGCGCGGCCGGCAGCGCGAGCAAGAGCATCAGTGCACGAAGACGCATGGCAGGACCTCCACCGAAGTAGTGCTCACAAGTGCCGACGACGGGTCACCGGATGCGCGCGACGCCCTTCCCGGGCAGCGGAAAGCGCTCGAACACCGCGGGGTCGTGCCCCGGCACGATGAGCCGGGGGCTCGCGGCGATTCTCGTCATCCGCTCCTGTGCCGCGAGGTTCGAGAGCGAGTCGAGCGTCTGCGCGACCGGCCGGCGCCGGTCGAGATTCTCGTACTGATAGAGGTTGTCCGAGGCGAGGACTAACCGGCGGCGGCGTGCGTGCACGTGGACGGGCTCGCTTCGAGAGGTCGGCTCACGCATAATACTCCCTGGAGATCAGGCCCGCGCCCGTAGCTCAATTGGATAGAGCTTCTGACTTCGGATCAGAAGGTTGGGGGTTCGAGTCCCTCCGGGCGCGCTGGAGGACGAGGGCGTGCGGCGAGCAGCGGCTGCACGAGCGCCGGCGCCCGTCAGCATTCCGTGGCTTCCGCCCGTTAACTCACACTCGGCCCGTTCAACCGGGCCGTCCCCCGTTTCCTGTTTGTCGCGTACAAGGAGGCAGGATGTCGCGGCACCCGAGATCCATCCGCTGGCTCACCTGGTCACTGGCCACGCTCGCCGCGCTCTCGGTGGCGCCGGCCGCCCTCGCCCAGCAGAAGGTTGACGAGGAGTACACGAAGCAGATCAAGCAGTTCCTGCGCGACCCGCGCATCTCCACCGAGCTGGTGGATCACCTGCCGGCCTCCGACAAGGTCCCCACGCCGCTCAAGCACTTCGGGCACATCATGGGTGCCTGGGGGATCCTCGACAAGGCCGAGGAGATGAACAAGTACCTCGCGGCCATCGCGAAGGCCGCGCCGAATCGCGCCAGGTACTGGACGCTCGGCAAGTCCGAGGAAGGGCGCGACATGTCGGTGCTCGTGGTCGCGAACGAGGAGACGATCCGCAACCTCGACAAGTACAAGGGCTACCTCGCCTCGCTCACCGACCCGCGCAAGACGAGCGAGGCGCAGGCGCAGCAGATCATCAAGGTCGCCAAACCCGTCTACTGGATCACCAGCGGGATGCACAGCCCCGAGACCGGTGGCCCGCAGATGCTGATGGAGCTCGCGTACCGGCTCGTGGTTTCGGAGATGCCGCTCGTCCAGAACATCCGGAACGGCGTGATCACGATGATCACGCCGGTGGTCGAGGTGGACGGCCGCGAGAAGGTCGTGGACGCCTACAACTACTCGAAGGCGCATCCGGGAGTCTCCCGCGGCAACCTGACGATGTACTGGGGCAAGTACGTACAGCACGACAACAACCGCGACGGCATGGGGCAGTTCCTCGCCCTCACGCGCAACATCGAGAAGTTCGGCCTCGAGTGGCACCCGACGATCCTGCACGATCTGCACGAGGCCGCGACGCTGCTCTATGCGTCCACGGGGACGGGCCCGTACAACGAGCAGCTCGACGCGATCACGGTGAACGAGTGGTGGATCCTCGCCGAGAACGACGTCATCGAGATGACCAAGCGCGGCGTGCCGGGCGTCTGGACCTACGGGTTCTACGACGGGTGGACGCCGAACTACATGTTCTTCGTCGCGCACGGACACAACGCGACGGGCCGGTTCTACGAGGTGCAGAGCTACGGCCCCGACACTTCGACGGTCACCACGGTTCAGAGCCGCGAGTGGTTCCGGCCGAACCCGCTGACGACGCGCGTGCCCTGGGGCCCGCGCAACAACGTTAACATCCAGCAATCGGCGATCCTCTTCGCGCTGAACCGCACGGCGAAGGATCGCGACTTCTTCCTCGAGAACTACTGGATCAAGAACAAGCGGGCGGTCGCGAAGGGCACCGACGGCCCGACGTTCGGCTGGGTGATCCCGGCGACGCAGCGCCGCAAGGCCGACGCCGCGCAGGCGGTGAACGACCTGATGGACCAGGGGCTGGAGTTCCACACCGCGACCAGTGACTTCCGCGCGGGGAACGTCAGCGTCAAGGCGGGTGACTACATCGTCCGCGGCGACCAGCCCTTCCGCACGGTCGCCGACATCTACTTCTCGATCCAGCGCTACCCGGCGGCCAACCCGTCGCCGTACGACGACACGGGATGGACCTTCCAGTACATGCGGCACCTCGTGATCAACCCGGTGACGGACAAGGGCCTCCTTGTGCAGCCGATGGCGGCGGTGAAAGGACGCGTCGTCGCGCCGGGCGGGATCACCGGCTCGGGTCCCGTGGTCGTGGTCGAGCACACGGGCGACAACAGCATCGTGACTTTCCGCTACAAGCTGAAGGACGTGCGGATGGCCGCGGCGGAAGATGATTTCGAGGCCGCCGGCCACAAGTTCCGCGCGGGCGCGATCATCATTCAGAACGCGAACGCCGCGCAGGTGGACGCGCAGCTCAAGGCGCTCGGCCTCTCGGCGTGGGCGATGGCGTCGGCGCCGACGGTGAAGACGCACGATCTCGACATTCCGCGCATCCTCTACCTGCACAGCTGGAGCCGCACGCAGGACGAAGGGTGGGTGCGCGCGGCGCTCGAGACCTACGGCGTGCCGTTCACGTACACCGGTGACAAGGAACTCGCGAAGATGACGAATCTTCGCTCGCAGTACGACGTCGTGATCTACCCGCACATCGGCGGCACCGCGCAGTCGGCGGTCAACGGTGTGGCGATGAGCGGCACGAATCCGGTTCCCTACAGGAAGACGGCGGAGACGCCGAGCTTCGGCTATCCGGACTCGACCGACGACATCCGCGGCGGGATGGGCGTCGAAGGCCTGATGAACCTCTACAAGTTCGTGCAGGAGGGCGGCACGCTCATCACCGAGGGCTCGACCTCCACGCTCTTCCCGGATTACAACCTCACGAACGGCGTCACGGTCGAGAATCCGACCGGCCTCTTCGCGCGCGGGACGATCGTGCGCGGGCTGGTCACCGACATGAAGAGCCCCTTGGCGTACGGCCTCCTCGACTCGCAACTGCCGGTGTACTTCAACTCCACGCCCGTGCTCAACGTGGCGGGCGGCGTGGGCGCATTCGGTGCGCGCGGCGGAGGCGGGGGCGGCCGTGGCGGCGGCTTCGGCCAGAACATCTCGCCGATGGCGAACCAGCCTCCGGTGGGGTCCATCACGATCGGCGGCGCGCCGCCGCCGGAGCCCGACCCGGCGGCCGCGGGTGGTCGCGGCGGTCGCGGCGGTGGGAGGGGAGGCCGCGGCGGCGCCGCGGGTGAAGTTCCGGAAATCCCGGTCGTTGGCGGAGGAGGAGGCGGCGGGCGCGGCGCAGCGGCCGACCCGACGCCTCAGCCGCGCGTCGTGCTGCGCTTCCCGAACGACACGACGCAGATGCTCCTCTCGGGCGGACTCGCAGGCGGAGCGGCGCTCGCGAATCGTGTGCAATTGGTGGACGCGCCGGTCGGCAAGGGGCACGTCGTCTCGTTCGCCATCCGCCCGTACTGGCGGTGGCAGACGCAGGGCACGTATTTCCTCGGCTTCAACGCGATTCTGAACTGGAACGACCTCGACGCGGGGAAAGCCGCGCCGGCATCGCCGGTGGTGCCGTAGAAGCGATGCGGAGTGCCGGATGCGGAATGAGGGGTGTGCGGTCCATTTCGTAACGGCGTGAATGCGGAATGCGGAAGCGGCCCGCACCGGAATCCCGGTGCGGGCCGCTTCGTCATCCGGCGCGCGCTGCGCGCGAGCGGTGCGCTACATCCGCGTGCGCGGCCCGGCGAGCGTCTTGACCAGCTCGTACGTGTACGCCGCCGCGTCGTGGAACGCCTTGACGCCGATCCGTTCGTCCCGGCCGTGCGCGCGAATGTCGTCAATCCGGTCGAAGAGCGCGCCGATGCCGTAGACCGGGATCCCCGCGTTCCGCACGTAGAGGCCGTCGGTCGCGCCCGTGGACATCTGTGGCACGACCACCACGCCCGGCCACATCCTGGCCGAGAGCTGTTCGATCGGCCCCATCACGTCCGTGCGGAGCGGCGAGGCCGGACTCGGCGTCGGCGGCGCCGCGCGCGAGATGCGAATCGCGCTGTCGGCGAGCACGCGGCGCAGCACCGCCTCCACGCTGTCCGCCTGGTCGTCCGGGAGCATCCGGCAGTTCACCGTCGCGCGCGCGAGCTGGGGGAGCGCGTTGTCGGCGTGTCCCGCGAAGAGCCGCGTGGCCACGCACGTGGTACGCATCACGGAGTTGTAGAAGGGCACCGCCGAGAGCCGGCGGGCGGCGGCGGCGTCGGCCGTGCGCGCGACGGCGCGCATGTCGCGCGCAGCGCTCGCGCTCTGGGCCGCGGCCGAGCGCTCGAAGAAGGCGCGTGTCGTTTCGTTCAACCGCACGGGGAACGGGAATCGCGCGAGGCGCTCGAGGGCGGCGCTCAGCCGGTAGATCGCGTTGTCCGGTTCCGGCACCGAGCTGTGCCCGCCCTTGTTGCGCACCTCGAGCTGGAGGGTGAGGTACACCTTTTCCGCCGTCTGCACCGCGAGCGCGACGGGCTTGCCATCCCGGATCTCCCCGCCGCCCGCGTCGGTGTTGAGCGCGTACTCCGCGTCCACCAGGCTCCGGTTCTGCCCGACGAGCCACTCGATGCTGTCGCTCGTGGTCTCCTCGTCGGCCGTGAGCACGATGATGAGATCGCGCTCCGGCACGAAGCCCTCCTGCCGGTAGCGGATGAAGGTGGCGACGAGGATGGCGGCGCCGGCCTTGTTGTCGTCCGTGCCGCGGCCGTAGAACCACCCGTCCTTCTCGAGCAGCGCGTAGGGATCGGACGACCAGTCTTCCTTTCGCGCGTCCACGACGTCCAGGTGCGCCATCAGGAGGATCGGCTTGAGGCCGCTGCTCCGTCCGCGGTAGCGCGCCACCAGGCTCTGGTACCGCGGCGAAGGGCCGAGCACGCGCACGTCGCTCGCGGAAAAGCCCGCGCCGACCAGGCGGCGGGCCATCGCTTGCGCCGCCTCGGCGGTGCGGCCCGCGGAATCGCTGGTGTTGATCTCGACGAGTTGCTTGAGGATCTCGCGCTCGAGCGCGCGGTGGTCGGCGGGCTGCGCGGCGAGGGCGAGGGGAAGGGCCGCGACGAGGGCGACGGGAAGGGCCGCGACGAGGGCGAGGCGGAGGGCCGCGGCGAGCGGGACGAGGCGATGGTGAAAGCGCATGGGAACGATCGTGTGGTGTGCGTGCGGGCAACGGGAGCGGGCCGGAAGATCGCGTCGCGCGAGAGCGAAGTCCAGCGTACGTTCCGGGATGCCCACGCACCGTCATCTCCCGCTCGCGGGTCTCGCGCTCCTCCTGACCATTCCCGCGGCGACGCTCGCCGCGCAGTCGCGCGCCGCGGCCGTGGCCGACAGCTCGCCCTTTCGTCCGCTCACGCTCCCCGCGCCGAACGACGTCCGCACCGGCGCCGGCCGTCCCGGTCCGCGCTACTGGCAGCAGCGCGTGGACTACACGATCACCGCCACGCTCGACCCGGCGAAGAACGAGGTGCGCGGGCGCGAGACGATCCACTATGTGAACCGATCGCCCGACCGGCTCACCTACCTCTGGCTCTTTCTCGAGCAGAACCTCTGCGCGCCGACGAGTGTGACGAACGTGCTCAACCAGCCGCCGCTCGTCTTCCTCAACTCGAGCTTCGACTTCTCGTGCCAGGGCTTCGCGGGCGGGCTCACGCTCGAGTCGCTGAAGGTCGCCGGCCGCGACGCGAAGCACGTCATCTACGGCACGACGATGCGCGTGGACCTCGCCGCGCCGCTCGCGGGCGGCGCCTTCGTGGACCTCGAGGTCGCGTGGCGCTTCAACGTCCCCGCGCTCGGCGGCGGGCGAATGGGGCACGACGGGCCGCTCTACGAGATCGCGCAGTGGTACCCGCGTGTGTGCGTCTACGACGACGTGCGCGGGTGGAACCACGAGCCCTACATCGGCGCGGGCGAGTTCTATCTGGAGTACGGCAGCTTCGACGTCTCGCTCACGGTACCGCGCGAATACCTCGTCGCCGCGACGGGCGAGCTTCGGAATCCGGAGCGGGTGCTCACGGCGACGCAGCGCGAACGCCTCGCCCGCGCGCGGCGCTCGGAGACGCCGATCGCGATCATCACGAAGGAGGAGGCCGCCGATCCATCGCGGTCGCGCCCCGCCTCGGGAGCCTCGTCGCCCGGCGCCCGGCCTTCGACTCCGGACTCCGGACTGCTCACCTGGCGCTTCACCGCGACCAACGTCCGCGACTTCGCCTTCGCCGCCGGCCCAGGCCTTCGCTGGGACGCGAGCGGCTACGACGGCATCCTCGTCGAGACGCTCTACCGCCCCACCGCCGACAAGTGGGAGGAGGCGAACCGGATGGGGCGCGAGGCCATCAAGTACTTCAGCGAGCAGTGGTTCAAGTATCCGTACTCGCACGCGACTACGGTCGAGGGCCCGATTGAGGGGATGGAGTACCCGATGCTCACGTTCTGCCCGGACGCGCCCTCACGCGAGGAGCTGCAGTGGGTGATCGCGCACGAGTTCGGCCACGAGTGGTTCCCGATGGTCGTCGGCTCCAACGAACGGCTCTATCCGTGGATGGACGAAGGCTTCAACACGTTCATTGACCTCGCCGGCGCCGCGAAGTACTTCGCCGGCACGCCGTACGGCGACACGATCGAGGTGCATCCGCTGCGCCTCTACCCCGACCACGCCAGGCCGGGCGACGAACAGCCGCTCATCTCGAATCCCACCGAGGTGCGCGACCTCTTCTGGGTCGGCTACCAGAAACCGGCGCTGATGATGCAGCTCCTCCGCTTCGAGGTGCTCGGCAAGGAGCGCTTCGACGCGGCGTTTCGCGAGTACATCCGGACGTGGGCGTTCAAGCACCCGACGCCCGCGGACTTCTTCCGGATGATGCGCGACCAGTCGGGGATGGAGCTGGACTGGTTCTGGCGCGGGTGGATCTACACCACGGCGCGGCTCGACCAGGCCGTGGACTCGGTCACGGTGCGGAGTTCAGGGGAGTCGCTCGTGCATCTCACGAACCGTGGCACGATGGTGATGCCCGCGGAGCTCTCGCTCACGTTCGACGACGGCACGCGCACCACCGTCAAGCTCCCGGTCGAGATGTGGAACCTCGGCGACCGTTTCAGCTACCGCGTGCCGGAAAAGCGGCGTGTGCGTCGCGCGGAAGTGGATCCGCGACGGGCGCTGCCGGACGTCGAGCGGGCGAATAACGCGTGGCCGCGGGGCGGTTGAGCGGCGCACGCTCCGGTAAGCTCTGCCGTCAGGCAGGCCGCGCACGGGAAGACTGCTTCGGTGAGCACGTTGCGGTGCTAGTGGAAGTCGTGCCCCCGCGCGTGCTCCGCGCCCGCTCGCGCGCCGAGCGCGATGAACTCCTCCGCGCGCAGGTTCACCACCTTCTTCTCAATCTGGAGCGGCCCGCGCACCAAGAGGAGCGGCGTCCGTGAGATCAAGAGCGCCTGCTTCTCGAACCGCTGTGGCGTCACCACCACGTTCAGCATCCCGGTCTCGTCTTCGAGCGTGAGGAACACGAACCCCTTGGCGGTGCCCGGGCGCTGGCGGCAGATGACGAGCCCGGCGACCGCCACGCGGTCGCCGTCCTTCGCCCGCGTGCACGCCTCGCGCGCGGTGAGGACGCCGTTCGGCACGAGGAGCGTTCGCAAGTGCCGCATCGGATGGCCATTCAATGAAAGGCCCGTCATCCGGTAATCGGCTTCGGTGATCTCCGGCGCCGAGAGCGGCGGCAGCCCCGCGGGCACCTTCGTCTCCGGGAAGAGGGCGAGCGGCCCGGCGCTCCCGCGCTCGGCCTCGAGCACGCGCCAGAGCGCCACGCGCCGCCGCCGCGCCGCCGGCTCGTCCCGCACGAACGCGTCGAAGGCGCCGGACTCGGCGATGAAACGGAGCGCGCGGCGGTCGAGCCGGGTGCGGCGGGCGAAATCAGCGATGCTGATGAATGGCCCAGCGTCCAGCGCGCGCTCGACCTTCTCGCGGGCGTGGGAGCCGAGGCCGCGAATGCTGCGCAGGCCGAGGCGCACGGACGGGGCGGGGTGCGGGGCCCGGGGCGGCGGACCCCTGAACCCCGCACCGAGCCCCGCCCGCCGCACCGCAATCACCCCATCGTGCGGGACGACAACGGTGCCGTCCGCGCACTCCAGCGTGTGATCCCACGCCGAGCGTGTCACGTCCACCGGCAACACCCGCACGTTGTGCCGCTTCGCGTCCTCCACGAGCGTGCCCGCGGAGTAGAACCCCATCGGCTGCGCGTTCAGCATCGCCGCGAGAAACTCGCTCGCGTAGTAATGGCGGAGATACGCGCTCGCGTAGACGATCAGCGCGAAGCTCGCCGCGTGGCTCTCCGGGAATCCATAGTCCGCGAATCCGTTGATCTGGTTGAAGATTCGCGTCGCGACGTCGTCGGGAATCCCGTTCGCGCGCATCCCGTCAATCATCCGCTGCTGGATCGCCGCCATCTTCTCGCGGCTGCGTTTGTGGCCCATCGCCTTGCGGAGGAGATCCGCCTCGCCCGGTGTGAACCCCGCGGCGGCGATCGCGACCTGCATCCCCTGCTCCTGAAAGAGCGGCACGCCGAGCGTGCGCTTGAGGATCGGCTCGAGCGATGGGTGCGGGTACGTCACCTCCTCCTCGCCCGCGCGCCGCCGCAGGTACGGGTGCACCATCTCGCCCTGGATCGGCCCCGGCCGAATCAAGGCCACCTCGACGACGAGGTCGTAGAAGTTCCGCGGCTTCAGGCGCGGGAGCGTGTTCATCTGGGCGCGGCTCTCCACCTGGAAGACGCCGACGGTGTCGGCGCGGCAGAGGTCGTCGTACACGGCCTGATCCTTGAAGTCGAGCTGCCCCAGGTCAATCGCCGCGCCGCGCGTGGCGCGGATGTACTTGAGGCAGTCCTGGAGCACGGTGAGCATCCCGAGACCGAGGAGATCAATCTTCACGAGCCCGGCGGCGTCGAGGTCGTCCTTCTCCCACTGGATGACGGTGCGCTCGTCCATCGAGGCGGGCTCGATGGGGACGATGGTGCGGAGCGGCTCCTCGGTGAGGACGAAGCCGCCGACGTGGATGCCGCGGTGACGCGGGGCTTCGTGCAATCCGGCGACGATGTCGGCGAGGCGCTGCACGCGGAGGTCGGCCGGATCGAGGCCGGTGCGAGAAAAGATCGGTGCGGGGTTCAGGGGGCTGGTTCTGGGTGCGGCGGCAGTGCGGGGTGCGGGCCCTGCACCCCGCGCCGGCCTGCACCCTGGCACCGGTTTCATCCACGACGCCCGCGCCTTCTCCCGCTCCTCCCTCATCCGGTTCACCGCGTGCGTCCCCGTCATCATCTCCATTCCGAGCACGTCCGCGATGCGCCGCGCTTCGAGATCCTTCGAGTAGCCGGCGGGCCCCTGCACGTCCGCGCGCTCCGGCGCGAAGGGATCGGCCCGCTCTGTCGTCCGCCGGCTGTCGTCCACCGTCTGTCGCCCGTCATCCGCTGTCGTCCGCAGCGCTTCCGCCGTCGCCTTCGCCGAGAACCGGTCGCTGAACGTCGCGAGCGCCTCCGCCTGCTGCGGGGAGAATCCGAGTACGCGCGCGGCATCCCGAACCGCCGAGCGGCCTCGCCACGTGATGTGCTCGCACACCATCGCCGCGTGCTCCCGCCCGTAGCGCTCGTACACGTATTGCAGCACCCGCTCGCGGTCGCGGTGCGCGAAGTCAATGTCAATGTCCGGCGCTTCCCTGCGCTCCTCGCTCAGGAAGCGCTCGAACAACAACTCCAGTTTGACCGGGTCTACCGCCGTGATGCCGAGCACGAAGCAGACCGCGCTGTTCGCCGCCGAGCCGCGTCCTTGGCAGAGCACGCCCTCGCGGCGCGCGAAGCGGACGATGTCCCAGACGATGAGGAAATACCCGGCGAGCCGGAGCTTCCGGATCAGGGCCAGCTCGTGCGCGAGCTGCGCGTCGTGCTTCGCCGTGCGGCGCCATCCCCAGCGCTCGCGCGCGCCCTGTTCGACGAGCTGCGCGAGGTAGTCGTCGTCGCTCACGCCGCTCGGGAGCGGGAAGCTCGGCAGCGTCGGTTTCACGTCGCTCAGCCGGAACGCGCACCGCTCGGCGATCGTGAGCGTCGCGGCGAGTCCCTCTTCGCGCCCCTGCCAGCGGCGCGCGAGCTGCGCGGCGCCCTTGAGGTACCACTCGCCGTTCGGGCGGAGCCGCGTTCCCATCTCGTCGAGCGTCGCGCCGTGCTTCAAGGCGCGCAGGACGTCGTGCGTGAGCCGCTGCGTGGGCTCGGCGTAGTACACGTCGTTGGCGACGACCCACGGCACGTCGAGCGCGCGCGCGAGGGCGATGAGCTCCGTGGTGAGCGCGTGCTCTTCGGGGAGCGCGTGATCCCAGCACTCGATGGCGACGCAGCGGCCGAAGATGTCGAGCAGCGTCGCCGCGGCTTCGCAGGCGGCGTCGCTCTCGCCGCGCGCGATGAGGTGCGGCACCCAGCCGGTGGGCGGGCCGGTCAGGGCGAAGAGGCCGGCGGCGTGCCGGGCGAGGGTGTCGAGGGAGACGCGGGGGCGGCCGCGCGGATGATCGAGGCGGGCACGGGTGATGAGTGATGAGAGGTTGCCGTAGCCCTCGCGGGTTTCGGCGAGGAGGACCAAACGGTGCACCACCGCTGCACCCCGCCCCGACCCAGCACTCAGCACCTGCGCCCTGCACCCCGCACCAGGCGCCGCACCCCGCACCTCAACCGTCAGCTCCGCCCCGAGAATCCCCGCGAGCCCCGCCGTCTTCGCCGCCGTCGCGAACCGCACCGCACCACCCAGGTCATCCCGATCGGTGAGCGCGAGCGAGCGCATTCCGAGCTCCACCGCGCGCGTCACGAGCTGCTCGGGCTGCGCAGCGCCCTCGAGGAGGGAGAAGACGGAGTGGCAGTGCAGTTCGGCGTACGACATGTCAGGCGGCGGGCGGCGGACGGCGGACGGCAACGTGCGCGCGATTGATCCACGTGGCGTTGGGATGGTGACGCTCCCGCGCCGGGCGCATGCCACTCTTCGGCGTGACCTCTTGCACTTCTTCCGCCGAGCCGAGCACCATATGGGCATGCCCGCCCCGAGTAAACCGAAGCGCTGGACCGCGGCGATGGTCCGTGAATTCCCGGAAGACGGGAATCGGTACGAGGTCATTGACGGGGTGCTGCTCGTGACACCCGCGCCCCGCGTGGTGCATCAGCGCGCGGTCGCCCGGCTGCTGTTCGCGCTCCAGCTGTGGATCAGGGAGCAGGACATCGGCGAAGTCCTGCTCTCCCCGGCCGACCTGGAACTCGAGCCGGACGACCTCGTGCAGCCCGACATGTTCGTCTGTCCCGTCGTCGCCAAAGACTGGACGGACATCCGATCGCTCGTGCTCGCGGTGGAAGTGCTCTCGCCCACCACCGAGCGCTACGATCGCGGCCGGAAACGGCGCTATTTCAGCCGCGTCGGTGTGCCCGAGTACTGGATCGTGGATTGCGACCAGCGCGTGATCGAACGCTGGCGGCCCGGCGCCGCGACGCCCGAGCTCGCCGGCACGACGCTCGAGTGGCGTCCCGCCGGTGCGACGCGTGCCTTCGTGCTCGATCTCATCGCGTTCTTCGGCACCGTGCACGCGGACGCGTAGGCGGAGCCGCGCTGCGGTCGTCCGCATTTCCCGGTCCGCCATCCGCCTTCCGCCGCCTGCCGTCCGTTCAGTCATACCACCCCTGCAGCCGCCATCCCTCGGCGTCGCGGTAGAGCAGGAAGTCCCGCGCGAGCTCGTCGCTCTCGCACCGCCAGTAGTCGCGCGCGTAGGGGTCCTTCCACCAGTCGCCGGAAATCCGCTCCGGGCCCACGGCGCGCGCGATGGCGATGCGCTGACCGCGCCACCACATCGTGCGCGGAATGCCGCGGGGGGTGGCGACATCCACGGGTTCGGGGTCGTGCAACAGCCGGGCGGGGGGCGGGGAGGTGAACTCCGGTGCAGGGCTCGGTGCAGGGTTCAGGGGTCTGGTTCCGGGTGCAGGGGCGGTGCAGGGTGCGGGGTCCGAACCCTGCACCGCTGCTGCACCCCGAACCGCCGCTTCACCCTGCACCAGACCCCTGAACCCTGAACCGAGTCCTGCCTCCAGAATCTCCGTCCACTCCCCCGCCTTCTCCGGCCGGTGCTCGTCACGCACCACCGCCCGCACCACGCTTCCCGCGCCCAACTCCGCGCGCAGCCGCTCGAATGCCGCGTCCGCTGCCGCGGGATCCCGCCAGGCCGTCGCGAGCAAATCCCCCTGCTCGGCGCCGAGCGGCGCCGTCGCGCTCACTGTCACCGTCACCGCGCTGACGGGCGCGGCGAGCGTCCACTGGTCGAGCAGCGCGTGGCAGCGCTCGAAGAGCGGCGCCACGCGCGCGACGGGAGCGGCGGGCCGCACCTCGCGCGTGACGGTGTGCGGCGCGCCGCGTGCGGCCGGCACGCCGGCCGAGGCGCCGCGCATCTCGTCGAGCGCGTGACCGAAGCCCGCGGGGATCGCCCCGCGTGCGTCGTCGAGCGTCAGCGTGATTGCGATCGCCGCCGCGGCGCGGCCGTCGTGGATCAGAGCGTCCACGAGCTGGCCGAGCGCGGCGCGGACGATGAAAAGCACCGGCTCCATCGTCGCCGTCGCCATCGCGAGTTCGGTGCTCACGACGCGCGCGGCGTCGGTGCGCGCGAGCACGGGGCGCCGCGCGTCGTCGCCGTTGGCGAGGCGCCACGAGGCGAGCCCCTCCGCGCCCCAGCGGCGCTCCACCTCGCCCGGGTCGAGCGCGGCGAACGCGCCGGCGGTGCGGAGCCCGAGCGCGGTGAGCGCGTCGCGCAGCTCCTCGTCCATCGGGATGAGCGCCGTCGGCGCGCGCGCGAGATACGCGGCGCAGCCGCCGGGCGGGATGATGCGGGGTTCCGCGCGTCCGCCGTCACCGCTCGGTTGGGCCACGGGTCCGTTTCCGCGACCCTCTCGGACCGCTTCGCGGTCCTGCGGCCGGGTCTCGGAAACGGACCCGTGGCCCTCCCTCGCTGCCTTGACCGACGCGTGCTCGAACGCCGGCACCGCCCACGTCGCCGCCCGCGCCGCCACGCACGAGTCCGCGATCGCGACACGCGCCTTCGGGTGCCAGGCGCGCGCGATCTCGAGGAGCGTGAGCGCGAGCGCGCGCTCGCCGCCCAACTGCTCGAAGCCACCCGCACCGATCCACCAGGTGCCGGGTTTCTCCTGCGCGTCGCGCACCGGGCTCACCTGCGGGCTCGCGGAGAGAAACGCCGCCGTCGCCCGCGCAAGCTCGCGCGCGATCACCCCGTCGTCCCACGCGAGCACGTGGAGCGCGGCGCAGCGCGAGCGCGCCTCGGGGACCGTCATCCCCGTGCGCACGTGCTGACGCGCGGCGGCCGACGTCACCGCGCGCAGGACGCGACGCCTTCCCTCCTCGAGCGCGATGGGAAGCTCGTCCCAATGCGGCGGCGCGGCGCCGGCGTCCGGGTGCGGCGCGGCGCCATTACCCGAGCTTCTCCCGGGCGGCGTCGGCGAGGAAGGGCTCGTCCGGGATTCGCGGCTCGGCGCATCGCCGGCTGCGTGCGTTGATTCGTGTTGTTCTTCCGCTCTGCTGTCGCGCCACACCGCGCCGATCGGGAACCTCGGGATGCGTACGCACGCGACGCGCCACTTCGATGCCACGGTCCACTTCTCCCGCAATGACTGTTTGGTAAGGCCCGCCCTTCTCGATCACCACGCTGATGCGCCGCGTGAAGTCCGCCGCGCCGCCGGCGATTGGTCGTCGCCGCGTCATCGGCTGCACGCGCGGCGGCGGGTGCGCCTGCGGCACCGCCCGCTGCACGCGCAACCGGAGCGAGCCCGCGAGCTCGGACGCCTTCGTGCCGTCGCCCAGCACGAGGAGCGCGGCGTCGGCCTCGCGCGCGAGCCGCGTGAGCCGCACGGCGACGGCGCGCGCAAGCACCGGCGCACCATCCAGCACGACGAGCGCGAAGGCGCCGCTCCTGAGCAGCACGTCGGCGCACCACGCGCCGCGCGCCGCGTCGCGGGGACGCACGACCCAGAGGGCGGGGGTGTGCACCCAGTCGCGCGGCGCTAGCGTGCGCGCCGCGTCCACGTACGCCACCCACCAGCCGTCGGCCACCGCACGCGCGACCATCCGGCGCACGAGTGTCGTCTTCCCGCCCCCCGGCGCGCCGACCAGCTCGGTGAGCCGGCCGCGCGGCAGGCCGCCCGTGGCGAGCGCGGCGTCGAGTGCGGCGAGGCCGGTGGCGAGACCGGGCGTGCCGGGCCTGGAGGCCTCGACGAGCGCGGAGAGTTGCTGGCGGAGGAGGGCGAGGGACATGGCCGAGTGAGAAGTGAGAAGGGCGGAGTACGGAGTTGACCGTGAGGAGGGACGGGGGAGAAGGGCGAAGTGAAGTGAGAAGGGAGGTGACCCTCCGCACCCCTCACTTCACGTCGCCCTCCGCGCTTCTCACCCCTCCCGGTAAACCCCGCACTCCGTCTTTCTCACTCGTATGTTATACCGAACAAACACCGAAACCGCAAGCCACCCCCCGGCTCCGTACATTTCCATCCATATGAAGCGCGCCCTCCCCCTCCGCCGCTCCCTTTCCCTCCTCGCCGCCCTCCTCGCCGCCCTCCTCGCCGCCCTCCTCGGAGCCGCCGCCTGCGCCTCCGCCGGCGGCGCCCCGCCGGACCTCTCCGACACCCGCTTCGAGCGATCGCTCCAGGTGGATCTCGCGACGATGACGCGCACGCCGTCCGGCCTGTACTACCAGGACCTGACGGAGGGGCGTGGTGACCTCGCCAGAGCGCGGCGGAAGGTCACCGTGCGCTACACGGGCTGGCTCGTGAACGGCACGAAGGTGGACAGCTCCGAGGGGCTCGAGTTCCTGCTCGGCACCGGGAAGGTGATCCGGGGGTGGGACATCGGGGTCGAGGGGATGCGCGAGGGTGGTGTACGCAAGCTCGTGATCCCGCCCGAACTCGGCTATCGCTACCGCGACGTGGGCGTGATTCCGGCCGGCTCCGTGCTGGTGTTCCAGGTCGAGTTGCTGCGCGTGCGGCCGTAGCGCGCACGGCCGCCCGGGTGCCGCTGGCGCGCACCCCACGGGCGCGCACAGTATTCGAGCCCATGAGCCTTCCCGAGATTCTCGCCGAGTGCGCGCGCCTCGCCGCCGGAGCAGGGGCGGGCGCGCTCGCGTCCGTGGCGAAGCGCAAGGGCTCGCTCCCGATGAGCGCGACGGCGAAGATGCTCGTCACCGCGGGCGGCGCGCGGCTCGGCACCGTGGGCGGCGGCTGCCTCGAGGCCGAGATCATCGAGCGCGCGATGGACGTCCTCGAGCGTCGCGTGCCGGCGCTCTCGAGCCACACGCTGAACGCGGAGCTGGCGGGCGACTACGGGCTCACCTGTGGCGGGACGGCCGAGATGCTGATCGAGCCCGTCTACCCCGACGCCGTGCTCGCCGCCGTGTACGCGGAGGCGGCCGCGGTGGTGGCGCGAGGTGAGCGTGCGTTGATGGCGACGGGGCTCACGTGGGCGGAGACGCCGCGCAAGGCGCTGCGGCGGTGCGAGGCGCCGGACGAAACGAGTGCAGCTATTGGACGCGCGGACGACGCGCTCGTTCGCGCGATGAGCGCATTCGACGATCGTCAGGACGCGCCGTCACTGGAGGGGGGCGTCCTCGTCGAGACGATTGCCGGCAAGCCGCGGCTCGTGGTGTTTGGTGCGGGGCACGTGGGCGCGAAGATCGCGCAGGCGGCGGCGTTCGCGGGATGGCGCGTGACGGTCGTGGACGACCGCGCCGACTTCGCCGACGCCGCGCGGCTCCCGTTCGCCGAGCGCGCCGTCGTCTGCGATTTCCACGACGTCGCCGCCGCGGTGCCGCTCGACGAGCACGCCTACGCGGTCATCGCCACGCGCGGGCACCAGCACGACGTCGTGCTCGCCGGACAGCTCGCGCCGCGTCCGCTCCGCTACCTCGGCATGCTCGGCAGCCGCCGCAAGGTCGCTCTCTCGGCGAAGGTGCTGCGCGACTGGGGAGTGAGCGAAGTCGACGTGTCGCGCATCCACGCGCCGGTGGGACTCGCGATCGGCGCCGACACGCCGGAGGAGATCGCGGTGAGCGTGGTCGCGGAGATGATCTCGGTGCGGCGCGCCGGATCTCGCCGCCGCGGCAGCACCGGCGCCGCCGGTGCTGGGGCAGCGTCCAGCGCCGCGGCTGCGACCGGGGAGCCCTGAGTGGCGGCCTCGAAACTTTCCGACATCGAGATCCAGCGCGAGCTGGGGTCACTCCCCGGATGGGCCCGCCGCGGCGACGCGCTCGTCAAGGCGTTCGCGTTCGGGAAGTTCCTCGATGGGATCGGCTTCGTGAACAGGGTCGCCGCCCTCGCCGAGAAGATGGATCATCATCCCGACCTGGACATCCGGTACACGAAGATCGCGGCGACGCTCTCGACGCACTCGGCGGGCGGGATCACGGCGAAGGACATCGCGCTGGCGAAGGAGATGGATCGGCTGGCGGGATGAACGACAACGGCGAGTAGACGGTCTACCGTCTACTCGCTGTTGTCGCCTACTGCCGCCGCCCCCCACCCAGCAGCTGCAGCACCGCCAGGAACATGTTCAGCAGATCGAGATAGATCTGCACCGCCGCGCCGACGTACTGCTCCGGCCCGAACACGTTGCGGAGGCGCCACGTGTCGAAGACGAGCAGCCCGCTGAACACGACGACGGTGGCCGCGGCGATCCAGAGGCTCGCCGTCTGGTTCTGGAGGAAGATGTTGACCAGCGACGTGGCGATCAGCACCCAGAGCCCCACGACGAAGAAGCTCCCCCACGCGCTGAAATCACGGCGCGAGAGCCACGCGTACGCCGTGAGCACCCCGAAGGCGCTCAGCGTGAGGGCGCCTGCCTGGAGCGAGATGCCCGGAGAGGTGCGCTCGTAGATGAAGATCAGCGGCGAGTAGAGCACCCCGCTCACGAACGCGAAAAGCAGCACGAGTCCCAGCCGCTGCGGCGTCGTCGCCCTCGCGCGATGCGCGAGGAGGAGCGGCGAGAACCAGAGGATGGCCGAGATGAACGGATGCGCCGCGACGGCCTGCATCACCGACGCGTTCTGCAGCCCGAAGAAGGTGCCAAGCACAGTGATGACGACGCTCGCGAAGACGAGCGAGTAGGTCCGCCGCACCAGCGTCGCCCGCTCCTCTCCGGTGCGAATCAGGCCGGCGGCGGGGAGGGCATAACGGGAAAAGCCCATCGAGAAACAACTCCAGAAGAGGTGACGTCGAATTATAGCGGAACGCCCGGCGCGTCGTGCCGCCGGGCGAAGCGCAGCGATGCCAGCGGACTGCGAGCTACGGCCTACGGTCCCCTCACCGGATCAGGGCCGCGCCGACTTCTTCGCGGCGGAGGGTCTCGCCTGCGGGGCCTTCGCCGGCGCGGTCGTGGCCGCGCCCGCTCCCGTGACCGCTATGGTGCCCGCGACCGTTCCGTCCGCGTTCAGTTTCCGGAGCCACGCGGAGCCGTTCACGTTGGTGACTTCCACCACTCGACCGCCTGCACCCACCGTGCCGTTCAGGTGGTTCGCCCGCGCTCCTTCGCCCACCACGCTGATGGCGAAGTCGCTCCCGACCCGTCCGTTCAGCGTGCCGAGCTTGACGTCGCCGTCGAACGTCTCGGGCAGGAAGGCGCTCGAGGTGCCGTTGACGGTCACCGCGCGCACGGGGCCGTCGCCGCCGAGCGTCGTCATCCGCACGTCCACGTCGCCGTTCACCGTCACGGCGTCCACCGGGCCCACCGCCGTGCCGACCTCGATGGAGCCGTTCGTCGTGCGTGCCTTGACCGGCGCGGTGGCCGCGATCCTGACCGCGCCATTCACCGTGAGCGCGTTCACCCCGACGCGCGCCGGGACGCGGACCGTGAGCTTGACGTTCGCGTCCGTGCCGCGCCTCCCGAACAGCTTGCTCCAGAAGTCCGACCGCATCGTGTAGCGGGAGGCCGAGCAGGTACCGCTCGTCCAGAGCACGCAGACGGTGAGGCTGCTCCCCTCGGTCACGACCGGGAACCTGAGGTCCTTCGCGGGGTCGCCGCGACGCCACCGCACGTCGGCGACGACGTGCACCCTGTCGTCGTCCGACGGCGTGACTTCGATCGGGCCGTTCGTGTTCCGCAGGTGCACCACGCCGGGCGCCTGCAGTGGGCCGCTCCACTCGAACGCGTTCAGGTTCTGCTCTTCCCCGCCGACGCCGTGGCACCTGCCGGCGGAGAGCGTGCCAAGCGCGAGGAGCGCAAAGATGACGATCCGCGCGGCCCGGCCGGCCGCGGACCCGGTTCTTGTGGGCATCGTGGTCCCTCCGATGCGACACCGTACGCAAAGGCCGCCGGGGAGTTTCGCTCCCCGGCGGCGTGGCTTCGGCGGCGTGGCTTCGGCGGCGTGGCCGCGGTGACGTGCGCGCGGTGGCGTGGCCGCGGTGACGTGCGCGCGGTGGCGTGGCCGTGGCGGCGCGCGCGCGGCGTTCCGCGCCCGGCTACGCCTTCCGGAGCCGGATGCTCCCGTTGACGGTCGAGAGCCGGATGAACGGCCCGCCCTTGCCGAGCGTCGCGCGTACGCGGCGCGGGGAGAAGGTGCCCTCGATGGTGAGCGGGAAGTCCGAGGAGACGCTGCCGTTCGTCGTCCGCATGTCGAGATCGGCGTTCACCATCGCGGGAAGCTCCACGGTGATCGAGCCGTTCACGGTGGTGTACTCGGTGCGGTCGTCGTCGAGCGCGCCGGCCCGCACGCGGATGTCGCCGTTCACGGTCCTGGCGCGCACGCTGCCGCCCGTGGAGCGCGCCTCCACGCCGCCGTTCACGGTGCTCGCGACCACCGTGGACGTGGCACCGTCAATCTCCACGCCGCCGTTCACGGTCGTGGCGGTGACTCTCACGCCCGCGGGGAGCCGCACGGTGAACTCGACCGAAGTGTCGTTGTTGTGGCCGCGCTGCCACCAGCCGCTCCGGCGCGTGTGGAGGCCGTCCTCGTCGCACTCGGACTCGTCCGTCCAGAGCGCGCAGACGAGAACGTCGCCCCGGCCGGAGCCCACCTGGCGCACGCTGATCCGCACGTCGTCGGGATCGCCGCGCCGCCAGCGCTTGACGGCGCTGATCTCGACCTTGCTCCCCGTGCCCGCCTCCACGCGCACGTCGCCGTTCAGGTTGTGCAGGTAGACCCAGTGCCCCGCCTCGACCTCGCCGGACCAGCGGAAGGGCTCGTCGCTCGAGCGCGTGCGCTGTGCGCCGGCCGCGAGCGGAACGGCGGCGACCAGAAGCGCGAGGATGGGAACGAAGCGTCGCATGGTCACTCCCCGCGGCCCGATCGCGGGCCGCGCTCGATGGTGATGTCGCCGCTGAAGGTCTCGATGGTGACGCGCGCGCCGCCCGCGCCGCCCGAGCCGATCGTGAAGTCGTAGCGCTTGCCGCGGCGCCCGCGGTCGCCGGGCTGGAGCGTCATCGGAAACCGGCTCGAGATCTCGCCGCTGTAGGTCTGCAGCTCGAGGGTCGCGCCGGCGTCCGACGGCAGCTCGACGCGCACGTCGCCGGAATGCGTGGAGAACTCGTAACTACCGTTCGCGTCCACCGTCCCGGCGTACTCGATGTCGCCGCTCACGGTGGTCACGCTCACCTGCGACGACTTGACGTGGTAGAGCCGGATCTCGCTGCTCACCGCGTGCACGTTGAGGTCGCCGGTGACGTCGTCAATCTCGAGGTCGCCGCTCGTCGTCCCGATGCGCGTGCGGCCGGCGAGCTTCTCGGCGTGCACGTCGCCGGAGATCGTCTGGATGGCGATCCGGTCGTTCGCGTCGAGCACCTCCACGTCGCCGCTCGTGGTGTTGACCTGCACCTCGCCGGCGGTGGCCCGGATCTGGATGTCGCCCGAGGTGCTGGTCGCCTGCACGCGCGTGCCGATGGGCACCATCAGCTCGTAGCGACCCTCGCCGAGTCGGCCCCGGCGCGCGCGCGCGCGGATGTAGATGCGGCTCGAGGTGAGCGTCGTCTCGAGCTGGCCTTCGCGCTCGAGCCGGGCGACGACGCGCGCTTCCTGGCGCGTCCAGCCCGTGACGATGATCTCGCCGGAGACGAGGCTCAGGTCCACCCACGCGCTCTTGTTGAACGCGAAGGTCGTGTCAATGCGCGTGCGCAACTCCGTCTGCGCGCACGCCGTCGCGTGCGGCCACGCGGCCGCGGCGAGCGCGAAGGCGACGAGCAGGCGTGGCGCGCGGGCGATCACGCGGGTCATCGGGCGGGTCCTCGGGGGCGAACCGGTCACGTGGGCAATCTCAAGTGCGCGCGGGAAGCGTCGCCAGGCCACGGAGGAGCTGCAGCTTGGTGTCGTACGCGTGCGTCAGGCGGTCCAGCAGGAAGGTGCTCGCGGGATCGCGGGCGAGCGCGGCCTTGCTCTCGGCGATGGCGGCGTCAATGAGCTGGAGGTTCTTCTCGACGATGCGGATGGTCGCGGTGTCGAGCTCCGAGCGGCGCGCCTCCACGATCTTCCGGAGCGCGGCGATCTCGCGGTCGAACGTCTCTTCGGCGGTCGCGTGCACGACCGCGACCGCGGGGACCGCGCGGCGCACGCCGGCGGGATCGAGGGAGTCCGCGCCGGACGCGAGCGGCGATTCCGCGCTCCGCCGCGCGAGAGTGTACGTGATGCCGGCGGTCGCGACCACGAGGATGGACGCCGCGATCGCGAGCCGGCGCCACGGCAAGCCGCGCCCGAGGCCGCGCCCGAGGCCGCGCCCGAGGCCGCGCCCGAGGCCGCGCCCGAGGCCGCGCCCGAGGCCGCGCCCGAGGCCGCGCCCGAGGCCGCGCCCGAGGCCGCCGGTCGCCTCAGCGTCGCCTTCCGCGACCGGGCGTTCGCCGCCGGCAATCGCGTGCTCATCACTGCGGCTCGCGAGCGGAACGATCGGGGCTTCGATCCGCCCCTCGACTCCCGCCCAGAGGCCGCGCGACGGCGCCAGCACCGGAAGCTCCGCCGCGTCGCGCACGATCGTGCGCAGATCGGCGATGAGCGCGGCGCATTCGGCGCAGCCGGCGACGTGCGCGTCGGCCGCGGCGCGCTGCGCGACGGGGAGTGCGTGCGGCTCGAGGTAGTCGCTCGCGAGTCCCTGGAACTCCGCGCAGGTCATCATCGGGTCGGTCATCAGGTCAACGCCTCCCTCAAGAGCATCCTCGCGCGATGGAGCTGCGCCTTGCATCCCCCCGCGGTCACGCCGAGCATCGCGCCGATCTCTTCGTGCGTGTACCCCTCCACGTCGTGCAGCACGAAGACCTTGCGTGCGCCGGGCGGGAGGCCGGCGATCGCCTGCTCGAGGTCCATCGAGAGGCCCGGCACCGGCGCCGGCCGCGCGTCACCGAACGAAATCGCATCCACATCCTCGACCGAATCATCGTGCCGCTCACGGCGCCGGCGCTCCGCCTGCTGGTCGTTCAGCACCACGTTCACCGCGAGGCGGTGGAGCCAGGTGCCGAACGCGCTTTCGCCACGGAACTGCGCGAGTTTCTCCCAGCAGCGCACGAACACGTCCTGCGTCAGCTCCTCGGCGTGCGCGCGGTCGCCGACCATGCGGGCGCAGAGGGAGAAGATCCGGTCCACGTGACCACGGTAGAGCCGCTCGAAGGCCCGCCGATCCCCGCGCGCAGCGAGCGCGACGTCGTCCTGCGGTCGGTTCGCCGGCCCGTTCACGGGCTCGAATCGCAATGCCACCGCCATTCGGTCATTGGTCCTGTTCTTCTCACTGGATGAGATAGGCGGCTGGTGGGAATGGTTTGAAGGCGCTCTCGGCCGACACTCCGGCGCGGTACCTTACGTACGGAAGCCGAAGGCCCTCAGTGTCGGAGCTGTCACGATGCCGTTCAGCACATTCCAGGGCACCCAACCGCCAGTGCCGCCGATTCCGAAGATGGAGGCGCCTCCGCCGATCGCGCGACCCGCGCAGGCGGGGACGCAGGGCCCCGTGACGACGCCGGGCTCTCCCGGACCCGGCGGGCCGCAGACCACGCCCGGCGTGCTCGTGCCGCCGCCCCGCGGCCGGCGTGGCCCCGACATCCCGACGGGCGCGGTGGACATTTCGGTGGCGTTCTTCACGACGTTCGCGATCTGCATCATCGGCTATCCGCTCGCGCGCGCCTTCGCCCGGCGCATTGACCGCAGGACCGAGGCGCTGCGGATCGGGGGGTCCGACGTCACGCCGCAGCTCCGCCAGTTGCAGGACTCCGTGGACGCGATGGCGATCGAGATCGAGCGAATCAGCGAGGCGCAGCGCTTCTCGTCGAAGCTGCTGGCGGAGCGCGTGGGCGTGGCGCCGAAGGTGGAGGGGACGGCGCGCTGATGGCCACGTACGAAGAGATTGATACGACGTACGGATTCATGGAGGAGTTCTGGCGGCTGAGCGCCGGCGCCCACGCCGACATCACCGGTGCGTTCTACGACGGCGACTACACGAAGACGCTCGAGCAGGCCCAGGCCGACAAGCACGATTACATCCTCTCGCGAGTCCGGTTCTTGCCCGGTCAGCGCGTCCTCGACATCGGCTGCGGCTGGGGCGGGTTCCTCCAGACCGTGATGCGGCGTGGCGGTACCGGAGTGGGCCTCACGCTGAGCGAAGTGCAGGCACGCGTGTGCCGCGACGCCGGCGTTGATGCCCGGCTGCTCGACTGGAAGGAGGCCGACACGAAGTCAATCGGCCAGTTCGACGCGGTCGTGAGCATCGGCGCGATGGAGGCGTTCTGCTCGGTGGAGGAGCACCTTGCCGGACGCCAGGAGGAGGTCTATCGGCACTTGTTCGAGTTCTGCCACCGGGCGCTGCGCCCCGGTGGCTGGATGTTCCTCCAGACGATGTTGTGGGATCGGAAGGTGCCGGCCCCCGAGGACTTCAACCTGAAGGCGCCCAGGGGGTCGGATGCGTATATCCTCGCGGTGCTCAAGCAGTTCTTCCCGGGTTCGTGGCCCCCGAGCGGCCTGGAGCAGATCGCCCGCGCTGCCGCACGGTGTTTCTCGGTCGAGTCCACCAACAACGGCCGCGCCGATTACATCCGCACGATGGAGGAGTGGAGCACGCGCCTCAAGCGCGTCTCGTTCGGGAAGATCGTCGCGGTGCTCAGGATGCTTCCGCACTTCGTCACCGACCGGGACTTCGGGCTGCGCCTCGAGGCGCTCTGGCACGATTACAACAAGCAGGCCTTCCAGCGCGGGTTGATGACCCACGAGCGGATCGTGCTGAAGCGGCTGAGCTGAGCGCCCGCGCCGACGACGCTCACTCCGGGAATCCCGGCGCGAGCATCGCGGTCATCCGGTCCACGTTCACCACGCCCTGGGAACGCATCCAGGCATCGGCCTCCGCCACGAGCGTGGCGCCGCCGTCGCCACCGGTGAGCTCGCCGAAGCGCCGGCGCGCGGCGGCCGCGTGCGCCGCCATGTGGCTGAGCTCGAATCCCGAGACCGCCCGTTCGGCGAGCGCGGCGGCGTCGGGTTCGTGGCGCATCGCCGCCACGCCGGCGAGCACGAGGTCGGCGAGGGGCCTGGCCCACGCGGTTCGCTCACGCACGAGGCGACGCGCATCCCGCGACGCGCTCTCGAGGGACGCCTGGCGCCTCGACGGTTCACGGGCCGCCGCCAGCGCGCTGCGCGCGCGCAGGTGCAGCATCTCGACCCGGAGCATCTGGAGGCGCATCATCATCGCCCTGCTGACGTCGCTCCAGTGCGCCGAGACCCGGGACCAGGCCGATTCCCCCTCTCCGACGTACAGGTCAATCTGTCCCAGTGCGATCAGGCTGACGTAGCGCTGGAAGTGGAATCCCTGGCGCGACCAGCGGTCCATCGCCTCGCTCTGCACCGCGCGCGCGCCCGCGACGTCATCGGCCACGAGCCAGGCCAGGTTCGGGCGGCCGGCCGCCACGTCGGCCGCCGCGTAGAGGTCGCCGCGCTCCCGCGCCTCGCGGAGCCGGAGCGGCACGCGGCGGGTGAGCTCGCCCCACTCGCCGAGGAAGCAGAGCGAGGAGAGTGAGTAGGTCTGGGACGTGTTGATCTCCCACGCGACGCCTGTGCACCGGCCACGAAAGATCGCCTCGGCGTCCTCGAAGCGCGGGCGCGCTTCGGCGAAGCGCCCGGTGAAAAAGCGCGCGATGCCCTCCGCGAAACTCGCCAATCCGAGGGCGTGCGGATGCTGGACGCGCTCGGCCAGCGCTCGCGTGACGCGCTCGAGTGCGGCGGCGCGCTCCCGGGCGGATTCGCCTGCCGTCGAGAAGAACGCCGACTCGGCGGCGAGCGCGCGGGCGATGCGGTAGGGCTCGCCCGCCTTCAGCGCGAGCAGCAGACCCAGCGATTGGAAGGTCTCGGCCCGCACCTTGTCCACGCGGCCGAGGCCGGTCGCGACGCCCCAGCACACGTCCATGCGGCGAAGCGCCAATGCATCAACGTCTTCCGCCGCCCGCTCGGTGAACGCGAGGCCGCGCAGGCGAAGGCGCGCGCGCCGCCAGATCAGCTGAAGGAGCGCGGTGCGCGGCGAACGCGCGAGACGCAGCCCCACGGCGCGCAACACCGTCTCGAGAACGGCGAGCCCGCGATCCACGTGCCCGGAACGGAGCAGCTCTTCCGCGGCGCGCCGCCTGAGCCGGAGCGCTTCGGCTTCGTCCGAAGCACCAGCCGCGGTGAGATACACGTCTGCCGCCTCCGGACCGCGTCCCGCGTTGGCCAGCGCGTCGGCAAGCCCGATCCGGAGCGCGGTGAGATCCCGCGCGTCTCCCTCGCCGTCCGCCAGCTCGATCGCGCGCTGGTAGAACAGCGCCGCGCGCTCGAACGCGAGGGCGCTCTCGGCGCGCTGGGCCGACCGCCTGGCGTATTCAGCCGCCGACTGCCGCCGCCCCGCCGCCGCGAAGTGTTCGTACAGCGCTTCCGGGTCGTCGGCGCCGTGCGCTTCCATCGCGTGCGCCAACCGGAGGTGCAACCCGCCAAGCCGTTCGCGATCGAGCTGCGCGGTGAGCGTCTCCCGGAGCCGGTCGTGGTAGAGTTCGATCTGGTCCACCGTGCTCGTCGCGCGGAGCAGGTGCTCCGCGCCGAGCCGCATGAGCAGCGGACGCACCTCGCCGCTCGTGCCCGCTGCCTCGAGCGCGATCTTCGACCCGATCGGCCGGCCCGCGGTCGCCACCACCTCGAGCAGGCCCCTCGCTCCTTCCGGCAACCGCGCGAGCCGTGCCTCGAGCATCTCCGCGAGGCTGACTCCGGCCGTCGGCGCATCCTCGCCCGATGCCAGCGAATGCGCCACGAGCTGCTCCACGAGAAACGGGCTCCCTCCGGCTTCCCGGGCGATCGCGGCCGCGCGCGCGTCGGCGCGCGCGTCGGCTTCCGGCTCGCCGTCGCCGAGCAGCACGCGTGCGAGGTGGCGTGCCGCCGGCTCGCTGAACGGCTCGATCGTCACCTCCCGGACGCGCCCGGTCTTCGCTCGCTCGAGCAACGCGCGCAGCAGCGGGTGCGTGTCGCGCTCTTCCGACCGGAAGCTCGCGACGACGAGCAGGGACGGCGGATCCGGTTCACTCATCAGGTCGTTCAACAGGAGGAGCGTGTCCACGTCGGCCCACTGGAAGTCGTCAATCCAGATGACCACCGGCCGCGACGAGCGGATGCGACCCAGCATCGCGCGCAGGGCACCGAACGCGCGCAAGCGCAGGTCAACCGGGTCGTGGGCTGGCTGCGCCGTGTTCAAGAGCGCTTCGATTCCCTCGACGCGTGCCAGCACCGGAAAGAGCCGCGTCAGCGCTGCGACGTCCGCGGGCAGGAGTCGATCGAGATCCTCCGGCGAGAGTGCCCGGAGGTACCTCGAGAGCGCGTCAATCACGCCGTCGAAGCCCTTGTACGGCACCGTTTCGCGCACGAAGCAGCGCCCGGTGAGCGGGAGTGCCCGCGCGGTTCGCGCCAGATCGTCCACGAATCGCTGCACGAGCGTGGACTTGCCGATGCCCGATGGCCCCTGCACGTAGATGGAAACGGCCTCGCCCTCACCAGACGCGGTGAACGCTTCGGTGAGGGCCGCGAGTTGGAACTCCCTCCCCACGAGCGCGAGATCGGCGTCGAGACTCCGCGGCCGGCGGTCGGAGGTTGGTGCCTGCTCGCCCAGGGCGCGCAGGATCTCGGCGTAGCCGGGCCGGTCCGCCGCGTTGCGCGCGAGGAGGCGCAGGCACAGCTCCGCGAGGTCCGCGGGCACTCCGGGCGCGATGACCTGAGGCGCCACGGGGTCCACGGTGTGCTTGTTCGAGAGAATCACAAACGCCGTGCCCGCGTACGGCAGCCGTCCAGTGAGCGCTTCATAGAGCATCGTGCCGAGCGCGTACCAGTCGGCCGGCGCGCCCGCCTGTCCGGAGACCTGCTCGGGGGCCATGTAGGCGGCCGTCCCCATGGCGCCTTCGTCCGCCGTCTCCAGCGCAGCGTCGCCCGACGCCATCTCCCCCACGACGCCGAAGTCGAGGATCACGGCCCGGCCTTCGGGAGTCACGAGCACGTTCGACGGCTTGAGGTCGCGGTGGAGCTTGCCCGCCGCGTGGATGGCCGCGACCCCTTCGACCGTCTGGCGCAGCGCGGATCGCAAGCGCTCCACCGAGAGTTCCGGTGTCCGCACGAACTCGGTGAATTCCACGCCGGAGACGTGCTCCATCGTGAAGAACCACTGCTCGTCGTGCGCGATGAGCTCGTAGAGGCCGACGAGGTTCGGGTGCACGACGTCGGCGAGGGAGCGGAACTCCTTCTTCAGGCGGTAGATCGCGGCGGGGTCGGCCCAACGCAGCGTCTTGAGTGCAACGCGCTCGTCGCGCTCGCGGTCGTGCACCGAGAAGACCACGCCGAACCCGCCCGAGCCGAGTCGTCGCAAGACCTCGAAGCGGGTGGTTCCGGCGAACTCACCGGGCAGGAGGGTCATGGCGGCGGTCCCGCGATGAGGGGATGCGGCCGGGACGCTGCCCCCGAGCGCGGGAGCTATAGTACCCTCGAAGGGGTTATCACGGAAGGATCACGGCTCGGACGAAGCCGCAGGCGTCACGAGGAGCAGCGCGAGGACCTTCGGCCGCGTCGCCTGTGCGCCCGCGTCCGGCGGGCCGCGCGGGCCGCCGAGCGCACGCTCGACCGCGTCGAGCCAGCGCGCGTCGTCATGGGCCGCGCCACGCGCGAGTTCGGCGAGGACCAATTCCATCCCCGCTCCCGCGACGGTGGAAACGGCTGCGCGAAGGGCCGCGAGGCGCGCGTGCTCGCGAGCGCGCATCGCCGGCGTGGCGTGGGCGAGGATGCGGTCGAGGCGTTCCAGTACGCACCGTCGGGCGAACGACCGGGCGCCGAGGTCGGCGCCCGATTCCGTGCGCGCACGCCGCCGTTCGAGGAACCGGCGCAGCACGCGCCGGGCGCTCGCGAGCGCTCGCGCGTCGGGCGGCGCGCCGGAGAGCGCGCCAGCGAGCGCATCGAGGAGGTGGCGCGGCTCCGCGCCAGCGTGCCATCGGCGGGTGGCGTCGCGTGTGCCCGCCACGAGCGAGGCGCCGCCGGCGTCCTGCATCACCGCGACAAACGCGGGCCGCGGGCCCTCGGCGAACGCTACGCCCGGGGACCCGAGTACCGGAGGAGGCCGCAACCACGGCGCGACGCAGCGGCGGAGCTGCTCGAGATCGCGCGCGGCGTGCGTGGCGGCTCGCTGCGCCGAGCGCTTCTCGACGAAGCGCACCCCGAGCGTGAGCAGGCGTTCGGCCGCAGGCGGCGGCGCAAAGCCGTGGACGTGCACGCGCGTGTGCGGAGAGCCGATGCGCACCGCGCGCCCGACGCGCTGCTCGAGCCCCGCCGGTGTCCACGGCACGTCGAGGTGCACGATGACGGACGCGCCCTGCAGGTTCACGCCTTCGCTGAGGAGATCGGTCGCGATGACGAGCCGGATGTCGTCCACGCCGCCGGGAGCTGCGTGGTGCGGACCCGCCGCCAGCGCCACGAGCACGTCCGCGCGCGGGCGCGGGCCGCCCGCGGTGCGCGCCCCTTGGCCCGTGAGCACGGCCACGCCGGGCGTTCGTCGCAGCGTGCGATGGAGCGCGTGCGCGGTGGCGGCGAACGCCGTGAACGCCACGATTCGCGCGCCGGGATGCCGCTCGGCGAGCCTGGCGAGCAGCCCCGCACGCGCCGCGGCGTCGCGGGGCACGTGAGGCAGGACGCGCTCGCGGAGCGCGCGCACGGCCTCGAGGTGCGCTCGCAGACGCGCACGCATCCGTGCGGCGTCGGGCTCGACCTGTGCGACGAGCAGCGGAAACGCGAGCTGCACCGCGTCGTCGCCGACGACCCACGTGCGTAGCTCGGCGCGGGTCGGCACGCGGCCGGCTTCGAGCACGGCGTCCAGCGCGGCGCCACGCTGCAGCCGTCGGCGGAGCGCGGCGTCGAGCGCGGCGAGACTCGAGGCCCAGTGTCGCGCGAGAGTCATCGCGAGCAGCGCGCGGGCCTCTCGTCCGTCGAGGGCGGGGAGCGGGGGCGGCAGATCGGCGACGTCGCTCGCGACATTGACCATCTCGGGCGCGGTGTGCCAGATCGGACCGACGATGGCCGGCAGCACGGATGCCTCGGCGCCGCGGCGAATGACGCAGCGCGCGCGCGTCGCCTCGTCGAGCGCGGCGGCGCGCGGTCCGAGGAAGAGCGCGAGCAGCGCGTCCAGCTCGGCCCGTCGGTTGCGCACGGGCGTGGCGGTCAGCAGGAGCACACGTGCGCCGGCGGCGAGCCGCGCGAGCCGCGCGTACCGCGCCGCGGCCGGATTGCAGGCGTGATGCGCCTCATCCACGATCACGAACGGCGCGCGCACCGGAACGTCGCGCCGGCTCAGCGTCTCGAGCGAGACGAAGGTCACGGGCACCGCCGCACGCGTGCTTGCCTCGCGCCACATCGCGCAGAGCGCGGCGGGCGCGGCGACGATGGTGGACGGAAACTCCCGGGCGAGCGCGAGCGCGACGTACGTCTTGCCGAGCCCCGGCTCGTCGGCCAGCAGCGCGCCGCCGAACTCCGCGACGGCGTCGCGCACGCGGAGCAGCGCTTCACGCTGGTGCGGCCGCAGCGTGATCGTGCCGATCCGCACGTGATGCGCGTCGCCGCACGAGTCCCGGTCGCCGAGCAGGGCGCGCGCGATCGCGTCTAGCACACCGGCCAACGTCGCGGTCAGCGCAGGCACCAGGTCATCAGCGCCGACACGTCGGACGCGCGCACGCGATACGCGCGGATCGCCGCGTCGGCGAGCGTCGCGGGATCGGGCGGCGCTCCGTTCGCCGCGGCGCGTGCCAGGGGCGCGAGGATCGTGACGGCGCGCGTCCAGTCGCGCGGCACCGGGAGCCGTGCGAGCGTCCAGCCGAGATAGCGATGGTATCCGCCGCGCGCCGGCTCGGCGATCGCGGCGAGCCAGGCGGCCACGACGGGTGAGTTGAGCAATGCCGCGAGAGCGAGCGCGTCGTCGAGCGACGGTGCGCGCACCGCGTAACAACTGTTGAGCGGAACGGTCGGGTCGCCCGCGTGGAGCACGAGCGCGCGCGGCGACTTGCCGATGTCGCACCAGACGACGCGCGGTGCGTCACTCCGCGCCGACTCGGTACGATAGAGCGCCCACCACCGGTCGCGGGCGTGCGCGTCCGCGCGCGCCTCGAGCCGTCGTCGCCAGGGCGCGAGCCACGCGGCGGCACCAGCGGGCAGGCGAGTGAGCGGCCGGTCGTCGCGGTCGTGCGTCCAGACGATCGCGGCGTCGTCGCCCTCGGCGCGCCACGCGCGCACGTGCTCGCCTCTCAGGAGCGGCCGGAGCAGCGTTGCCTCCACCGCGCCTTCGCGCGCGCCGGCGTGCGACCCTTCGCGCACGGGCCACTGTTCGTCGCGCGCGTCCTGCCAGCCGGGACGCGGAGTGACGATGAACGCCTCGTTGCAGCCGCTCTTCACGCCCAGCAGCGGCCGGCCGAGCGGCGTACGCGCGAGCGGAGGTCCGGCGGCGGCGAGCCGGTCGAATCCGGCGCGCGCGTCGGGTGGAAGGAGGAGCCAAGGGGCGCCGGGGGTCGCATCGAGTGGCAGGTGCGCGCGCTCCATTCGCCAGGCAAGCACGTCGTCGCGCCGGTGGACGGCGATGTGGACGGGCGGTGGGGCGGGGGACGCGGCCCTGCCCCCGTCTTCGGTCTCATGGCGCTCACCGCGCACAGTGAAGTCCGGGGCACGCGTGGCGTTCCGGACGGCGAGGAGAAAGGACGGATACACCACCGCGTCGAACGCCGCGCGCGACTCCGCCCAGTCCTCGACGGCGTGGAGCACGGCGCCGTCGGCGAGGACGCGCCGAAGCCCTCCGCCGGCCAGGGAGCGCCAGAGCTTCGCGGGAAGGAGGAGCGCGACGGCGCCGCGCCCTCGCGCGAGCGCCAGCGATCGCTCCGCGAAGAGCGACGAGAGATCGGCCTGCGCCGCGAAGCCGTGGCCCGCGCCGGTCTCCTCGGCGCCCGGGAGCCACGCCGCCTCGCGGAAGGCGCGATACCGCCGGCGCAGCGCCTCGCGCGCCGCGGCGGGAATGTGGTGGAGGCGCACCCAGGGCGGGTTGCCGACGACGAGATCGAACCCGCCGCGCGCCGCCGCGTCGGCGAAGTGGACGGGAAAGGAGAAGGGGAGGCTCGCCCCCGCGCGCAACGCCGCCAGCCGCGACCGCGCCGACCGCGCGGCGATGCGCAGCTCGTCGAGGTCGCGCCGTTGCGCCGGAGACGGCACCGTGCGTGCCGCGAAGAGGTCGCGCGACCGGAGCGCGGCAATGAGATCGCGCCGGCGCTCCACGAGCGACATGCACGCGCGTTGCGCGACGGCGATCGCGACGCGGCGTTCCTCGCGGTCAAGGGCGCGCGCGAGCGAGCGCTTGCGCGCGCCGGTGGAGCGCGCGTACCGGCCGCGCAGCCGCGCGAGGGGTGTGGGCGCGGTGGAGGCCGCGGGCGCGGCGGACTCGGGGCGGGGCACGTCGGCGGCATGGGGCGCGTCCGGCGCGGTGATGACCGTCGCGTCGTCGAACGCGGGGCCCGCGAGCGCGTCGCCGATGCGCACGTGCCGGTCGAGGTTCGGGAGGGGCGTCACCGCGAGCGGGTCGCGCTCGTCAGAGTCAATCACGACGGAGAGCCAGAGCCGCAGCTCGCAGAGCCAGACGGCCGTCGGATTCACGTCCACGCCGAAGATCGAGCGGGTGAGCACGTCGCGCCGGCGCGCCCCGACGGGCCGCACGTCCCCGGCCGCGCCGGCCAGCTCGGCCAGTCGCTCGAGCACGAACACCAGGAATGCGCCCGAGCCGCACGCTGGGTCGAGCACGCGCACCCCCTCGACCGCGGCGTTGAGCCGTTCACGCTCGGCGGCGCCGAGGCGCTCGCCGGCGTGCGCGGCGCGCACCAGCTCGGCGCTCGCGCCGCGTGCGGCGAGCGCTTCCTCGAGCCCCTCGCCCGCGACGCGCGCGATGATCGCCCGCGGTGTGTAGAAGGCGCCCGACGCGCGCCGGTCCTCCGACGCCATCAGCGACTCGAACGCGCGGCCCAGCATCTCGGGATCCACCGCGGCCTCGCTCCAGTCCGCGGAGTCCTCGCGCGCGGTGACGCGGTAGCGCGCGAGCAGGCCGCCGATGAGTGCTCCGAGCGCGTCGTCGGGGAAGCGGAGGGCGCGCGACCGTTTCTCGAGCGGCGTGCGCGCGAAGAGACCACCGTTCAGGAACGGGATTCGCCCGAGCGCGCGCGCGGCCGGGGCGCGGCGAGACGGCGGGGTGTTCAGCGTGCCGAAGAAGAGCGGGTCGAGCAGGCGCGCGTGCACGCCGCCGCGCCCGCCGCGTCCGCCGCGCCCGGCGACCCCGCTGCGCTCGTCACCCTCGCCGCCCGCGCCGCACCGGTCGTCGAAGGCGTGGCGCAGGAACTCCCGGTCGCCGTCGAGCCACCCCTTCGCCTCGAGGAACGCGAGAAAGAGGAGGCGGGACGCATAGAGCAGCGCGATCTCCCGTCGCGCGGCCTCGCGCACGGCGCCCTGCGCGGACGCGGCGAGGTCGAACACGACGCGCTCGAGCTCGCGGTAGAAGCGACGCGTGAGCGCGTCCCGGCCCAGCAGCTCGCGCCATCGGTGGTGTACGAGGAGGTCCGGGCCGTGCGCGGCGTCCGCCATCGCGGCGAGTGTCTCGCCATCGGAATCCATCACGCGCCGGGTGTCGAGGGCGAGCGCGGCGACGCGCGCTCGCGCACCCGGCGCGGGCGCGGCGATCACGAGCGCGGACGACGCGGGATGCGCGGCGATGACCAGCCAGAGCAGTTCCGGCGATCGGGCCGCCAGGCGTGACGCGGCGCGCGCCACGGTCTCGCGAACCGGCGCATCTGGCGCGACCTCGGCCAGGAGCGCGCGCAGCGTGCCCGCGCCCATCGCGACGTGCGAGCGGCGAAGCGAGCCATCGAGCCCGAGCGCGCCGCGCGCGTCGGCATCGAGCGGCGCGGGCGCCGTGAAGCCGAGCGTGGCGGCGAGCGGGGCGAGATCGCGAAGGGAGCGGGTGCGCGCGAGAAGCGCGGCCGCGGCGTGAAGCGATGACACGCGCGCACGATGCGTCCGCGCGCGCCGAGAACCGTCACCAACTCAATGCAGGGTGAGGCGAACGATTGCAGGGCGACGACCAAGCGCTACGCCCGTCGGTGCGCTCGATGCCTCGTCCGGCCGCCGGGCGCGCGCTTCGCGGCCCCGCGCGCCCGCGCGCTACCTCGCGTCCAACAGCCCCGGGAGCGCGCGAATGTCCGAGAGCCAGTGCGCGGGACCAGCCGGCGCGAGCTGCTCGCGCGTGAACGCGCCCCAGAGCGCCGCGATCGTCGCCACCCCGGCCGCGTTCCCCGCCGCCACGTCGTGCGGCGAGTCGCCGAGGAAGACCGTTTCCCCGGCCGCGACGCCGAGCTGCTCCAGGGCGTGGAGCACCGGCTCGGGCTCGGGCTTGTGCTTCTCCGTTGCCTCGACGCCGATCACGAGCGGCACGTACTTCGCGAGCCCCGTGAAGTCGAGGTTCCGCCGCGCGAGCTGGTCGAGCTTCGACGTCACGATCGCCATCGCGAGCCCGCGCGCGTCGAGCGCGGCCAGCGTCTCCGCCACGCCGGGGTACGCGCGAATGTACCGGTCGTGGTGCAGGAACTGGAACGCGCGGTAGCGGTCGCGCAGCCGCGTCAGCTCCTCATCGTTCCGCGCGTAGTCCGCGAGCTGCAGCCAGAGCGGCGTGCCGATCCCGAGCATCCACTCCTCCGTGCTCGGCCGCGGGCCGTCGAAGCCGTCGAAGGCGTGATCCATCGCGGCGACGATGAGCGCGATGGAATCAATCAGCGTGCCGTCGAGGTCGAAGAGGACAGCGCGGAGCGGCGTCGGCATGAGCGAAAGTTAGTGCCGTTCATGGTCGCACCGGGACGCCAACCTCATAGCCACAAATCCCGGACGACATCTCTCAGCCATACGCTCAGCCACGCCTTGACAATGTCCGCGGCGCCTCCCGATTTGATGGTGGCGTCAGGGGAACAATGTCGCCTACGCAGGCCGCTGCTGATCGGATCGCGATGTCTCACGGATCTTCGATCCCTCGGCGGGACCGGATTCCGAACGTGAGCACCCTCCGTTCGGACAGGGGCGAGAACGCGGCGCTGGTGACGATCTGGTCGTTCCACGCTCCAGCCTTGCGCGCGCGAATCCAACGAATGGTTCAGGATGCTGATGCCGCCGCCGACTTGCTCCAGGAACTCTGGCAGCGAGCGAGTGCGCGGTGGGGGCAATACTCCGGACGCGGCCCCGTCGGCGCCTGGCTCCACAAGATGGCCGCCCATCTATGCGTTGATGAGCTCCGCAGACGCCGTGCCACGGAAGTGCGGTTGGCCGAGTTCGCCTCCGAAGTTGACCTCGCGGCGGACTCGGCGTCGGAATCCGAGCGGGAGAACGAGGCGCGCCTCCGTGAGAGGTACTTTGATTCCGTCACCGATGTGATGGTTTCTCTTCCTGAACGCGAGCGGGCGATCGCGTTATTGCACTGGTACCTGGATTACGGGCCGTCAGAGATCGCTCGGTCGCTCGGCCTTCGTTCCAGCACGGTACGGACCGCCCTCTGGAAAACACGGCGCCGGCTTCGCCTGACTGTGCCGCTGCCTCCGTGGGCTCGCGGGCGGGGGGGGGGGACGAATAGGCTGTGGACCCTGATCACGAGCGCGCCAACGCGCGTGTGGTCGGGATGCGGAACGATCCTCGGTCGCGTCGCTGAACGAAGGTGAGGGCGGCCCATGCTGACGTTTCCGCATTGCTTCCGTCTTTAAGACGAGAACACTCTCATCGGAATGACCTGCGTGCCGCGTAACTCCAGGCTTCCGGTAGGACTTGACGCGCCAAGCTCAGTAGCGACGCTCGCTTGAAACCGATCGACTTTCGGACTTCGAAGAATCCCTTCACTTCGAGGCGAGAACCACGAGGAATCGTCGGATTCGCTTTTTCGCATAGGCTGTTCTCGTCATGAGCTGAGCGACACTCTTGTCGCCCATGCCGCCGAACGCCTTCAACGATGACTGTAGCGTCTGTGTGGAGCTGAGCTGTCCTGATGTCCCGAGCCACGGCCGAATGTGCTGGTCTGCCAATTGCGGTTTCTCTCGCGAATGTCACTGGTGGGCATGCCGTGGCGAGCACGTGCCGGACCTGTTTCATCCGGATTCTAGCAGATTCGTGAGACAACAACCTGTAAGTAGCGCACCTTGGGCGACATCTCACGCGGTCACGCCGGTGGTGGAGCCCAGAAGAAGGGGCTTACGCGGTTGCTTGGCCACGGTACCGCCCAGCGCTTCCGGCTGCCTCCGGATGCGCTGATGCATGTGGTTTCCATCGAGCTCGGCCGTCGCTTCCTCGCCGGACCGCAAAGGCGATAGAGGTCGCAGGATGTCGACCCTCGATGAAACGCGAACGAGCACCGTGGCCGAGAACAGACACTTCACAGTGCTCGGATTGTTGCACGATCACCGCGCGATCAGCTGCTTTCACCGGGCGTTCGGCGCACACTTCTTATCGCGCCCTCTGTTGTCGGGATTCGACGAGGTCGCAGAAACGTGCGACCCCCGCGTGATTGTCGTCGAGCCGTGGGACGTGACGGGGCAGCCTACGGCTCCATTCGTGCATCGCATCGTGCACCGTCGGCCCGATCTTCGAGTCGTGGTGTACTCAAACACTTCGGAACGAGCAGTACACGAGCTCGTTGCCCTGATCAAGGCAGGGGCGGAGCAGCTCGTGGTGCGTTGCGCCGACGACGACCCGGTTAGCCTTCGACGATGGGTCGCCCTGGACCCGCTCGAGACTGCTGTCCACTGTCTCGTCCAGACAGCGCAAGGAATCGTCCCGGCTCGACTGCTACCGCTCGTGCAGCATTGCCTCGAAGACGTCGGCGCCTCATCGCCCCTCGAAGACGTTGCAAGGAAGCTAGGAGTGTGTCGGCGCACGCTGTCGAAGCGCGCTCACAGTGTCGGCCTACGAGGCGTTCGCGCCGTTCGCATGCGGTGCCGGTTACTCGTGGCAATCGAGCTCCTTCGTCGCCACAGCTTCTCGGCCGAGCAAGCGGCGTTACGCGTAGGCTTTTCGTCGGTGGCGCATCTGCGAAGGGCAATGACGCACCACACCGGCAAGGCACTCCGCGAAGTGATGACACGTCCGAGCACGACGTACTGGTGTGCGCGGCTGTTCACAGTGTGGGATGGTGAAGGGCCCGGTTACTTGCGTTCGTGATCTGGGAGTGACCGATTCATCCATTCGCGCATGTGTGTCCCAAGCCGGAGGCCACTATCGATCCCCCGCTGGTTTCGCTCCGGTCTCCTTCGGTGCCGGCGGTGTCGCTGGGCCCGCCATCTGCCAGAAGATGGAACTGACGGTCGTTTGGGCCGGCGAGAGCGGCACTTGATTCCTCACACCTTGCTGGGTTGTGATCGTGTTGTGGCGGCCGGGATTGCCGCTGCGGTCGTTTTTGTCGCTACAGCCTGTGATGCTCGATTCTCCGTATCCCGTCCGCGCGCGTCGACCCGCGATAGCTCGGGTGTCCGGATCGTCGAGTACAGAAACATTCGATCCGCCCTGAGCGCATTCCAGGTTGCTGACTCGCCTTTTCTTGACCTGGGGGGACTGAGGAGCGACCCGAACGACGAGTTCAATCCCGGGCATCCGTTCTTGTCCGCAGTGCGCCTCTCCGACGGGCGGATCGTGGTCGCAGACTGGGCGAGACTCATGTTCTTCGACTCGTCCGGAACGCTCGTGCGGTCAGTGGGTCGGCAGGGAACGGGCCCGGGCGAATTCACCCAGCTGGGAAAGATCTGCCGCCTGCCCGGCGACACGCTTCTCGCCATCGACTGGTCTGTTCGACGGGTCAGCCTTTGGGACTCCACTGGCAAGTTGGTTCGGGCCTTCGCGAGAGTAGGTCAGGTCGCAGTGGAATCATGCTTTCCCGACGGGACCTTGGTTCTTCCGGACCTCTCGGGCAAGCACCTGCCCGCTCCTGATTCCTCTCCGGGGCCGAAGGCGCTGGCGGGGACAGTGAACTACCTGCGTATTCGCCCGGAAGGGGCAGTGGTTCAAAGTCTCGGGCCGCATCCGCGATCTGAGATGGTTGGAGGAACCGTCTACACTGTGAGAGTCATTGCCGGTTCGAATCGCTTCTACGTCGGCGACCCTCATCGCTACGAGCTGCGTGTCTTCGACATGAACTCCTCGCTACGGCTCATCGTGCGAGTGACGGACCCCCTTCCGGAGGAGGAGATGAGATCGATCCAACCTCCGCGGGGCGCACGAGTGGGAGCCGATGACAGAGCCGGGATGCGCCCGCCGAGGTCCAGGGTGACGCGGCCAGCTTTCGGAGACATTCGGGTAGATCCTGCAGGTCGAATCTGGGTGCAGAGTTACGAGCCCCGCCACCGATGGATCGTGTGGGATTCACTTGGAACTCTGCTCGGCAAGATCGAGCCCGAACTCAAGGTCCCCGGAGGTCGACATCCTTCGCTTGTTGGAGCAGAGACGAATCACGTTGTGTTCAGGGAGTGGGATGCTGACAACGCAGTGCATCTGCGCTTCTATCGCATCACGCCCATCCGATAACGAACACAAGGAGCTCTGCTCGCTGTGCCGCACAGCATCGCGCACTTGTCCGGGCACCTGTGCGGGTGACCGGTTGCTTCTCTGCCGCAAACCGAGCTGGGCGGGTGAACGTCGAACTCTCAACGGCCTTCCCCTAGAGGGTCTCTCGATTCCTCTGCAGGACTCGACCGCCACGACGTCCTCGGCATAGGATAGGAGCCCATTCCGACTCCTGAATCTCGGAGGTGCTCCATGCAGTCGGTTTCATTGCGAAGGCGAGCCATCCTCGTGATCGCCCTGGGCGTCTCAGCGCTGATCGCCCTTCCGAAGCCGTTGCCCGCCGGAATCTGGTGGAGCAGCGGCTGCACTTGGTGTGCCGACGAGTGTTCGGACATCACTGACTGCGAGAATGTGAGTGGCTCGTGTGGGAATCCCCCAACGTGCAACGACATGCACGTTTGCATCGACTACGAGGAGCACGTTCACCCGGTCACCATCAAGTGTGGCAAGGTCGAGTAAGCACAACGTACACGATACATTTCACGGCACCACACGAGCCGTCTCGCGCATGCGAGTTCGATCTTGACCAGCCGCCTGGATCGCATCTTGTCGGTGGCGCTGACCACATCCGCGATGGTGATCGCAGGAAGCATCGCGTACCGTGCCTTCGCCGTCGCCTCTCCCAAGCGTGCAACGTCCCAACCGACGTTCATCAACGAATGGACAAGCGTCCTGCCCCAGGGCATTCGAGTGGGGGACAGTTCGGCCGCAGTCACCATCTTGGAGTTCGCCGATTTGGAGTGCCCGGCTTGTCGCGCGTACCATTCCACGCTGACACAGTTGCTGGAAGAGTACCGCCGTGACGTAGCGGTCGTTTACGTGAGTTTTCCACTGACGATTCATCGGTTCGCGGACGGGGCAGCTCGAGCCGCAGACTGCGCAGCCCGAGTTGGTCGGTTCCGCGAGTGGATCGAGGTAGTGTACCGGAAGCAGGATTCGCTTGGTCTGAAGTCGTGGGGAGCATTCGCGCAGGAGGCGGGGATTCAAGACACGGCTGCTATCCAGCGATGTGCAGTCGACCGGCGACCGGTTGCGCGGATCGCGTCGGGCGTAGCATTCGGCAGGGAAATCGGTGTGACGGGGACGCCGACCGTTCTGATTAATGGGTGGCGTTATTACGGTGCTCCCACGAAGGAGGAGCTGACCAAGGCTGTTGAGCGCTTACTGAAAGGCAAGAAGCCATTCGGCAAAGCCGATTGACGACGTTGCGGTCTGGGCCGCTTCCTCGATCATGGACCTGATGCGCGTTGGAGAACGGCCTCCGACTTTGGTCCCGTTTGCAGACGGTTCGCAGTGAGATTGGACCCAAGAAACGGGCAACCCAGAAGTGGAGTTAAGTCGCTGCTGAGGTGTTCGTGTCCTGACGAATTGCCGCACACTCCGCTGGCGTCAGCTGCCCGAAGGAGCAGCAAGCGATCGGCTCCGTTGCGGAGCATGCTCCGAGTATTGGCGGCCATACCTCCCAATCCACTCACGATGCCTCGGCGGGGCCGCTCGCCCGTTCTCGCGACTGGCATTTACGCTAGGCGCGATTCAAGTTCAGGGCATCGCGTATAGTTGATCTCGGCGCAGCTTGGTTTCTTCCCATGTCAGCCTGCCGTGGGCGATGTAGCAGTTCGTGCCCCTGGCGCGGGGCGTGCTCAGGGGGCACTGTGCCCAATCGGATCCGAGTTCTGGCGTTTCTCGCCGCTGCTCTCGCCGTCCCGCTCGGCGCTCCGGCTCAGAAGATCGCTGACCTCCCGCTCAGACCGCCCGACGCGAAGCTCGCGGAAGAATTCTCGCGCATCGCGTACGTGCGCGAGATCGGCGATGGTCGCCTGCTCGTCACCGATGACAAGGACCGCCGGCTGGTCGTAGCTGATTTCCGGACTGGGATCGTCTCCCCGATCTCACGAAACGGGGAGGGGCCGGGGGAATACCGGAATCCGCGGGGCCTTCTGCCGCTGGGTGGCGACTCGACGCTGCTCGTGGACGACATGAACCGTCGTTGGCTGGTGCTCGTGGGGGCAGCGGTCGTGCTGACGCTGCCTCCTGAAACGTCGTTGATTGGCGCGCTCAATGCTGTCGCTGACGGCGCCGATCGGAGCGGACACGTCCTCGTCAGCCGGACCTCGGGCGGAAACCCAGGCGACTCGGGTCTTCTTCTGCGTGGCTGGCGCGCGACGGGGAGGGTGGATACGATCGCGCGGCTGCGTTCTGCTGCACAGGATGCGAGGTACGTCACGAACGTCGACGGCAGTGGAAATGCGAGGCTCAGCATGTTCCTACGGATGCCAGCGGCGGGCGAACAGGGGATCCTCTTCGCCGACGGCTGGATCGCGATCGCTCGCCTCGTGCCGTATCGTGTTGAGTGGCGCGCGCCGGATGGCCGGAGCACGCTCGGTCCGACGCTGCCGGCCGAACTCCCGACGTTCGACGAACGCGAAAAACGCGCGTTCGTTGAACGCGAGGCCAAGACCACCGGGCGAGCCGCACGATCAATCGAGGAGATTCCGGTCTGGTGGCCGGTGGTACCCCCGTTCGAGGGGTCGAGAGGCGCATTCTTGGCGGAGCCCGAGGGCAAACTGCTGGTTCGCCGTACCCCCACCGTTATCCACGCAGAAACACGCTACGACGTCGTGGATCGGCGCGGGGCACTCGTGGGGCGTGTCACGATGCCGGCGAACCACCGAATCGTGGGATTCGGATCGAGATCGGTGTACGTGGCCGTGACGGACGACGACGGAATCCAGCGGCTCCAGCGACATCCGTGGCCCACGAGCCGGTGAGGCTCAGGGCGCAGGTGCGCATGATCCACAGGGTCCGTTGATCACGTCGCCCGGATTGCGCCGTCGGAGACCGCGTCAAACGCTGCGCCACTTGCAAGAGAGGTTCAGCGTGTCGGAGCACCCACCTCGCGCCGCCCCAGAATCACCGCCGCGACCAGATCGCCCGTCACGTTCGTCGTTGTGCGGAACATGTCCGGGATCGTGTCCACCGCGAGGAGGAGCCCCACGCCCTCGGCCGGCACGCCCGCGGCGAGCAGGACGGGCACGATCATCAGGATGGAGCCGTTGGGAATCCCCGGGATCGAGAAATTCGTGGCGATGGTCGTCGCGCCGACGGCCGCGAGCTGGGCCGGCCCGAGCGTGACCCCGTACAGCGTGGCGATGAACAGCGCGCCGATCACCTGGCCGATCGCGGCGCCGACCCGAAACAGCGAAACGGCGAGCGGGAGGAGAAATCCGGCGAGCGGCTCCGGGAGCCCGAGCCGCTCGCGCGCCCCCTCGAGCATCGCCGGGAGCGCGGCCAGCGAGGAGCGCGCCGAGATCGCGACCGCCTGCGCGGGCAAGGCGCCGCGCGCGAAGGTGCGGAGCGGAACGCTCCCCAGCACGACTGCAGCGGGGTAGAGCACGAACGCGACGAAGATCGTCGTTGCCGAACACACCACCACGACGTACGCCGCGAGCGCGCCGACTGCCGCGAGCCCGAGCTTCGCGGCGACGCTCACCGCGAGGGCGAAGACGCCGACGGGCGCGACGACGAGGATCGCGTGCACGAGTACGAGCGACGCCTCCCGCACGGCCTCCGTGACGCGCAGCAGCACGGCACGCCGCTCGGCGGCCACGCGCGTGACCGCGACGCCGAACGCGAGCGAGAAGACGATGAGTGGGAGCATCGCGCCGTCGGCGGCGGCCTTCACCGGGTTCACCGGGACCAGGTCCACGATCCACTGGGCGGCGGTGGGGATCCGTTTCGCGCCTTCGACCGCCGCGCCCGCCGTCTGTGCCGCGCTCGCGCGCAGCGCCTCGACCGCCGCGGGGTCGAGCTGCACGAAGCCGAGCGCCGGCGGCCCGACGAGCACGGCGAAGAGCGTCGCCACGGTGAGCATCGCGACGAAGAGCCCGATCGCACGCACGCCGATCTTGCCGATCGCGCGCGGGTCCGGCGCGCCCCCCACGCCGACGATCAGACTGGCCATCACGAGCGGGATGATCGTCATCCGGATCGCCGCGACCCAGAGCGTGCCGACGGGCTCGAGTACCGGCACGACGCGCGCGAAGGCCGTGGAGCCGCTCGCGGCGATGCCGAGCCCCAGCGCGAGACCCGCGACCAGCGCAACGAGCACCTTGATGGCGAGCGACACGGACTCCAAGGTACAGGTGAGACGTGCGGAGTGCACGCTCGCCCCGACCGTCACCGGGCGTGCCATATTTGGCGCATGACCTACAAGACCGGCGACGACCTGCTCCGCGAGGCGAAAGCGCGCATTCGCGAGATCCAGCCCGCCGAGGTCAAGGCGATGCTCGAGGGCGGGGCGAAGGCGGTCTACCTCGACGTGCGCGAGCCCAACGAGTTCCAGCTCGGCCACCTCCCGGACGCCGTGCTCGTGCCGCGCGGCTCGCTCGAGCTGCGGATCGAGGCGCGCGTCCCGCGCGACGCGAAGATCGTCGTGTACTGCTCCGCCGGGCTGCGCTCCGTGATGGCCGCCGACACGCTGCAGGCGATGGGCTACGCCGACGTCGTCTCGATGGCCGGGGGATGGCGCGAGTACCTGCCGACCGGCGGACCCGTCGAGGGATGAGCGCGCGCGAGGCGGCCCCGCTGCGCCTCGAGCAGATCGCCGAGGCGGTGCGCGCGCGCGCGCCGAGGGCGGCCGAACGCGACGCGCCCTACTTCGAGGCGGCGGTCGCGCTCGTGCTGCGCGAGACGGACGCGCGCGATGTCGAGATGCTCTTCATCAAGCGCGCCGCGCGCGACGACGATCCGTGGAGCGGGCAGATCGCGCTCCCCGGCGGCCGGCACCACGCCGAGGACGCGTCGCTCGAGGCGACCGCCGTGCGCGAGACGCTCGAGGAGGTCGCGCTGGATCTTCGCCGGCACGGCACGATCCTTGGCGCGCTCGACGAACTCCGCCCGCGCACGCCCGTTCTCCCACCCGTGATCGTGCGCCCGTACGTCGCGACCGTCCCGGCCACCGCGGTTCTCACGGCGGGCGACGAGGTCGCCGAGCTGTTCTGGGCTCCGCTCGACCTGATCCTCGATCCGCTTGCGACGCGCGACACGGAGGTCGAGGTCCACGGGCTCGCGCGGCGCGGGCCCGCGATCCACTACGAGGGGCACGTCATCTGGGGAATGACCGAGCGCATCGTGCAGAACTTCCGCGAGATTCTCCGATGAGCGACGCGCGCGAGCCCGCGCCGGCGGCCGGCGCGCGAATGTGGCGCGCGGGACTCGCGGCGCGCACGGCGTGGCTCCTCGCCTTCGTGATCGTCGTCGCCGGCCTCCCGATGCTCGCGGACAAGTCGGTCTACGACCACGTCTGGCGCGACCGGCTCTACGACCAGGACTGGGCGCGGCTCCTGCGGGTGATGGGGTTCGTGCCGACTTGGCTCGTGGCGGCGATCGCGCTCTGGCTGCACGAACGTGACGCCGACCGGCCCCGCGCCACGCGGCGCGCCTGGTTCCTCGCGATCGCGCCCGCGGCGGCGGGGCTCATCGGCGAGCTGTTGAAGCTCCTCCTCCGGCGCGAGCGGCCCGACGTGCTCAACGGACTCTACAGCTTCCGCCCCTGGAGCGACCAGCCGTTCTCGACCGTGGGACTCGCGTGGCCGAGCAGCCACACGATGGTGGCGTTCGGGGCCGCGACGGCGCTGACCCTGCTCCTGCCGCGCGCGAAGTGGGTGTGGTTCCTGCTCGCCGCCGGGTGCGGGGCGACGCGCGTGCTCGCGCGCGCACACTTTCTGAGCGATGTGACGCTGGGAGCGCTGATGGGGTGGAGTGTGGGGTGGGGCTGCTGGTTCGTTTTCGCGAAGAGAGGCGAGATGAGAGGGAGTGGCGAGAAGCGAGATCGAGCGGCGAGCGGCGAGAGTTAGCGGTGAGCGGCGAGGGCTAATCGCGAGCGGCGAGGTACGAGAAAGCGGCGAGAGCCGGTCTCGACTCTCGCCGCTTTCTCTTGCCGCTCCCCTCTCAGTCTCGCCGCTCGCCGCTCCCTCTCATCTCGTTCTCTGCCGTCACGGCGTAATCCGCGGCCTCGTCACCTCCGCCTTCGGATCCACCAGCACCCGCCGCTCCTTGAGGTGCTCCTCCATCTTGATCCGGGGCACTCCTTCCTTGAGCCACTCCGGCGCCGGCTGGTCGCGCAGGAACGTGTCGAACCACTCCGTCATCCGGAGCGCGTAGTCCTTCTGGTTCGCCGCCCTCGACAAGCCGTGGTTCTCGCCCACGTACTCCAGCAGCATCACCTCCTTCCCGAGCTGCCGGAGGTGATTGTAGTACGTGATCCCCTGATTGAAATCCACCGCGCCGTCCCGGTCGTTGTGCAGGATCATGAACGGCATGCTCAGGTTCTGCGCGAACTGCTGCGGTGAATTCCTGATGTACGCCTCGGGCACCTCGTTCGGCCCGCCGGTGAACCGTCCCTGGCTCGAGATGAAGATGGATGCGTCGGAGCCCCCGCTGTTCCAATAGACCGAGCCGAACATGGACACCATGTCGGTGAGGGGCGCGCCCGCGATGGCCGTCTTGAAGATCCTGGTCTGCGTCGTGATGAACGACGTCTGGTAGCCGCCCCAGCTATGGCCCTGGAGCCCGACGCGCGCCGGGTCCACGATCCCCGTCGCGATCGCCGCCTTCACCGCCGGCACCACGCACCAGACCGCCGAGCGGCCCGGATCGTTCACGTGATACACGATGTCGGGCATCAGGAACGCGTATCCGCGCGACGTGTAGACGCTCGGGTTCGCGTAGCGCGTGGCGTTCGGCGCGTTGAACGCGTAGAAGCCCTGCGTGAGCTTCTCATAGATGTACGTGAGCATCGGGTACTTCTTCCCCTGCTGGTAGCCGGCGGGCAGGTACAGCGCGGCCTGGCGCTTCCCGCCGCCGTTCTCGCAGGTGTACTCGATGAGCCGGCCGCCGGGCGACCACGCGACATCCTTCATCTGCGGCGTGAGGTCCGTGAGCCGCCGCTCGTTCGTGAGCCCCGCATCGGCCGCATACCAGTCCGGCGGCCGGGTGAACGTCTGGCGCGCGAACGTCCACACGTCGGCGTCGCGCGCTCTCCGGTAGTCCACCTTGTTGTCCTCCCACGAGATCACCTTCGCGCCGCCCTTCACCGGATCCACCTCGGAGAGGCCTTCCTTCTTCGACCACTCCCCGTAGGTCTCGAAGTACATCGGCTTCGAGAGGTCAATGCTCCGCTCCCGCGGGTCGAACGAGAGGCGCGTCTGGTAGCGAATCTTGTCCTTCTGTCCGTTCCCCGTGATGTTCACGGCGCCCGTGCCCGAGGCCGGTACGCGCCACACGTCCCAGTTGTCGCGGAGGAAGACGCTGCTGCCGTCCGTCGCCCAGCCGAGCACGCCGCTCGCGGGCGGCTTCGGGATGTTGTGGTCGTCCTCGACGTTCCAGAACTTCGTCGGCACGCCGGCCGTGATGTTGCGTGCCGCGCCGGTGTTGAAGTCGTAGATCTTCCAGTTGCCGTCGTCGTAGTACGCGTACTGCGAGTTGTCCGGCGAGAATGGTGAGGCCGCGCCGAACCCGCGCCCGCCTCCGCCGAAGCGCATCTTCAGCGCGAGCGCCTTTCGCTCACCTGTCGCGACGTTCACGGCGTAGAGGTCGTTGAACTGCTTGCCGTTCATCGCCGCTTCGACCTGGGTGCCCGTAATGTCCGTCCCCACCGCCCACGTGCTCTTCGGGCCGACCGCGACGGTGCGCATCTTCGCGTCGGAGAGCTGCGCGGCCTTCCCGGCTGCGACGTTCCACGCGGCGAGATAGCTGAACGAGCGATCCGTCGCTTCCTGCACCTGCTGCTGGGCCTGAAGCCGCGGGTCCTTCCAGTGCCAGAGGATGAGCGACGGCACGTTCTCGTCGGTCTGCGGCGCGGCGGCGACCTGTCCGGTGTTGCCGGCACCCGGCGCGCTGCCGCCCGGAGCGGGCGGCGTGAACCCCGCGCCCGTCTGCCGCGGCCGCGGCGGCCGCAGCTCCCGCAGGCCGAAGAAGAGCGTTCCCTGCCGGTCGCCCCACTCGGGCGTGCGGTCCGAGCTCACGACCAGTCCGCCCGTGATGCCGGGCGACTTCGCCGTGATCTCGATGGCTTTCGACGCCGCGTTGCTCACGTTGGACCACGCGAGCACGGCGGCCTCCTCGTCGTTGCCGGCCGCTGACGTATCCGTCACGACGCGCACGACGGCGAGCGCGGTGCTGCTGTCACCCCAGACCAGGCGGCGATACATCGCCTTCCCGGAGGTCAGCGAGCGGACGATCCCCGTGGAGAGTTGCCGGAGCTGCACGCTGTTCCCCACCAGGTCGGAGACGCTCGTGGCGTACGCGAGCCAGTTCCCCGATTCGTCGAAGGCGAACTCCGCCACGTCGCCGATCGCCATCGTCGAGCTGTCGGCGAGGTTGACGAGTTGGAGGACCGTGCCCTCCGGCGCGGCGGGCGCGGCGCCTGCTGCCCCGCCAGCCCGTCCGCCCGCGCCGGCCGCGGCGGCGCCCGCCGCCCCACCCGGCGCCATGTGATGCAGCGCGATCACGTCCGACTTCTCGCCCGCGAACCGGTACGCGCGCACGCGCTCGAACTCGCGCTTGCTGCCGTTCCGCAGGTCCACGACCGCCAGCTTGGTCGCGGCCTGCGCGGCCGGCGTCTGTGCCGCCGCTGCACCGCCGCGTCCGCCGCGCCCCGCGGGCGGGGTCGGCGGGAACACCGTGAACGCGACCCATCGCCCGTTGCCGGAGAAGACGAGGCCCCCCGGCGCGCCGCCGCCGCCGCGGCCGCCGCTCGCGTTGCCGGTCGCGAACTTCCACTCCTGCCCGCCCGCCGCGGTGGGGCGCACGAAGACGTCGGCGTCACCCTCGTTCGGCCCGACGAGGTAGCCGAACCACTTCCCGTCGAACGAGAGTTGCGCGGCGCCGAGGGACTTCCAGCTCAACAGGTCCTGCAGCGTGAGCTGCCGTCCGGCCGAGGCCGGTGGCGTCCACGGCGAGACGGGTTGGGCGTTCGGGGCCGCGTACGGGAGCGTGGCGTGCGGATTGGTGGGCGCCGGTGTGGCTTGCGCCGGCGGCTGTTGCGCGGGCGGCTGCTGCGCCGGCGGCTGCTGCGCGGCGACGGACGAGATAAAGACCGTGAGCGCGGCCGCGGCCGTGCGGAAGTCGGAGAGGGTTCGCATGGATCGTCTCGTTGAAGGTGCGGGAGAGTGAGAGAATACCGCGCAATCGGCTGCCCGTCAAAGCGGTGACGGGACCATCGGGCCCGGGGGCGTCCGTGTGACCCCGCGCACGGCGCCGCCGTCACCCGATCGGACTATCTTGGGGTATGAACGGGGTCATGGCTTCCGTCGCTCGTCAACTTGCCGCGCGGCTCACTCCCGCCCTCACGCTGCTGGCGGCCGCGTGCGCGTCGGCGGCGCACATCGAGCGGCGAAACACGGCGAGCGCCCCGGAGGCGGCTGCCGCACAGGCCGCCGTCGCGACCGAGCGCGCGCTCGACGCCAACGTGACCGCGCGTCGAACGATCTCCGTGCTCCCGTTCAAGGTTGAGGCGCTCGACACCACCTACGCGCCGCTCGGATACGGCTTCGCCGAGCTGCTCCTCTCCGACCTCGCCGTGAGCCACCAGCTCGCAGTGGTGGAGCGCATGCGACTCGACGCGGCGCGCGAGGAGATCGCGATGAGCGTCGCCGGCCAGACCGATCCGGCCACGGCACTGCGCGTGGGGCGTCTGCTCGCCGCCCAGCGGCTGGTGGTTGGCTCCTTGACCGTGCCCGCGGACACGGCGCTGCAGTTCACCTCCGGCGTCGCGAACGTGGAGACCTCGGAACTCCAGACGCTGCTCGCCGGCCGCACGACGATGGGCAAGATCTTCGCCGCGGAACGCGAGCTGGTCTTCCGGCTCTTCACGGACCTCGGCGTCACGCTCTCGACCGCGGAGCTCGCGCTGCTCAATGCGCGGCCGGCGCCCGAACCAAGGGCGTTCATCGTCTTCTCCCGCGGCGTGCAGGCCGAAGCGAAGGGCGACCTCGTCGGCGCCGCGATGAACTTCGAGATGTCGGCTCAACTCGACGGCAAGTTCGAGCTCGCGAGCCAGTCTCGAGAGCGCATTATCCAGCGCGCGGCGCAGGCCGGCGTGAGCGTTCGCGCGGCGATCGAGCAGGCAGCGGCGAAGATGGCCGAAGCCAAAGCGGCGGAGGCGAGGGCGCTGGAGGCGAAGGCCGCGGAGGCAAGAGCCGCCGAAGCGCCAAGGGCTGCGGATGCCGCAAAGGCGGGCGAGCGGAATCCGACTGCGGCGACTGCGGCGACTGCGGCGACTGCGGCGACTGCGGCGACTGCGGCGGGTGCGGCAGGTGCGGCGTCGAGCGGTGCGGCCGCCGCGAATCCTCAGGCGACTACGAGCTCGATGAGCAAGGCGCCGTCGGCCGCCGCGTTGCCGCCGCCGTCCGAGCCGACTTCATCGAGAGCGCCGACGTCGGCAGGCACTGACACGAAGAAGACTGATCCGCCTTCCGCCCGGCCCGATCCCCCGGGTGCCAAGCCCGATCCGCCGGCCGTGAGGCCCGATCCGCCGGGAGCCAAGCCGAAGCCGGCACCCAGGCAGGCGCCGAAGCAGGCGCCGAAGCCGGCGCCCAGGCCCAAGACGCCGCCCGCTCCGCCGAAGCCCAAGCGCCCGCCACCCGCCTGATTCCAGGAGCGCCCTACCGCGGCGTGGTGGTCTCAGTCGTGGCGCGCGTCCGCGGCTTCGTTCGCAGGAACTTGCGACCCGTGCCGAACGCCGTCTTCAGTCGCTGGAATGGCGCGACCGTGACGGACGAGAGTCCCGCCGTCGTCGTGCCGAACCCCGCCGAGAAGGCCCAGTCGGGCGAGCCGTCGGTGAGCCCGCTGCTGCCGTCCATGGTGAGCGAGAGATTGCCCACGATGGGGATGCTGAGCCCGCCGCCGATGCTGCGCGCGCTCTCGTATCCCACCTCCACCGGACCGACGTCGCCCGACCAGGTGGCGCTCACGCCGACACGTCCGAGCTGAAGCCCCACGCTGCCCGCCACGGACGTCGGCGCAGAGTTCGCGAGCCCGACTCCGTACCCGTTCGAGAGACTGCGGCCCGCGCCGAAGCCGAGCCAGAGGACGCTCGTGGGCGCGAAGCCGAAGTTGAGGTTCGCTCCCACGGTGGACACTCCACTTCCAACCCTGGTCGTGTCGCCGGTGGGCAGCGTGGCGCCAACGGAGAGACTCAGCAAGGGCCCCCAGCTTCCGGGCAACTGGCGCGAGATGCCGACGGAGACCGGCAAGTCGGCGAAGCCCTGAACCTGGCGCCCCGGCAGCTTGATCAGCGGTGTCACGACGGGCGCCCCTCGCGCCAGTTGCTAGGTGGGGTTCACGGCGAGGTCGAGCCATCCCCGCACGTTCACGGCGAGCGCGACGCCGATCGCGCGCTCTTCGGCGCCGTCGGAAAAGCGCATCTGCCCGGCGGCGATGCCGGTGTACCAGCGGAACGTCTTCGCGCCGCCGTCGTCGGGTGCGGGAGTCTTGACCGTGGTGTCGGGCGGCGTCTGCGCGGCAGCCACGGAGCTCACCATGAGCCCGAGCGCTAGCGAGAAAAGTGATCGCATGTGGAGATCCGGATGAAGGAATTCGGGGCGTATGGCTGATCGAGATACTGACGGGTCGCGCTCGGCGCCGGTCACGCCGACGCAACTGGGACGGCGTTCGAGGAGCCGCATCGGGCGCGCTCACGGCAACGACGACGGCGCGGCACGAACGCCCGCTCAGAAGATCAGAAGAACAGTCGCACCCCGCCGTTCACCGTGCGCCCTTCCAGCAGCGACCACACGTCCGTCGTCCAGCGCCCGCCCTCGCCGCGCGCGCTCAGCACGAGCGGGTCCACCCGCGTCTGGCGCACGTCGAGCAGGTTCTCGCCATTCACGAACCAGCGCACGCGTCCCATCCGCCGCTCGGCGAGGACGCCGAAGACGACGTATGGGCGGCTCTCCGGGCGGAACGGGTTGCCCTCGAGGCGCTGGCGCCCCGTGTAGTAGAGCTCGACCCCGATCCGGCCGCGCTCCTCGTCCTCCACGCTGGCCACTGCGCCGACGGTGTGGCGCGGGATGAGCGTCGCGTCGCGGGTCGTGCCGGCGAGTGGCCGCGCGTCGTCCCACTCGGTGGCCCGCGTGTACGCGTAGCTCACCGTCACGCGCGCCGGCCCCCGGAGCAACCTGCCGATGACCTCGAACCCCCACGTGCGCGTGGGGATCGGCGCGTTCTCGAGCCGCAGCCGGCGCGCGCCCGAGGGCGTCGCGCCCGTGTCTTCGACCGCGTGTACCGCGCCGTCCACGCGCGACGCGAACAGCGTCGCATTGAGCTCGACGCGGCCCGAGCGCGTCTCGAGCGGGCCGCCGAGGTCCACGGAGGCGCTCGTCGCGCGCTCGGCCACGAGGAGCCCGAGGGGGCGCAGCGGCGAAAGTCCGGTCACCTCCGTCTCTTCCGTGTGCGGCACCGGAGCGAACGATCCCCGGCCTACGGAGAACCGCGCGGTCCAGCCGGAGGCCGCTTCCGGCGCGCGCAGCAGCACGGAGAGGCGCGGACTCACCACGCCGCCGTAGCGGCTGTGCGCGTCGTACCGAGCGCTTCCCGAGAGCACCGCCCAGCGCGCCGCGTCCACGTCCACCTGGCCGAAGAGTGACGGGGCCCGGAAGGTGTAATCGAAGCCCGGGACCGCTCGATTCTGGTAGTCGTCTTCCTGAACGCTCGCGCCCGCGACCCACGTCGTCCGCCCGCGCGGGAGCGCCGCCGCGATCTCGGCGAACCACGTGCGATGCGCGTCGCGCTCGAGCACGGTGCCGATGCGATGCCGGTGCCGCTGTTCCATCGCCGATGCGCGGGCGCTCACGACGTCGCCCGACGCGCGCACCCACCGGCCGGCGAGGCCCGCGTCAGCTCGCACCGTCCCGAGTCCCTCGGCGAACGCGCCTCCGTCGGGCGCGAGGCGCCCGGGCATCGTGCCGCCCTCGCGCTCCTCGATCGTCACGCCGGCGGTCGCGAAGAGCGAGCGCCGCGCGCGGTCGTCGAAGAACAGTCGCGGGCGCACCACCGCGCGCCGGTAGCCGGGCATGTCGGCCCAGCCGTCCCCGTCGAGGTCGTTCCGCGACTGCCGGTGCGCCGACGCGAGCAGCGTCGTGCCCCATCGCGATCGCGCGCCGAGCGGCGCACCCAGGAAGAACACCGCGTCGCTGCCACCCCGGGTCGTCTGGTTGAGCAGCAGCTCGCGCCGCGCCTCGTCCGCCGGCCGGCGCGAGACGAGGTTGATCACGCCGGCGAGCGCGGACGCGCCGTAGAGCGCGGAGGCCGTCCCCTTGATGATCTCCGCGCGGCCGAGATCCACGGGAGGGATCTGGAGCAGGCCGAGTCCGCCGGCCGACCCGCCGTAGAGCGGCAATCCGTCGGCCAAGAGCAGCGCGTAGCGGCCGCGCAGCCCCTGGATGCGCACCCCCGCTCCGCCCAGCGAAGGCGAGGTCGTCTGCACGCGGAGTCCGGACGTCTCGTTCAGCATCATCGTGATGTCGCCCGGCGTCATCGCGCTCTTCTCCGCGACTTCCTCCTGATCCACCACCTCGACCCGGAGCGGCGTGTCCTCGATGCGGCGCTCGGCGCGCGTCGCGGCCACGACGATCGTCTCGGTCGTGTGCGCCAGCTCGCGCATCGCGACCACCACCGCGGTGTCCTGCCCCGCGCGGAGCTGGAGCGAGATCGTGTCGGGGGCGAGGCCGAGCCGGGTGACGACGACCGTCGAGGGGCCGGGCGCGAGACGGAGCACGAGGCGGCCCGACGCGTCCGTCTGGCGGGCGGGAACGCCGGCGGTCCGCACGATCGCGGCCGCCACGGGCTGCGAATCGCGCACGACGGTGAGCCGGAGCGTCGCGAGCGTGTCGCCGCCTTGCGCACGGGCGGGCGCCGCGGGCGCCGCGGGCCCCGCGGGCCCCGCGAGCGCGACAGCCGGTGCCAGCGCGAGCCCGATGGCCCAGGCGAGAGGGCTTGCGTGTGGCCGGGGGGCGCCCATATTTAGTGCGTCCTAACTTTCATCTTGTGCTCTTCCTAATGTGCGGGGGTCCCATCACCGGAAAGATGTCCGCGAGGGCGGGGATTTCGCACGCGGCCGCCGGCGCCGCGCTCGTGGCCGTCGCGCTCGTGGCCGCCGCGCCCGTCGCGTGCGGCCGGTTGATGACCGAGCCGCCGCTCGACGCGGACGTCCTCGACGCGCCGATCGCCGGGCTCACGCAGGCCGAGCTCGCGACGTTCGCGCGCGGCGACGCCGAGTTCGGCAGACCCTTCGCGCCCAACACCGGTCTCGGACCCATCTTCAACAATGTCTCGTGCGCGTCGTGCCACAGCGGCGACGGACGGGGGCGGCCCGAGAACGCCCTCCGCCGCATCGGCAGCGCCAACGACGGTTTCCTCGCCTCGCTGGGAGGCCCGCAGATCCAGGACAAGGCGATCGCCGGAGCCGACCCCGAAACGGTTCCGTCGGGCGTCGCCGTCTCGCTCCGCCTCCCGCCGCCGGTCTTCGGCGTCGGCCTCATCGAGGCGATTCCCGACGCCGCGATCCTCGTGCTGGCCGATTCCCTCGACGCCAACGGCGACGGGATTTCGGGCCGGCCGAACTGGGTGACGGGCGCGGACTACGTGCCCGCGTACGAGCCCGGGGGCGGCGCCGGAGTGCGCCTCGGCCGGTTCGGCCGGAAGGCGCAGACCCCGACGCTCCTCCAGCAGACAGTGGAAGCCTATCACCAGGACATCGGCATCACCTCGGACTTCCGGCCGGTTGAGAACCGGAATCCGCGCTCGAGCGTGCCCACCGAAGCCGCCGATCGCGCCGGCGATCCGGAGGTCCCGGCGGCGACCGTGTTCGCCGTGGTGCAGTACATCCGCACGCTGGCGCCGCCGGCGCCGGGAGCGGCGACCGCGCTGCGCCTCGAGGGCCGCCTGCTCTTCGACCAGCTGCGCTGTGCCGGTTGCCACGCCACCTCGCTGACGACGGGGCCGAGCAGGGTCGCCGCACTCGCCAATCGGCCCGTCGCGCTCTACTCCGACCTCCTCCTGCACGACATGGGTGACGCGCTCGCCGACAATCGTCCCGACGGCAGCGCGGACGGGCGGGAGTGGCGCACGGCCCCCCTCTGGGGGCTGCGCCTGATGCGACGCTTCCTCAACGGCGACGCGTTCCTCCTGCACGACGGCCGGGCGCGATCCGTGGACGAGGCCATCCGGCTGCACGGAGGCGAGGCGAAGGCCTCGCGCGACGCGTTCCTCGCGCTCACGCCGGCGCAACGCGCCGCCCTGCTCGACTTCGTGGAGTCGCGATGAGCAGAGCGACGATGCGAACTGCGGCGGGCGTCGCGGGCGTCGCGGGCGTCGCGGGCGAGGCGGGCGAGGCGGGCGTCACGGGCGCGCCGATGGAACGGCGCCGCTTCGTCGGGCTCTGCGGCCGCGCGGTCACGTTCGCAACCGGCGTCGCCGGTGCCGTGCTGTCGTGGTCCTCTTGTGCGAGCGTCGCGGTGCGTCCGGTGACGCCGACGAGTGGCCGTGTGCGCCTGAGTCTCGCCGACTATCCCGAGCTCGCGGCGCCCGACGGATCAGTGATGATCCGGCCCACAGGTTGGGA
>Ga0209341_10000213_pt1 | contig 58696 bp, 45 predicted proteins | sample RifCSP13_2_FD_184020 | JGI IMG/M metagenome (GOLD analysis project Ga0209341, IMG submission 184020) | Soil microbial communities from Rifle, Colorado - Rifle CSP2_sed 13_2 (SPAdes) (version 2) | ecosystem: Environmental > Terrestrial > Deep subsurface > Rock core/Sediment | place: Rifle...
TGCGAGTGCTTCTTCGCCATTGGTGAAAACCACTCCAGACGTTTGGTTGTCCTTGACGGTGATGCTGGCTGCCTCCGTTGCTACGCGTATTTCTACACCAGCCTCTTTTGCTGCCTGCGCTAATGCATCACTCAACGCCCCCATTCCACCTTTGACGAATGAAGCTGGAGATAGTGCGGTTTGATCTAACGCTGATTGCCACAATAGCCCAAGGCTTGTTCCTGCGGACCACGGTCCTGCGAACGCGCCAAAGATTCCCCGGGCCGCTATCGCCGCCCGGACTCTCTCGTTCTCGAACCACTCTGCCACGAGATCGGCTACCGCCATCGGCCCCCAGCGCAAAAGACGATATGAATCTTTTCTGCCGAGGCCGCGGAACGCCAGACCAAGTTTACCCAGATCCCAGAGTTCGCCCGCCGATGGGTGATCGACCGCTGGCGGCGTCATTGTCAGAAGTGGCTCGAGTACCTTCCCAATCTGCGAAAAGACTCGGGTGAACTCGGCGTAGTTGTCGGCATCATGTGTTGAGAACTTCTTAAACCCCGTCGCAGTTTGTTTTGCCTCCTCGTAGATCAATATTGAATCTTCTGAAGGATGCAATGCCGTCACGCGAACTCCTGGTCGAATGAACTCGAGGCCATATCGCTCCAGATCTAAATCACGTGCAACCTGGGGTAAAAACGGCCCGGCCGAGTGACTAATCGTGGAACAGCGAAAGCCGGATGAAATCTCTTCCGTTACTGCGATTCCTCCTAACTGTTCGCGTCGTTCGGCAAGAAGTATTTGAAGACCAGCCTTGGCGAGATAGCACGCTGCAGCCAGGCCGTTGTGGCCGCCGCCAATGATGATGACGTCGTAATTTTTCACGATGGGTTAGGCTAAACGAAACGATGAAAACGGGTGACTAAATGAGATTATTAAACAGATCTGACAGTTGAAGATTTGGCGCCCCTTCCTTTGTATCTCTTATCCGCGTTTATCTGTTTAATCTCTAGCCCAAACGTTTAGATCCTACCGCGTTTCCAATCCTTCAGGAGTTGCAGTGCCGCGTTCCTTCCCGGCGCCCCCATGATTCCGCCACCCGGGTGCGTCGCGGACCCGCAGAGATAAAGTTTCCTAATCGGAGTACGGTATTGGGCCCAACCGGGCGCCGGTCGCAGAAAGAAGAGTTGTTCGAGCGTCAATTCGCCCTGGAAGATGTTTCCTTCCGTAAGCCCAAACTCCCGCTCCAAATCGAGAGGCGTCAATACTTGTTTGTGCAAGATGATGTCTTTAATGTTCGGTGCGTGCTCGGCAATCGTATTGATTACCGCATCCCCAAATTCATCTCGCTTTTCATCCCACGTTCCTTCTTTCAAATTATAGGGTGCGTACTGCACGAAGCAGGACATTACATGCTTTCCGGCGGGGGCGACTGAAGGATCGGTAAGGCTCGGGATAACTATGTCGATATAAGGTCGGCGCGAGAAGCGGCCATACTTAGCCTCGTCGTAGGCGCGCTCCATGTAATCGACGCTGGGCGAGATCGAGATTGCTCCTCGCAGGTGTGGTCCACGACCGGGTAGACTGCGGAGATTCGGCAGGGCATCGAGCGCGAGATTCACCTTTCCGGATGATCCGCGATACTTGTAACGTCGCAAATCATCAACGAACTCTGAGGGAAGGTGTTCTTCTCCGACCATTCGTGAGAACGTGAGCCTTGGGTCAACGCTCGAGGAGATAATGTCGGCATAAATCTCCTCGCCATTGGCCAGCACGACTCCCTTTGCTTCCCCATTTTTCAGAATTACCTTTGCTATGGGAGCTTCTGTGCGTATCTCGGCCCCGGCTTCCAGCGCCGCTCCGGCAATAGCATTGGAAATTGCGCCGGTGCCACCACGCGACAGTCCCCACGATCGAAACGCCCCGTCAATCTCGCCCATGTAGTGATGCAGAAGAACGTAAGCTGTGCCGGGGCTGCGCACACCGAGGAACGTACCGATTATTCCTGACGCGGACATTGTTGCCTTTAGCACGTCGGTTTCAAACCACTGATCCAGAAAATCGACGGCGCTCATCGTCATCAACTGCACCTGGTTGTACTTGTCTTCAAGAGGCAGTTTTTGGAAGCGACGGCCCATGGTAAGCAGATCGAGCAAACCTTTCGGGTTTAATGACGTCGGGTCCGGAGGTGTCATGCTCATGATCGGCTTGACGAAGTGGGCCATCTCGACCATGGCTCTCCCGTACTCGTCGTACGCTTCGGCATCAAGCCTCGAGTGGCGCGCAATTTCCCGTCGCGTTTTTGCATGATCGTTTACGCGCCACAGGTAATTGCCATCAGGCATGGGGGTAAACGTGCCATCGAGAGGAAGGATCTCAAGCCCGTGACGGGGCAGATCGAGTTCTCGAATAATCTCCGGCCGAAGTAGCGATACAACGTAAGAACAGACTGAAAACTTGAAACCGGGAAAGACTTCTTCTGTGACCGCTGCACCGCCGAGTACATGCCTTCGCTCGAGCACTAATACTCGCTTGCCTGCGCGCGCGAGATAGGCGGCATTCACCAATCCGTTGTGACCGCCGCCGATCACAATAACGTCGAAGTTGTTATGCATCTGTTCCCGGAATTGCAGCTTGCTGAAGTACGTCGAGCATACCTATAATCGCTCGCTCTGACAAACCAGCAGCAAGCAGTGCTGTCAACCTGAGAATTAACCTCTAAACATTTTTCGATGCCAATCGGTACAGCGTTTCACGAGAGAACATTTGAGCTATGCGAAAGTCTCAACTATCGGGAGTGGTCTGGTTATTATGCCGTCAGTTCTTATGAGCCCCACCACGAGCACGAATACAACGCAATTCGCAACGCAGCAGCACTGATCGATATTTCGCCGCTTTTTAAGTATCGGCTAAGTGGTCGAGACGCAACGCGGCTGGTCGATCGGATCATCACGCGCGACATGCGAAAAGTGAGTGCGGGTCAGGTGATCTACACGCCCTGGTGCGACGAAAGCGGGAAAGTGATTGATGACGGTACGGTGTCGCGTCTTGACGAGAACCTGTACCGATGGACCGCGGCAGATCCTAGTTTGCGTTGGTTCACGCAGAACGCCACTGGTCTCGAAGTAAAGATCGAGGACATCTCTGAAACTGTGGCAGCCCTGGCTCTGCAGGGTCCAACCTCCGGACGACTTCTTAAAAATGTGGCTGATGCCGACATTGGGAAGCTCAAATACTTCCGAGTTACTCGAGGAACGATCGCGGGCGTGCCGGTTGATATTTCGCGCACAGGTTACACTGGCGACCTGGGTTATGAGATCTGGGTGGCGTCAGAGAGTGCAGTTCCGGTTTGGGACGCCTTGATCGAGGGTGGTCGAGCCTTCGATATTCATCCCGCTGGAATGCTGGCCCTGGACGTGGCGAGAATTGAGGCCGGGCTGCTTTTGATCGACATTGACTTTAACAGCAGTAAGAAGTGTCTGATTGAGGGACAGAAATACACACCTTATGAGATGGGCTTAGGTCGGTTGGTAAGTCTCGACAAGAACCGTTTTGTAGGCCAGGCAGCGCTGATCCAAGAACACCGCAGAGGTTGGGCCCGCGAAATAGTTGGGTTGGAGGTCGATTGGCCACAAGTTGAAGCCCTCTACGAGAAAGTTGGACTTCCACCAGCCGTCTCGCCCATAGCCTCGCGCGTGGCAGTGCCGATTTTTCGAGACGGCGTGCAGGTGGGGAAAGCGACGTCGTCGACTTGGTCCCCCACGCTGAAGAAGATGATTGCACTCGCGACCGTGCGGAAAGAAGACGCACGCGCCGGCAGCCGCCTGGAGTTCGAGATTACTGTTGAGGCGGTCAGACACCGCGTGGGTACGACGGTGGTGAAGACGCCTATCTTCAACCCGAAAAGAAAGACAGCCACTCCGGTCTAACCGACTCTGCCGATTTCTAAACTCGGCCAGAAAATGCAACGACAATCACTCGCTGAGATCATCCGGAGCTACAACTCTCAACTCCCGCTCACGGAGGCCTCGACAATTCCGTCTGCGTGGTACACCGACAAACGCGTCTATGAATTGGAGAGGCAGACCGTGTTCGTCAACTCCTGGCAGCATGCCGGGCGTGTGGACCAGGTGAATGAACCGGGCCGGTATCTCACGATCGATGTGGCCGGCGAGCCACTTGTCCTGGTGCGAGGCGCGGATGCAGAGCTGCGCGGGTTCTTTAATGTCTGTCGCCATCACGCGGCCGCAGTTGTGACAGAACCGGAAGGGATTGCGAATCAACTTCGGTGCCCCTACCACGGATGGACTTACTCCCTCGATGGGCAGTTACACGGAACGCCGGACTTTGGGGGCGTCAGTAACTTTGAACGTGCGGGAAATGGACTAGTGCCAGTGCAGAGCGCGGCGTGGGAGAAGTGGGTATTCGTTCGAATTGCCGAGTCAGGACCAACCCTCACCGAGTTTCTGGGAACGGAATTGATCGGACAGATCCAACCGCTTGTTTTAGAGAGGTTTCAGTGGCTCGAGCGGCGGCACTATTTGTTCGAGTGTAACTGGAAGGTCTTTGTTGATAACTATCTCGACGGCGGTTATCACGTGCCGCACTTGCACAAAGGGCTCGACAGTGTGCTTGACTATCGCAATTACTTGATTGAGAACGGCGAAAGGTTCTGCTTGCAGTGGAGTCCACTTGTCAGGGATGGTGCAGAGGCAGAGACGGGCGCAGTGCGCGGGGGCGAACGCGCTCTGTACTATTGGATCTATCCGAACTTCATGATCAACTGGTATAGCGGCGCAATGGACACCAATCTTGTCATTCCGCGCGGTGTGGACCAGACTGAGGTTATCTTCGATTTTTTCTTTCCTGACGTCTCGCCTGCGGCGATGGAGCACAATCGAGCCAGTATTGAAATAGGGCAACGCATTCAGGACGAGGATGTGGCTATATGTAAGTCGGTACAGCGTGGGCTAACGTCCAGGGCTTATGATGCAGGTCGTCTATCGGTCAGACGTGAAGCAGGCGAACATCTGTTTCATCGCTTGTTGTCTGCCGATCTTAGTAGTGGGCTGACGTAATCTGTAAAAAAGAAAGACCCACGACTTCACGTCGGGAAGTTTACCCATTTGTCATTTCGTCCTATGTCTCTGCGGTGAGATTTTTACCACCGAGACACAGAGCAAAACGGAGTCAAAAATGGGAAATGGAAAGTGTTCCTGGCCTCGATTTAACCAGCGCTTGAACGGAACAAATACCCTCCGAAGGACCCCTGATTGCAAATCACCTCTCGACCACAAACCATCAGCCACGGGCGTTTACTTCAGATACTTGGGGTTGGGTTTGGCTTGGCAGTGATTATCGGGAACACGATCGGCGCCGGCATTCTTCGGACGCCAGGAACGATCGCTGAACAGCTTCCCAACACGTGGTGGTACCTCGGTGCGTGGGCGGTTGGCGGCCTTTACGCGTTGCTTGGAGCCGTCTCATTGGCTGAGCTCGGCGCTATGTTGCCCAAGTCAGGCGGGCAATATGTATTTGTTCGTCACGCGTTGGGTGAGTATGCAGGGTTCGTTGCGGGTTGGAGCGATTGGATTTCTACCTGTGGCAGCATTGCAGCAGTTTCGTTAGTAATTGGGGGTTTCGCTGAAGCCCTATTCACAGAGCTGTCAGGCCAGGCTGCACTGATAGCCATTGCTGTAGCGCTCTTATTCGCCTCGCTTCAATGGAGGGGAATGGTTTGGGGGAGTTCTGCACAGAACCTTACCAGTCTCCTCAAGGCCATCGCTTTTCTGATCCTGATTGGTGCGGCGTTTGTAGTTGCGGCGCCTCGTGCTGCCGAAGAGACCACACAAGCGCTGCCGGTCGGAAGTAGCTTATTGCTTGCGGTCGTCATATCGCTTCAGGGGATTATTTATACCTATGACGGGTGGACCGGAGTCATCTACTTTTCCGAAGAGGTGAAGAACCCTGGAAGGGATATTCCGAGGGCGATGATCGGAGGTGTTCTTTCAGTAATCCTAATTTACCTGCTGGTGAATTTAGCAATTATGAACGTGCTTCGGTTCTCAGATTTTGCGGGGAAAGACTTCGCTGCGGGCGCGTTGGCGCAGGCCATTTTTGGAGAACACGGGGACACAATTTTCCGAGTACTCACCATCGTCTCGATGTTAAGCGCAGTAAACGCTTGCCAACTGATGGCCACCCGGGTGCTGTTTGCGATGAGTCGCGATGGGCTGTTTGCGGCGAAAACTGCTGAAGTTAATAAAGGAGGTACGCCGGATAAGGCCCTGATCGTTAGTTTCGCCGTAGCTCTCGTCTTCATCTTCTTCGGCCAAACGTTCGAAAAGGTGATCACCATACTGGCGTTCTTTTTCGTAGGGACTTATGTTCTTTCGCTACTTTCTGTATTTGTTTTACGCGTCCGCGAGCCCTCTCGCGAACGACCCTACCGCGCCTGGGGTTATCCATGGACCACAGGACTCGCACTTGCAGCTTCAGTCGGTTTTCTGCTGTTAGCAATCTGGTCGGACACCAAAAACAGCGTTTACGCTTTGATCCTGCTTGCGGCCAGCTATCCCGTGTTTCGCCTCACAAAAGTACTCACACAGTTCCGCCTTTGACTCGTTTACTCTGAAACCTTATGCTCAACGTGTCTCCGTTTTAAGGTTCCATGAATTGTTGCAGAACCCCCTATGGCCCCGCAGGAGGACGTTACATCTTTACTGTTAGCTTCAAGTAACGGCGATCAGGAAGCACTCAATCGGCTACTGCCGCTCGTGTACGACGAATTGCGCCGTCAGGCTGACCGTTATCTGCATCGCGAGCGCTCCGATCACACCCTTCAAGCTACAGCCTTAGTCCACGAGGCATATCTGCGACTTATCGATCAGAAGGTCTCCTGGGCAAACCGCGCGCACTTTTTTGGGGTAGCGGCTGAGATGATGCGACGTATCCTGATCGATCACGCACGGAGCCGGCAAGCTGCAAAGCGCGGGAGCGGAGGCGTAAAGATTTCGCTCGATGATGTGTTGGAACTTTCTGATGAGCGAGCCGCCGACCTCATCGCGCTGGACGACGCTCTAAAAGCATTGGCCGAGTTCGATCCGCAAAAAGCTCGTGTAGTTGAACTTCGTTTCTTCGGTGGATTATCAATCGAAGAAACGGCAACAGTTTTGGGCGTCGGCACGGCTACTATCACCAGGCAATGGCGAATGGCCAAAGCCTGGCTCTACCACGAGTTGAGCAATACCGCAGAGCAAGAGTGACACCTGAACACTGGAAAAAAGTAGAAGAAGTTTTTGAGTCGGCATTGCAAAAGCCGCCACACGAACGGCCCGCATTCCTGGAGCAGGCGTGCGGAAGCAATGTGGCGTTGCGGGGTCAGGTGGAAACCCTACTCTTGTCGCTGGAACGCGCTGGTAACTTCATGGAAGGGTCAGCTCTCGGGGTGGGTCTGTCCGAAACAATGGTGGAAGAGACGCCCACCATGATCGGGAAGAGGCTCGGTGCTTACCGTATCGAGAAAGAAATTGGCAGGGGAGGAATGGGTTCTGTTTACCTGGCCACGCGAGCGGACGATGAGTTTCAAAAGCAGGTGGCAATTAAGCTCATCAAGCGGGGCATGGATACAGATTTCATCATCAAGCGTTTTCGAAACGAACGTCAAATACTAGCGAGCCTGGACCATCCCCACATAGCGCGATTACTTGACGGTGGTACAACTGACGACGGCTTGCCGTACTTCGTTATGGAGTATGTTGAGGGCCAACCGTTGTATCGATACAGCGATATTCATCAGTTGACCATCGTGGAACGCCTGAAATTGTTTCGGCGCGTTTGCTCAGCGGTGCATTATGCCCACCAGAATCTTGTCATTCACCGAGATCTCAAGCCCAGCAATATCCTGGTGACGGCCGAAGGCACACCGAAGCTGTTGGACTTCGGCATCGCAAAACTATTGAATCCGGATCTTGCTCCTCACCCGTTGGATCCAACCACCGCCGCGATGCGCCTCATGACTCCTGAATATGCCAGCCCGGAGCAGGTTCGCGGTGAGACACTTACGGCGGGCAGCGATGTGTATGCGCTCGGGGTGTTGCTTTACGAACTGTTGACTGATCATCGCCCCTACAGATTGAAGAACCACTCTGCACACGAGATGGCGCGAGTGATTTGTGAAGAGGAGCCTGATCTCCCTAGCGTGGTTGTCAACTTGATTGAGGTATTTGGTCAGGAGGGGGAAGATCCGATCGAGATCACACCGACCAGCGTCAGCAGGGCCCGTCGCACGACGGCCGACCAGTTGAAGCGCGAATTGTCCGGCAGTTTGGACAACATCGTCCTCAAGGCGATGAATAAGAGGGTCGAGAAACGCTACGCAACAGTAGAGGAACTCTCCGAAGACATACGCCGCTATCTGGAGGGTCATCCAGTAATAGCGCCTTCATATTTTCCATCAGCGACTACCCGAACGGCCCTCAGTGCTACAGAACCCATCACCTCATCCCGTTCGATCGCGGTGCTCCCCTTTCAAGTACTGCGCGCCGAAGAGAAAGGCGAGGAGTTTCTAGGGATGGGACTTGCCGATGCGATCATCACGAAGCTGAGTAACATTCAGCGGATCATCGTTCGTCCCACCAGTGCGGTAATCAAGTACTTTGATGGAACCCACAACATTCTTGCGGCTGGTCATGAGTTGAATGTGGGCTTCGTTCTCGACGGCCGAATTCAACGCGCTGCGGATCGCATTCGCGTCACCGTTCAACTGATCAGCGTTCGTGATGGGCAGCCAGTGTGGGCAGCCAAATTTGACGAGAACTACACTGACATCTTTTCGGTCGAAGATTCGATCTCTGAACAGGTAGCCCACGCACTATTACCCCACGTGTCAGGTGAGGAACGAGAACTCTTACTACGTCGTGAAACCGAGAACGCCAATGCGTACCAGGCCTACCTTAAAGGTCGTTATCTTTGGGCTCGTTTCACTCCAGAAGACTTCTCACGCGCCGTCGAGCAGTTTCGCGAAGCCATCCATCTGGATCCCAACTACGCCCAGGCACATGTCGGCGTAGCTGACTATCATAACTGGGCGGCGATCCTCGGCCTCGCTCCGCCAAACGAAAGTTTCCCGAACGCAAAAGCGGCGGCAATAAGGGCTTTGGGGATAGATGAGTCGCTCGCCGAGGCGCATGCAGCGCTCGCCTTCACGAATCTGTGTTACGACTGGGACTGGATTGGCGCCGAACAACGGTTCAAACGATCGATCGAGCTGAATCCGAACTATGGTCCCGCACATCAATGGTACTCAAACCTCCTGGCGGCGCAGGGTCGTTTCGATGAAGCAATCGCGGAGATAAAACGCGCCCTTGAAATCAACCCGCTCTCGATGATGGACCGGTCAATCTTTGGCTGGACCTATTACCACGCCAGGCAGTACGAGCGGGCCGAGCAAGAGTTGCTGGGGGCGTTACAGATTGAGCGTAATTTTAGCAACTGCCGGCTGATCCTTGGGTTCGTCTACGAACGAATGGGCCGGTATCAGGATTCGATCAGGGAACTCCAGACAGCTGAAGAGTTAATGGGCGGCTCTGGCGTCACGTCATATGGTCTGGGTTACTCGTTCGCTGCCAGTGGTAAACCACAGGAGGCGCGAGCAATCCTCGAACGCCTGCATGGGCTGGCGGAGACGCATTATGTTTCCCCATACTTTTTCGGGATGGTACACACTGCACTCGGGGAGCACGATGCCGCTTTTGAGTGGTTCGCCAAGGCCATTGAACAACGCGACGAGTGGATGCTTTGGGTTGGTGTAGAGCCCAAACTCGATCCGTTGCGTTCAGATCCCCGTTTCGAAGGCCTACTGAGTCGAGTGGGCCTAACTGGCGAGGAACTCTCACGCGCTCGCTCGTATGCTGCCGAACATCCGATCGACTTCAGTTCAAGTGGTGGAGAGCGAAGTAGGATAAGGACCGGCGAGGTGCTTCCCGCAAGCCCCACCGGATCCGACGCCATTCGGTCTCTCCACAAAGCTCACAAGCGCGAACGCCGCTGGTTGGTTGCAGTGGTGTCAGTCTTTGCGGTCCTGGTACTGGCCATCATCGCTTACAACCAGTTTTTCGACGCCAGACCGGCGCCATTTTCGTCAGTTCAGATCGACAAACTCACAGCTTCCGGCAATCTCCTTGATGCGACGATATCGCCTGATGGGAAGTATCTCGCTTACATCTCTGACGAGGCGGGTAAGCAGGTGATCTGGATGAGACAAACGACGATAGCCAACAGCTCCCGAATAGTTCCGGCGAGCACTTCTACCTACCGGGGTTTGACGTTCTCCAAGGACGGTAACTACATCTATTACGTTTCTTACGAACCAAATGCCAGGGACGGCACATTGTTTCGGGTTCCTGCGCTCGGCGGATCCGTGAGAGAAGTCATGCGGGATGTTGACGGGCCGATCAGTTTCTCTCCAGACTCTAAACAGTTTGCGTTCATCCGGAGTAACGTGGAAAAGGGTGAAGGCTTTCTGATAATTGCCAGTGAAGACAGCCCTTCAGAAACAGTGCTAGCGTCTATCAAATTTCCGCGACACTTTTCCTTGCGGACGCAACCCGCCTGGTCGCCCGACGGTAAGTTGATTGCCACGGTAACTGAGACCGCAGATGACGATGGGTTTTTTGCCAAGCTGAGCGCTGTCGAAGTGGCTACTAAAGCCGAAAAGGTAATCTCCTCGCGCCGGTGGCTGGAGATTGAGGACGTAAACTGGGTTCCGGATGGTAGCGGCCTGGTGGTCAGCGCGCAGGACACCACCTCGCCGTTCTATCAGCTTTGGTTCGTCGATCCGGTGCAGGTGCGAGAACGCAGAGTGACAACCGATCTGAATGATTATCTCGCTGTCAGTATGTCTGCGGACCCGCTGTCTTTGTTGACCGTGCAAAGACAGACGTTAACTAACATCTGGATTGAGCAGAGGAATAATCCAAGTGGTGCACGACCCTTGACCTCCGGCGCTGGGCGGTTCTTTGATCTGCGCTGGACTGCGGATGGAAAGATCATCTATGCGTCAGACGCGAGTGGGAATGCTGATATCTGGGAGATGTCGGCCGATGGATCCAATCAGCGGCAATTGACTGCTGCCGCGAGTCGCAACTACGCGCCCGTGGCCTCGCCGGACGGTAAGTATGTTGTTTTTCATTCGAATCGCAGTGGCCGCTGGCAGATCTGGCGCATGGATCGTGACGGTAGTAATCCCACGCAACTGACTTCCGGACGCGAGGAGAGCAACTGGCCCGACATATCACCTGACAGCCGCTGGGTGTATTACGAACACATCGACGGAGGCACTCCTAAGCTGTGGAAAATCTCGATCGATGGTGGCAATGGAGAGCGAGTTTCCGACAGCCTGTCGCTGAGGCCTTCAGTCTCTCCTGATGGGAAATTCGTCGCGCACTGGCACAAGGATCAAGAACCCACAGCGCCCTGGCGTATAGCAATCACATCGTTAGATAAATCAATACCTACCAGGTATATTGATGTGCCTCAAGGCATGGCAAACGGACAGAGTGCAATACAGTTCAGTGCCGATGGTAGGACGGTGACTTTCATCGATTTCCGCGATGGAGTGTCCAAATTGATCTCGCAACCTATCGATGGCGGCGTCCCCCAAGTACTGACGAGCATCACAAAGGACCTGTTCTATTCGTTCAATCAGTCTCGGGACGGAAAATTGGTAATGTCACGTGGTCTGAGAACGAGCGACGTGGCGCTCCTGACTGAGCGGAACTAGAGAATCCGGTGATCCTCGACAGTGCGATAGAACCCACCCTTGGTCTCCCAGGTTTTTAGATCAAAGCGGCGGCGAGCCCCACAATTCACGCATGTTCGGTAGGTCTGGCCGTGTCGCGTGAAGGGACGGCTGAGTTCGCGGTGCCAGCACCCAAAGACTCGCATCAGAAAGCCGGCGGGCGACACTGGAACACCGGTCGACGATAATGCGTGGTTTAGCTGGAACACTTTCTCTGCGGTAGCCATCTCTTCATTCTCCTCGGTCGAAAACCCGTAAAACTTGCCGTCTATTGGATAACGCGTAAAGAGTTGGCCAGTTGAATCAGCAGGATGTTTGAGTTGAAAATTATGGCCTCGCTACCACGATTGGCTGGGCTTCCTCCTCGCGGCGATAGAACACTCTCGGCCTTTGCAGCGTGCGTTTGTCGACCTCCTTCACGACCTCTTCACCTTCTACAAATGCAATATCTTTCAATAGACCACGCGCGCTCCGCATTTTCTCTTGTTGCATTTGTGGAACCCGGTCGGTTGCGTAATTCAACCACTCGCGCAGCAACACCTGACCATCTACAGGCTCAATATCGGCTTTCAGCCCTTTTAGGCCTTCTTCCACCAATGCAAATGTCAGATATCCGTGGCCCAACTGCTCGGCTTCGAGGGCTGCCTGATAACTCTGCGCAGCCGTCAGAACGTACATGCCTTTTTCATAGGCGAGTTGGGCCAGCCCCTTTGAGTTCATCGGCCCTCGCCGTTTTTCTTCGGCTTCCAATGCCTGCCCGCTGTTACATGCATCAATGACCATTACCGTGAGTCCGGCATCGATGGATGTAAACAAATCCTCCAGTTCCAGATCAGAAATGCTGTGGTCCAGGATCTGGCGCAAGCCCGCATCGTCCAACTCAGTTCGCTTGCCCTGGTACCCGAGGTCGTGAGGAATTAAATAGAATCGTTGATTTTGCGCGGTACCGTGTCCGGCAAAGTAAACTACAACCGCATCCTCCGGTTGGGCTGCCTTAGATTTCTCACTACTCACAGACTGAGTTTCCTGCGCTGCGTTGGCTCCACTCAGGCGCTGTAATGCGCCCACGAGGTTTGCCTTCGTCGCCAGCTGATCGAATAGAGTTGTGACATCGATCTGAGCAAAACGACCAAGCTGCCTTTGCTGTTTTTGCACTTCTTCAGCGAACGCCATACCGTCTGCAACGGCATATTTCAGGTCGTAACCGGGGTTTGCGTATTGGTTGATTCCGACCACGATCAAATGGAGCGTTGCGGGTCGTTTCAAGCTGGCGTCGCCAACGACCGACCCGACGGCATCAGAGCTCTTCACATTGTCATGGTTAAAAGCGTAAGCACGCAGATCATTCTGACCGGCGACGAAACTAACGTCGACCTCCAGCGAAGTTTGAGGTTGGCCTTTAAGTACGTCACCACGCCAATGTTTGACCAACGTGCCGTTGCGAAAGAGTCGCACGTCGCGCGCGCCAGCCGGGGCGTCACTGATGTTCAGAGAGACCTTCGCGGTGCGCGATGATAAGCGACCATCTGCTACCCCCGATACATTCAGAGTAAGTTTGGGTTGGCGCCGATCCTTTCGTGAAATATCGGTAGCTACGGGGAGTCTTCGCCCCTCAATGATGTCGTTAAGTAACCCGGGATGAAAATACTCGTTGAAGAAGATCTCGACCGGAGAAACATCGGAGACAGCCGGAGAAAAGCGCCAGAGTATTTGGTTCCACCCACCAGGAGAGCCGTCAAACAAACCTGACGGAGTAACGACTAGCCAATCGTTGCCGCGATTCAGACTGACGAGGGCAGCGAGCAACTCCCCCGTCTTTGTTTTCCAAAGGCGCGCTGTGCCGTCGTCGCTGCCTGAAATGAGAAGCTTTCCGTCAGGGCTGAAAGAAAGGGCATTAATCGCGCCTGAATGACCCACCAGAGTATGTAACTCGCGCCCGGTACTTGCCTCCCAAAGTTTGATCGTACTGTCAAAACTTCCCGAGGCAAGCACTTGACCGTCGCCGCTGAAAGCCAAACGCATCACAAAGTTCTGATGCCCGGGCAATTGGACCAATTCGGAGCCAGTCTCGGGATCCCAGATCTTTATTGAGAAGGACATGTCCTCAAATGAGAAGTTCTCTGCGGCATCTGGATCCGTCATGCCTTTCTTCAATCCCCACTGCGAAGAGGCCAGCCGTTTTCCATCTGAGGTCCAGGCCAGCCCGTTCACACCGAGAGAGAACGGTATTTTAAGTGCGTGGATTTGCTGACCGCTCGCCACATCAATTAAATGAACCGGTGCGTTATACCCAGATGCAGAAGCCAGGAAGCGACCGTCCGGACTGAAAGCCATGGCTGAGTTGGTAGAGAGCATGTCTGACGCCATCTCGGTAAAAAAGCCGCCTGACAAAGGTAGTGAGGTAAGCTGGTGTCCTGACGCCACCTCAATTACGCGCAGCGTGTTTGGATTGCGACTAGCCTTGTTTGCCGATGGCATCAGACCGAGTGATTCCATCATCGTTAAGCCTGCGTTCAAGTCGCCCTTTTCAACCGCCTCCTGCACCTTTTTCATTTCCGCCTCAAGCTTCTTCGGGTTCTTCTTCATCTGCTCCATCAACTTGGTGGTATCAGGTAAAGAGAACGTGTCCGTAGGCAATCCCGCGCCAGATTGAGGAGTCGCTGCAGGCGGGCCAACTGGTTTTTGGTTTACCTCGAAGACTGCGAGCGCTTTCCCGTCATTAGTAAAGGCAGCATTCGCAACTTTCCTGCCCTGTGACAGAGCAACGCTAAGGGTTTCGCGACCACTAGAAACATCCCACAGTTTTGGGGGTCGATTATCACCCCCTGACATCATCAATCGCCCATCAGGACTCAATACGCTGCCTCGATCAATGAACCCGGTTTGCATGCTGCTTGAGTTGTCAGGGTCTGTCGCAAACCCTCGTCGCATACTTCCGGTTGTGAGCTCCCAGAAACTGACTGTCTGTGCTCCAACCATAGACAGCGATTTTCCATCCTTTGAAAACGCGACATCGCCAATTGGGAGGGCGGCGCCGCTGAGTGACCTAACCTCGGTGCCGTTAGCCGCGTCCCAGATCTTGATCCGATTATCGAGTCCCGAAGAGGCAAGTAGTTTGCCATCATCGTTAAAGGAGATAGCAACAATGGGCCCCCGGTGACCCTGAAGCTTTTTACTTGATCCACCTGCTGACAGATCAATGAGGCTGACGCGATTTTCGTCGGTTACCAACGAGAGTCTCTGCTTGTCTTTGCTGATAACAAACTTCCCGGCGAAATAGACGAGATTAGGATCCGCAATGGTGTCGGCTGGTAGTGGAGAAGCAAAGCTCTTGACTTCTTTGCCGGAGATCGTTTCCCAGAAACGCACCTGCTCTTTGGTACGAACGGCGATCCACAGCCCGTCTGCGCTGAACGTCACTGTTGGCTCCAATAGAGTTGGAATCGAGCCAATCCGATACTGACTCGTAGCCACTGTGAACCGCTGCTTACGTTTGCCGGTGCCGGTGTCCCAAAGGCTGAGATGGTGGCTCAAGGTAATGCTTGTCGAGGATCGACCATGACCACTAGTAATTGTGGCGAAAGTCTTCCCATCCGGGCTTAAGGCCATCGAGTTTTGCGCAGCCAGGTCTTGATCCTCTCCAAAACTGATCACTGGTAGAGTTCGTACGCTGGTTACGTCGAAAAGCTGAACCTGGGAGTTCTTGGTGTTTACAGATGCCAGAGTGCTGGCGTCCTCGCTCAGTATTGCAACCGTGACGTCCTTTGCAATCGAGATGAGAGTGTTGGCCACTTCACGACCAGTTTCAACTTCCCACTGGCGGATGCGTTGTCCCGCGAAACTAACGATACGGCTTCCATCAGCACTGAATTTGAAGGGACGTGACATGGAGCTGGACCCCATTGTCGGCACACCCATCTCGAATTGTCGCAGCAGTCGACCCGACGCAACTTCCCATAGTTTGATCGAGTTTCCACCCCAATCCATTGAGGCCAGAAACCGACCATTGGGATTGAAAGCAAGCTCTGTTTGCGGTGACGTTATGCCGGCCTGGACGACAATCTCTGGTCGGTGGAGTGTTGCTCCGGGAGTCGTGCTCGATGCCGAAGGGGTTGGACTTGCTGAAGCTTCTACGCCGATACCCCGCTTCTCATTGGGAGAAGGGGAGGGCTTCGGCTCTTGCGTCGAGCTTGCTGGCCCAAAGTCAAATAATGGCGCTGCGCTAAGGGCTTGCGGTAGGTAATCCTCAGCAAAGAGTGCAAAGAAAGAAATGAGAATGCACAGGCCAGGAGCGAGAATAGATCGTTTCATTTAGCCCCCTTGAGAAAGCGCGCTCATCATAGCAATGCCCATTGAAAAATTACAGAAACCATATAGGGAGACGCCGAGTAATGCAGATCTCTTCGAGCACTTTTCAGATTCGTCTCATTCGTGTCATCTGTGGCAGGCCTTGCTCAGACCTTCTTCGCAACTTCTCCAACGCGAATCGTCCCCGCCTGGACAACGCGAGCATTGATACCGCGCAGGCAGAGTTCACGCCCAACGTCGGAATTTACGAACTTCATGGCGTCCATTCCAAAGCGCGAAACGAATTTCTTGCAGCCTAAGTGAGGCGGTGCTGTTACTTCGATCACAGCTGATCCGAGGGCGAGTCTTGATCCGACCGGCAAATTGACTTTGCTCAAATCAAGGTCGAGAAATAACTGATCGCCGGCGAGCGGCCAGCGCGCTCGTTCCTGCGCAACCAATGCGGCGGCGCGTGAATTTATGATGTTAATTTGCATCAATGGATTCGGTGAGCCATCTATTGTCTTAGTGCTACCGCGTATTCGCCAGTTGTCGCCTACAAGTCCGTCGTCAAGATTGAGTTCGGCTTGTTCGAGCACTTCTCGCCGGTCCGTCCCGGGACGGCAGACGATCAATTCCAACAGACCAGAGTCCTTCGGTGATTGACGGATTAGCTCCAATCCCGTTTCAAGTTCCTGCATCGTCAAATGTTTGACCATGGTTCGACAGGATAAACAGGATTGCGAGCTCAAACAAATGGCCAACAAGCTTCTGAGCGTGGATTGCTGCGTGCCTGATTCGTAGATCCCATCGAAGTTGCCAATCCTCTTATCCTCGCAAATAGAAAAAGCTACGCCCTCCCGAGCGTAGCCTTCCATTTTTCAGCGTAGACTAGTTTCAGTGATTCCTATCTGAACCAGCGACTTTGACGATCTTGTTATACACGCCCAAAAGCAAAAAAGGCGCGACCCATTCACCAACAAACAGACTGGCTTTCTTCTTTCCCGCTAACTGAAGTACTGCAGAAGTACCGATGGAACCCAGCGCAGCCCATAGAAACACGTCTGATGGAAGCTTCGCCGTTTGCTGTTCAATCGTCTTCGCCAGCATGCCTTCCTCATGCTTTTGTGTTTTGTCCGAGCTGGTATCTTGCTTTGTCATTGTTGCGCTCATCTTATGTCCCCCCGATCGTTCGTATGATTTGCCTAAGCCGAGACACCATACCCTTGAAGTGATGAAGAAGTCCTCAGACTGCGGTTACGAAACTGTGTTTCTGACCAGATAGAGGCTTGTTGACCCTCAGTTATGCGAGGCAACACAGAAAACTGGCAACAACCTGAAGGAATTTTATTGTCAAACCCCCAGCTTCTGGAGTAATACTCCACCGCCAGCAGTAGTTTCGAAGGAAAACTCCGTAAAATCGCGTTGCTGTTACCTGTTCAGACCGTCCCGTATGGAGGTTCTGCATGCCGCGCCGGATTCACATCGCCCCAGCCAAAGCCGGTTGTCTTATCAGGATCAAGAGTGCGATGGAGATGTTCAAACCTGCCGAGAAAACCGTAGCCGAGTTTGTCCTGCAAAACCCTGAGCAGGTGATGCAGATGTCTATCTCTGAAGCCGCGCGCGACACTGGAGTGGGAGAGTCCACGGTCATCCGCTTTTGCCGCGCGCTTGGTTACAAGGGCTACCAGGAGTTCAAGCTTCGCTTGGCCCAGGATCTGGTGGAACCTGTCGAGTACATCCACGAAAACATCAGCTTCGCGGATAGCACCAGTGACCTCGCGAAAAAAGTCTTTCAGACGAACATAAAGGCGGTTGAGGACACAAAGAAGGCTCTGGATCCTGAGATGGTCGAAGTTGCTGCGCAGAAATTATCTGCTGCTCGCAAGATCGATATCTACGGGGTGGGTTATTCATCTTTTACCGCCTTGGACGCCAAGTCCAAGTTCACGCGGTTGGGACTCGTCTCTGATGCCTTTGGCGACGCACACTTGCAGGTGATGGCTGCCGCTGCGCTTTCTGCGAACGACGTTGCTATTGGCATCTCGCACTCCGGAAGCACCAGAGATGTTGTTGATGCTTTGACCGTCGCACGCCGTTCTGGCGCCACGACGATCTCCATTACAAACTTCAGCCCATCGCCTATCACTCGCGTATCGGACATGGTGCTCTTAACGGCTTCTCCCGAGTCACTTATGGGCGGTGAAGTGCTCACGTCGCGTATTGCGCAGCTGTGTGTCATTGACGTTCTTTCTGTCGCCCTTGCCATTACTTTGGGAGAAAGCTGTCTGGAGCTAATCAAGAAGACAGCTGACGCGGTGAAAAAGAAACGCTACTAAGAAAATATATGTTCAGGGCGCTTACTGCCTTTCTTTCAGATCCGTTACATCGCGTGGCAAGAGGCGCGCGGCCGCTTCGTCAGCTAACCACAGCAATCTTCCGTTGGTAGGTTTGATGAGTTGTGCTGGAAGCTGCTCAGGCCTGGAGCCATTCTGGAGAACGTCTCGCAAGGCTTCCGCTTTGTTTGCCCCGCTAACCATGAACAGAACGCAAGCCGAATTGTTCAAGACAGGAAGTGTCAGCGTGATCCGATAGGAATTCAACTGCTTGATAAATGGTGCAGCCACTAGCCTTTGCTTTTCGTTGATCACTTCCGAGCCGGGAAAGATTGACGCCACATGCCCATCCGACCCCATGCCCAGAAGCGCTAAGTCAAAACGCGGTAGACCTTCTTCGGCCTTACTAAAAAAATCACGCAGCGTCCGTTCATAATCATTCGCTGCCTGACTAGCATCCTGATTCTCGCTCTTAATGCGGTGTACGTTTTCGAAGGGAACAGGGATCTTTGCGAGCATCGCTTCATACGCCATGCGATAGTTACTCTCAGAGTGTTCCGGGGAAACATGCCTTTCATCTCCCCAGAAGAAGTGCATTTGGTACCAAGGCAGCTGAGACCGGTAGGGTTTCTCCTCACTCGCCAACAGCGCATATAAACTCTTCGGCGTTGAGCCACCGGCAAGCGCAACTGAAAACAGTCCGTTCAAGCTAATCGCGTCTCGGGCCACCTCGACGAACAGGTCTGCCGCGGTTTGGGCCAGCTGTTGAGCATCGGCAACAATTTCAATTTCAGCCTTCATCGAGAGTCTGGTGGTTTTCCGACTACCCGGATTTACCACGTATCAGCGCCCGCGAGCTTGCGATTCAATGGGCCTGTCTTCACACCCACCGCGACTTTCCGCGATCACGCGCCAGCGGTGACCATTACGTGCCAGCAACTCATCGCCCGCCTTAGGACCATCGCTACCACCTCCATAGTTCGGAAAGTCAGGGGCCGGCAACGTGGCCCATGCCTCCAAAATAGGCGTAATCAATGCCCACTGTGCCTCAACTCCGTCCCGCCTCGAAAAGAGAGTTGCATCGCCCTGCATCACATCCAGTAAAAGCGTTTCGTAAGCGGTGGGCCAGCGCCCGTCAAAAGCCGACTGATAGCAAAAACTCATGTGCACAGTGCCGGTGCGCATCTCCGTCCCGGGTTGCTTCGCGGCGAAGCTAATACTCATTCCTTCATCCGGTTGAAGGCGCAGTACTATGACATTTGGCTCGATCTCGTCATCGGGTAAGGCTGGAAAAAGTACCTGTGGCGCACGTTTGAGATGCACTGCAATTTCTGTTAGCGGTCGAGCGAGACGCTTGCCCGTGCGCACATAAAAAGGCACACCGGCCCAACGCCAGTTTTCTATACGAAATTCAAGCGCCACGTAGGTCTCAGACACTGAATCTTTCGCGACGCCCTTTTCATCTCTATACGCAGCGGTCGGTTCGGCACTAATCTGGCCCGCGCCATACTGACCCCGCACTGTGCGCTCCGAGACTTCCTCGGGTGTCATCCTTTTGATTGAGCGCCACACCTGAATCTTTTCTTCTCGCACTGAATCGGCATCGAAAGCCACGAGAGGCTCCATTGCGGTCAGTGCTAGAAGCTGCAAAAGATGATTTGCTACCATATCGCGCAACGCGCCGGCTTGTTCATAGTAGCCAGCACGACTACCGATTCCCATTGATTCTGCTGCTGTGATTTCAATGTAATCGACATAGTTGCGGTTCCAGACGGGCTCAAAGAGTGAGTTGCCGAAACGAAAGACGAGGATGTTGCGAACAGTTTCTTTGCCGAGGTAGTGGTCAATGCGATAAACCTGATGCTCGTTGAAAACGCGAGCGATAGTTTCGTTGAGCTCGCGTGCCGAAGTTAGATCGCGTCCAAAGGGTTTTTCAACAACGATACGCGACCAGCCTTTGTCTTCATTAGCCAAACCTGCCGTGCCTAGTTCCTCAACAATACGGGGAGCAAGCGAAGGTGGAGTAGAGAGATAGAACAGATGATTAGAACTTGCTGCTTCCTGCGCCGCCAATTCGCCAAGGCGCTCAGCGATGCGGCGATAACAATCCTTGTTTTCAAGGTCTCCTGAGAAGTAGTGAAGCCTTGATGCGAACGTCTGCCAATCCTCATCGCTAAAGTCACCCATCTCCCTGGATTCTGCTACGGCTGATCGCATTCTCACGCGATACTCTTCTTCACTGAGATCCTCACGCCCAATGCTCAATACGGTGAACCGACCTGAGGTGCAACCCAGGCAAGTCAGATGAAAAAGAGCTGGAACTAACTTGCGACGTGACAAATCGCCTAAAGCTCCAAAGATCACCACCACACACGGCTCAGCGTGCGGCAATGAAGGTTCTGCCGCAGGAAAAGTGGTGGCTTGGACAATTGCAGACATTAATTGGAATCCATGCGACGCAACGAAAAATGATCTCAATCGGCCTCAGGCTTTTTCTCAACGTGGCCGCCAAATTCGAAACGCAGTGCGGATAGGACCTTGGCTGCAAACTCACCTTCACCTCTGGACGCGAACCTTTGATACAGAGCGGCGCTTAAGACTGGGACGGGTGTGCCTTCGTCAATTGCTGCCGCGATGGTCCAACGTCCTTCTCCTGAATCTGAGACATGGCCCGAGAAACCCGCCAGGTCCGGCTGCTTTTGTAAGGCGATGGCCGCGAGGTCCAGAAGCCAGGAGGAGATCACGCTACCGCGACGCCACAACTCTGTGATGTCACCTAGACTAAAGTCGTACTGATAGTATTCTGGATTTCTGAGCGGAAAGGTGTGGGTTTCAACATCGTGATTACTCTTTCCCACATTCGCGTGATACAGGATGTTCAACCCCTCGGCGTACGCCGCCATCAAACCATACTCGATACCATTGTGCACCATCTTTACGAAGTGGCCGGCGCCAGCTTGCCCACAGTGCAGGTAGCCATGCTCCGCGGTGCTGTTTGAGACTTCACGACCTGGAGTACGCGGAATCTCACCGGAGCCGGGCGCCAGTGTCTTAAATATCGGATCAAGGTGCCGGACGGGTTCTTTCTCACCGCCAATCATCTGACAGTAACCTCGCTCGAGACCCCACACACCGCCGCTTGTACCGACGTCCACATAATGAATTCCACTCGCCTTTAGTTCTGCGGCCCGCCTGATGTCGTCGATGTAGTAGGAGTTGCCACCATCGATGACTATGTCATCCTTCTGCATCCGAGTAATCAGTTCGTTCAGAATGGTGTCGACAACGTGCGCCGGGACCATTAACCAGACGGCTCGGGGCGGTTGCAAATTGGCGACTAAATCATCAAGGGACGAAACACCAACGGCCCCTTCACCGGTGAGTTGCTGCACCGCTTCCGGACTTGCGTCATAAACGACGCACTGATGTCCGCCGCGGAGCAGGCGGCGCACCATGTTTGCCCCCATCCGTCCGAGACCGATCATCCCAAGTTGCATTACCCTTATTCCTCTCTTAAATTCAGTGACCGGAGACAGATGGCGTACTTCAGAAACCGGCTCTGGATAACGTTATTGACTGTGTGATGTCGAAGTATAACAAACCATTCCTGCGGTCCACACCGAAAGGATGCATCGAGATAAGGAACGCGATGGCCGACACAAGTGAGTTAGTGCCGTCAGATGCGGGCTCAGTCCATTAAAGGAGTAATTCATGACTACAGCGCACTCTCAATCAAGTTTTTTCGACAACGTCTCAGTTTATTTTGATGAGGCCGCCTCGTTCACACCGCACCCGAAAGGACTGTTGGAACAGATCCGAATCTGTAACAGCGTGTATTCGTTCAGTTTCCCGGTGCGTACCCGCGAAGGCTACGAGGTGATTTCCGGCTGGCGCGCGCAGCACAGTCACCACAAGCTACCCGTGAAAGGCGGAATCAGATACTCCGAAGACGCTAATGAAGATGAAGTGAAGGCGTTGGCTGCGCTAATGACTTATAAGTGCGCCGTGATGGATGTACCGTTCGGTGGGGCGAAAGGCGCAGTTAAGATCAACCCCAAGAACTACACCGTCGAAGAACTGGAACAGATCACACGTAGGTACACTTCGGAGTTAATAAAGAAGAACTTCATTGGTCCTGGAGTGGACGTGCCGGCTCCGGACTACGGGACCGGCCAGCGAGAAATGTCCTGGATAGTCGACACCTACGCCGCTTTTCATCCGGGACACATCGATGCGCTTGCCTGCGTGACTGGAAAACCGGTGTCGCAGGGCGGGGTCAGGGGAAGACTCGAAGCTACGGGACGTGGAGTCTTTTTTGGACTGCGCGAAGTTTGTAGCCAAGAAGATGACATGAAGCAACTCGGTCTTGAAAAGGGGTTGGAAGGTAAGCGTATCGTCGTACAGGGACTGGGAAACGTTGGGTACTACGCGGCCCAGTACGACGATACGCTTACGGCAGTCATCATCGCTCTGGCGGAATATGAAGGCGCCATCTATAACCCAAAGGGTTTGGACCTCGAGGCGGTGATGAAGCACCGCAAAGAGACTCGCTCAATCCTCAACTTTCCCGGAGCAACTAATCTCGGCACTCGCGAAGAGGCTCTCGAGTTGGATTGCGACATTTTGATTCCGGCTGCGCTTGAGAATCAAATTACGGAAAAGAACGCGGCACGGATCAAGGCTAAGATTGTTGGCGAAGCGGCCAATGGACCAACGACTGCCGGTGCTGCGGAAATCCTTTTGCAAAAGGGCGCCCTGGTCATCCCGGACATCTACTTAAACGCCGGCGGCGTCACTGCCTCCTATTTCGAGTGGCTGAAAAACCTGTCGCACGTCCGGTTCGGCAGGATGGGCAAGCGTTTTGAGCAAAGAAGTCTTGAGAACCTGCTGCGGGTGGTTGAAGAAAATACCGGACGCAGGCTCTCGGATGCTGAAAGAAAGAGTGTTGCCCGTGGTGCTGACGAGATCGATCTGGTTAACTCCGGTTTGGAGGAGTCGATGGCGGTTGCGTACAACCAGCTCCGTGAGATATGGAAATCAGATCCCAAAATTCCGGGATTGAGGACTGCGGCGTTTATCAGTGCGATAAACAAGGTGGCTACCTGCTACGCCGAATTGGGTATCTTCCCGTAGAGGCTGATGGTTGTCCCATGGACGGGCCAGAGTAAACGTTTGATTTAATTCGCAGGTCAGGAAGGGGGCGCGCGCTCAGACTTTCATCTTCAGTACTCATTCTCATTGCGCGCTGCCCCCGCCTCAACTCTGATCACTAATCAACTCCAGCAGTTACAATTCAACCCCAATTAATTCGCAAGTCAGGAAGGGGGCGCGCGCTTTCAATCTCGGAACAGCTCTATCTCGTGGCGCGCTGCCCCCGCCTCAACTCTGATCACTAATCAACTCCAGGAAGCACATCAATCTCATTTAATTCGCAAGTCAGGAAGGGGGCGCGCGCTTTCTATCTCAACGGAACAGCTCTATCTCGTGGCGCGCTGCCTCCGCTCTCAACTCTGATCACTAATCAACTCCAGGAAGCACATCAATCTCATTTAATTCGCAAGTCAGGAAGGGGGCGCGCGCTTTCTATCTCAACGGAGCAGCTCTATCTGTTTGCGCGCTGCCCCCGCTTTCAACTCTGCCATCACAACCCCCAGCAGGAACAACTCAACCCTTGAAAATGATCGCGATCAAATTGAGAGCTAGGGATGAGATTGAAAGCGCGCCCCCCCTTCCTGACCTGAGAATTGAATCATCTTGAGGACTAAAGATGTTGTTGAAGCGCGCGGTCTCTTTCTGACCTGAATAGATCATGTTGAGTACTAATGATGTTGTTGAATAGCGCGCGTGAACCTTAAAACATCGTCGCTGCGCTCCTCGCCGCCGCACCCCCCCCCCAAAAGACCGTGATGATAGTGCGCAAAAGGGCTGGACTAGTACCTAAGCTGCGGAGGTTGTTGATCCTTCCATTCCAGTGGATCAGTTTTGAACTCTGAAATGTTAAGTGTTCGCAATCCGTCGAACCTGGTCGGAGATTTCTTGTCAATCTCCTGCCACGCCTTCTGCAGGGCCGGCAAAGACAGATTTGAGCGAATGCCGTCTTGCCAGTTTTCCCATGTGGATTTGCTGATCCTGTTCTTGGATCTCAAGAAAATCTGCTCATTGCTCAAATCAACGTAGTGGTAGAAGAGATGGAAAGAATCGTTGTAACTATTATTTACGCAGGTGGGTTCAACTGGTTTGGTAACCTTCCCGGGGACATTCGATACGAGAGCGAGCGTACTGGAGTCTATATTCCAATAGTATCAATGCTGATTTTGTCGCTTGCAGTGAGCTTGATCTTCTACCTGTTGCGTAGGTTTCTATGATCGGCACTCATGCTGCTTCCACAACTCCAGAGCGTCTCGCTTCGGCTGTTCTTGTGCGCGCAAGGTGGTAGGCCAGCACGCCTGCCACCAGCATGATGATAGCTCCGGTCCAGAATGTGACGCGTAAGGAAGCATCACTCATGTAGTGAACCTGACCATCGCGGCCCATATGAGCTACGGCACTATGTATTAATAGGGCGGCAATTGACGGCCCCACTGCGCGAGCTAAACTGGCAACAGATTGAGTGACTCCGAGAATTGTGCCTTGATCCTCAGCACTCGCACTTTTTGACGCCAAGCTATTTAAAGCGGGAGTTGCAAGCGAGTTCCCAAGAGAAAATACTCCTCCCCCGATCAATAGACCCACCAGTCCCCCAGCTTCGGGACCGACAAACGGGACAGCGAACAAGCTCGCAGCAAAACACAGAGCCCCGAGGATCACCAGCGGCAGTTCACCAAAACGTCTTACAAGCTTTCCTATCAATCCTCCCTGAATAACCACCGCGATTACTCCCACATAAGCGAACAGCCAGCCATTCGTTTGCGCGTCATAACCGAATCGGAACATCGTGTAGAGAGAGAACGATGTGGTCATGATTGAGAAAGCGACAACGAAAAAGAAATAGATCATCAAAACGAACCGGAGTCGTGACTGAGTTAACGAGTGCAGCAGTTGTGACAGTCCACGTCCTCGGGCTGCCGAATTCCGCGCTGGGTGGTCGGCTGTCACAGTCTCTGGCAGGGTGAAATAAAGGAGAACAGCATTTGCAAAGCAGAGTGAGGCAGCGAAGAGAAAAGGCACATGGATTCCCCAGCGACTGAGAATACCGCCAATAGCCGGGCCAAATATGAAACCCAAACCAAACGCCGCACCAATTAACCCCATGCCCTTGGCGCGGTCTTCTGTAGTAGTGATGTCGGCGATGTATGCCTGCGCGGTTGAGATGTTCCCACCGGTGATACCATCGAGGATACGACCCACAAAAAGCATCCAAACGGTGGTTGCGAATCCGAGTATCAGGAAGCCGATTCCGGTTCCCACAATCGAAGCAAGCAGAACCGGACGTCGTCCGTACTTATCCGATAGACCTCCCAGAATCGGTGAGAAGATCAACTGCATCACGGAATAGGAGGCGAAGAGGATTGCTACCGTGCGGGGAGTTGCGTTGAAGACCGTGCCTTCGGCGTAAAAGGGGAGAACGGGAATGACGATCCCGAAGCCAACCAGATCAATGAAAACGGTCATGAATATGACCAGCAACGGGGACTGTTTCATGGGGTCACGGCATCAGCTTGCTTTTTCCTGGTCAAACCAAACTTCAACAAGATCTATCTCCGTCCACCACTCAAGGCCCGATCAATTGACGCCATGCCGCCCCCAGAAATGACCAACGCCACTGCGGCCGCGAGGAGAGTGAGAGCATATTCGAGTCCCCGCGGCATAAAAAACCCCATTCGAAGGTGCACTCCCAAAACGGCCGTGAGCATTGTGCAAGCAATGAAGAATGCTCCAGTACGTGTGAGAAAGCCGAGCAGCAGGAGAAATCCGCCAACAAACTCTGAGAACGCGGCCGCTGCCAACCAGAGCCATGCGGGTTTCATAAAGGGAAATGGAGTCTGTCCGGAAGTGAAAGTGTTGAATCCGGGTCCGCCGAAACTTCCCAGGACCTTCTGAGCGCCATGGCCAATAAAAACGGCAGCCAGGGCCAGTCTCAGTGGTATGGGTACCCAGGAAGCACTGGTAGCGATCAGTTTACGAAACATTTCTGGAATCCCTTCTGGCTGAGTAGAAGAACGGTCGGAAGATATTAACCACAGTCACGCAAAACGAGAAACTGCGGTGGGGGTTGACCGGCGTCATTGATGGAGCAACACCACAAATGGCAGGAACATCTCACCGGCCAACGAAAATGAGATAGATTCTTGCTGCGACTTGCTGTCTGCGGCCGTTTGCTTATCACGCTGGCAGCATCACTGATGCTTCCCAACGCTGCAGATAGGGTTGCAGGAGCAGTGATCATTCAAGGGTCTGGCACGAGTGAAGTTACGAATCAATGGGCTCGAGCAATTTCGGAGAGACTGGTTGAAAGAGGCGTAGCTGTTCTACTTACCGACAAACGTGGGAGCGGTAAGTCTGAGGGCAAGTGGCAGACCTCAGATTTCATGGATTTAGCTGGTGATGCACTCGCCGGAGTTGACTACCTCAGAGCGCGCAAAGAGATCAACCCCGAGCGAGTCGGGCTAATCGTGCTGCGATCGTTGCCTTAGGGTGAGCGCCGATCAATCGATCCCGCAACTGTTGCTCCGTAAACAAGAGCATCGTAGGGATGCTGGCAATTTGAAAACGAGCAGCCGTTTGCGGATTCTCATCCACATTCAGTTTGCCTATGCGATAGCGCCCGCCAGCTTCTTGCGCCAGTTGCTCCATGATTGGCCCTATCATCTGACACGGGCCACACCACGGTGCCCAACAGTCAATTAGCAGCGGTGTTGAACCACTCTCTGTTAATATCTGATCGAAGGTACGGTCCGTCACAACAATTGGTTTAGAGTCAGCGTCAGCGGACGGTCCGACCGGTAGTTGCGTTCCACACTTGCCGCACTTCGCGACTCTGCGCGGACTCACCATAGAATCCACTCGATTCTTTGCACCGCATTTCGGGCAGGGAATAACAGCCATCGTCCTCCTCACAGTTCTACCTAGCACCCGCAGGGTGACCGAAAGTTTTGCGACTATAAACGCATACCTCCCCGGAGTTTGACACTGGACCTTAAAATTTAACGATACTCATGTGCTCGTAGTACCATCCGATATTCTCCCGCAGAAACCTTTTCAGGAGAAATGATGAGTCGAAGATTCCTGTCAGCACTGGCGGCAACCTTCCTAACGCTTGGGGTTTGTATGTCGATATTAGCGCGACCAAACCAGAGCAAGCATCAGCAAACAATAGCCTTCACCGTCGCAATGCCAAAGCCCCATACGCATTTGCTTGAGGTTGAGATTCACATCAACCGTGAGGTGAGTAACTGGCCCGCGGAAGATCTCTTTGTCATGCCAGTTTGGACGCCCGGTTCTTATATGGTCCGTGAATTTGCACGACACGTTCAAGACTTTGCCGTTCGTGACGCTGCTGGCGGGAATCTTAGCTGGGAGAAGGTCAACAAGAATTCGTGGCAGGTACGAACGAATGGTGCTCGCGAGTATCGCGTGACCTACCGTGTATACGCTAATGAAATGTCAGCGCGAACCAATCACCTCAATTCGGAGCATGCATTCTGGAATAATGCGGCCCTGCTGATGTACCTCGATGGCCACCTCAATTTGCCATCGACTCTGAAGGTTCTTGCGCCCGAACCCTGGAGGGTTGCCACCACTTTACCTACAGCGCCGGGCCCAAAAAACACTTTTCGCGCTGAGAACTTCGATGTTCTTTACGATTCCCCGTTTGAGGTCAGTAACTTTAAGACCATCTCTTTTGAGGTTAAGAGCGTGCCTCACCGTATCGTCATCCACGGTGAAGGCAACTATGAGCCAGATCGATTGCGAGCGGATGTCAGCAAAATTGTTGGCACGCAAATAGAACTGATGGGCGGCGAGATCCCGTACCCCAACTACACATTCTTCCTTCATTTGGGTTCGACCGGTGATGGTTTAGAACATCTCAACTCGACGTCCCTGAGGTTTCCCAGGTTCGCGTTCAAGCCCGAGATGCGTTATCGCGACTTTCTGACACTGGTTGCACACGAGTTCTTTCATGTCTGGAACGTTAAACGCATACGTCCCGATGTGCTTGGTCCCTTTGACTACAACAGAGAGAATTACACCAAGCTCCTGTGGGTAGCAGAAGGAATCACGAGTTACTATGAGAACCTGACTTTGGTCAGAGCGGGGCTCATGTCTCAGAGAGACTTTCTCGGGAAGTTTGCCAGTCAGGCTGAGTCTCTGTATAACCGGCCCGGTCGCCACGTCATGAGTGTTGAAGAAGCAAGCTTCGATGCTTGGATTAAGTTTTACCGGCAGGACGAAAACGCAGTCAATTCCCAGGTAGATTATTACGACAAGGGAGCAATACTAGGATTGCTGCTCGATCTGCAGATCCGAGGAGCGAGTCAAGGGGCAAAGTCGCTCGACGACGTCATGCGATATCTCTACACGGAATTTTACAAGAAGAATCGTAACTACACTCCGGAAGACTTTCAAAAGGCCAGTGAACTGATGGCCGGGCAAAGCCTCGAGCAATTTTTCGATAAGTTCGTACGCGGGAGAGAGGAACTCAACTACAATGAAGCTCTGGCAGCTGCGGGCTTGCTGCTTGACACTACCGGCTCGAGCGGTGGCATCAAGCCGCCCGAGCAAGCTTACCTGGGAGCAGAGCTAGTGCAAGAAGGTGACAGACTCATTGTAAGACGCGTGTTGGAGGGTGGGCCTGCGTATGAGCAGGGGTTAAACGCAGGGGATCAGATCGTCGCATTTAACAACATGAGGGCGACAAGGGAATTCTTTTTCGCGCGCCTGGCCGAGAAGAAACCAGGCGATCCAATCAGTCTCACGATTTTCAGGGCCGATGATTTAAGCACGCTGCTAATTCGGCTTGGCGGAAGGCTACAGCTACCGTACGTGATTTCGCCGATATCCAATACTTCAGACTTACAGAAACGGATATACCGTTCGTGGCTAGGAGTAACTCAGTTTCCGGCGGCGCTAAACTAATCCAATGACCGCATATCAAAACCTAATCTTCACCATTGAGGACCGAGTAGCTCGGATTACCTTAAACCGACCACCGCTAAACATTCTGAACATCGCCATGATGAAGGAGGTTGGGCATGCCCTCGAGCAGTGCAGCGCCCAGAAGGACCTGGTTGCCATAGTTTTCGACGCGGGCAAGGACTGCCGTGCGTTTAGTGCTGGCGTGGCAGTTGAGGAGCATGCAGAGGGTACGGTCTTTCAAATGCTCGAGAAGTTTCATGGAATATTTCGTCAGTTGGAACAGTTGAGCCGGCCCACGATTTCTGTGGTGGATGGTCCAGCATTCGGTGGAGGATGCGAGCTAGTTTGCGCTTCAGACATCGTGATTACGAGCGAAAAAGGTCGCTTTGGACAACCGGAAATAAAGCTAGGTGTGTTTCCTCCGGTAGCCGCAGTGCTGCTACCACGCATTATCGGTGAAAGGCGAGCACGGGAGTTGATCCTTACCGGGGAGATTCTGGAGGCTAACGAGGCTTTACGATGGGGACTGGTGAACTATCTCGTGCCGAGTGCTCAGCTAGCACAGAAGACAATGGAAATCCTCTCGAAGTTCCGCGAGTTGTCTGGTGTGGCCCTGGAGTTCACGCGCAGGTCGCTGGATCTCGCGCGCGGTTGCCCCGTTGAGCAGGCGCTAAAGCAAGTCGAAGACATCTACCTTCATGAGCTTATGAAATCTAAAGATGCCGTGGAAGGCATTAACGCCTTTCAGCAGAAACGTAAACCGGTGTGGCGAAATCGTTAGGGTCAATGCTTCCGAAATCCTATTCATACTTTCCCCGAGTTCTTCTGGCGCTGTCACTTGTGCTGCAAGTTGCGGCCCTCGCGGTTGATGAGTCGAGTGCGCAAACAAGACGTCAACGGCAGGCTCGTTCACAAGCTAGTCATCCACGCCATGGAATGCCACCTGTGGATCGCGATTTGGTCGAGCGTGGAATTACTGCGGTGTGTATGGAGCGCGTGAGGGATCCCAAAGGAAGCGTGCCGATTGACGATATGCAGACTCGTCCCTCACTGCCACTGGGCAGTCCCGAGGCAGTTGAAGGTGCTGAGAGGGCGCAGCGGTTGTTGCCCCTTGCGAAAAGCCTCGTCGTAAAGTCCATGAATCAGCTTACCGAACGCTTTGGTCTATCGCGTAAGATTAGACTTCAGGGCGCTATTGCACGCGTGCAGGCGGTGAGGAGAATTCGGCCTGACATGGAGTCCCGTGACAATGCTTCGGTATACCTACGTACGCCACACACCATCACGTTCGGCACTATTTTTCTGGCAAGCTTGCCTTCGGACGAAGCAATGCTCAGCGTTCTAAGTCACGAACTGTTGCATATTGCGGACGGTGATCAAGATAGTTTGCGATTGCTGTTTCGGGCGGTGGGAGATCGTGCGTCGAATCTGACAGCCCTGACGGTTCATAGGCAACGAGCTGAGGAGTTGACTTGTGATCTGGTGGGTGCAATGGCTGCACGAGCGTTTATTTCTCAGACCCCCGGATACGAACCTCTGACTCGACGAATTTCTCGAGCGGTTGCACACAACTGCGTCACGGAAGACGAGGGTGACGAGGATCATCTCTCACCTCGCAACACAATTCGAGCACTGTTGACCATAGATCCAAAGTTGACGAAAGAGCTGGTCTACGGAACTGAAGAGGACCCAGATTAACGGCGAGACGCCACCTGGGCCCGGAGTCCGTTGACACCAGCCAAACCGGATTTCTATCATCGACAACAAGCCTCCGATGGATAGAGTTCGTGCCCGCAACTCGGATGGAAATCGATCTAAGCAGGGAAAAATCATGCCGATGGGGCTTGTAGCCCAACGACAGAACGTTTACGAAAGTCGAACAAATATCATTTCGCTACTCACGGTCCTAATCACCTTAGCGACCTTGGCGGGCTGCCAGTCGATCACTGAACGACGAGATGTCCGGCCGCTCGTCATGCGTGACGTTCCGGCCAACCGCCTTGCTTACAGGTTTGAAGCAGACATAAGACCGCCAGATCTCTTGGTAGAGGAAGTCGTTGAGAAACTTGAAACGGTGCAGGCAGACTTCACGGCGCGACGTCCCGATGACGCGCTCTTGCGGACTGTGCCGTCGCCCGACAACCAACGCGTACTTGCTCTCTATGGAACTGATGCAGAGCCAAGCTCAGCGTTCCGTATTGACCTGTACGCAGTTGATGGCAAGTTCTTGAGAAACCTGACCCCGCCTACCTTGTCGTGCGTGTTTCCAGAAACTGTCAGCTGGTCTACTGACGGGAGCTTCATCACATTCATAGGGCACAAAGGCGCGCCTCCTTCACCAACGCCTACACCGTTCATTACCGACCCCGATGCTGTCCCAGAAGCATCGCCATCACCGTCGGTTGCGCCGGCGTTTCCAGCAGTGCCGATGTTTGCGACCGAACAGATCTACATATGCAATCGAGACGGTTATGACTTAAAACCGCTGACCGCGCGTGAAGGTCTGATTTACTTCTATTCGTCTTGGGCCCCCGATAATCATGCGCTGGTAGCGCTTGCGTGCAAAGAAGCCGAATGGAACGCTCGTGAGAGAGAGTTCAAAATGCCGGCTGGCCGGCCGCGACTAATCGCACTGGATGGCAGTGAGCGTTTGTTGGATGATGACCTCACTGAGGCGCTGCCGGTTTGGTCGTCAGACTCGTCGAAGATCGCGACGGCCTTCGAAACTGAAATAGCCATTTACGATGCGGCAAGGTCTCAACCAACGCAGTCCCGCATTCGCCTCCGGGAACCGCTGCTCAGGGCTTCTGCCGCATACGAACAGAAGCAAACCGCCAACACCAAAGAGGGGGTTGATCTGGACGCCGCCGGGCTCCCTTCATTCAATCCCATAACCAGAGTATATTGGCCGACACCCGACAGGTTGTATTTTCAAACGGCTTACGTTCGACTGATCCCTAACGACCCGATCAACACGTTTCAGCGTTGGCACCAGGTATTGCTTAGCCCTCAAGCAGCAGTCTTGAAGTAGCCCGCTTTGCCGCTGCATATTTCACGCAGTCTCAGTTGTCTCTGATGAACACCAAAGCCCTCGGTTGAGGCTTTCCAGAGGAAGCATTCCCTTGAAACCATTGGCATAAGAGTTCAGGAAAGGTCCTGTGTTCGGTACGCACTTGGTAATTATCGTACACGGTCAACTTTATGTCCGCACCAGTGATTGGCAGGCAAGGCGGATCCGCTGACAGTGCATTCAGGTGCATCCCTAAATCTCAGCTGCGAATCACGACCAGCGTCACTCTCCCGACGTGAGTTCGGCCGCCTTCAAGTGCACATCCGACGGATTTACATTCTGCGGCTCTTGATGGATGTGGACTTCGCTCGTCATTTGACAGCTCGAGGGAGTATGCCTTCCGATCGAGGGCTCGTTTATAGGCTGGCGCCTTTGTTCAACGCCCTTGTTTACAAACAAAACCGCAAAATGGTTCAGCATTTACCGCCAAAGGAAATTCCACCTTGCACGTTCAAGGAGCGTCGCTAGCACTAGTCACGATAAATGCCTCCGGGGCAATCGCCTGGTCCAAAACAAATTGTGAGAAATCGATTGTGTAATCAAGGTTCTGCGCCTGAGCCTCAACCACGAGTTGAATCTTGTACACGCGCGGCAGAGTTAATTTCCCGGTTATTTGAAAGTTGGAAAAATCTTCCGTCAATTTGTAGCGCTTCATGGTCTGGCTTCCAGTGTCCGTTTGGGGGCCCATTACGGAGCTACTAGGCCTCGCGCCCATGCGGGCAGATATCGTGTATTCATACTCGCTACGCACATGTTGGAACGTCTCGGCGTCGAAAAAGAGACTTATTCTCAGCTCGCCTTTTCTAGGCGCGTACTTGAGTTTATGGACCGCCCGACCGTTAACCTTTTCAGTTCCGGCATAACTGAGTTTGGCTTTCTCAGGATTGAAATTGATTAAAGACCAGGCCGATGAGAGAGAGCCACCGATTAAACCGTCTTTGAAAATAACCTCCTGGGACGTCAGAAAATTTGCCAAAGGCGAGCGCCCACCTTGAGGCAAGCCGGCAACCGTCAACCGTTGGCCGTCATACGCTAGCTTCTCATACGGATAGTTGGTTGAGTTGAAGACCATAGCCAACAAAACTTTCTCACCATCGGACGCGAACTGGGCCGGACCTGTGACCTCGCGTATCGTATTGGAAAGCTTTAGGCGGGCAGTGTCCTGGCCGTTAATAATACGACTTTTAGCAGCAGCCAAATCCTCTGGTTTTCCGATGGCGGCCAGATGTTTGGCAACGACTTCCTCAGCCTTCATTTTTTGAGGAGTATTTGTGGTCGCGGCGGCAGCCACTCCGGAGAAAACAAATAAGGCCAGAAATGCCGCTAATCGTTTGGATTTATTTTGCGATGTATGTATCAAGGTATCACTCCTTCATTTTTCAGACTTTTACGCTTTAGATATGTGATTTTTATGGGGAGCTTATGTATTGTTCCAGTTTTTTACGATCCGGATAATCTGGTTTTTTCTTGAGAAACTCCTGGTATTCTGCGACAGCTTTCTCCCTCAGACCTGCAGCATTGTAAAGCCACCCGAGGCGCAAGTGGGCTTCGGGCTTTCCCAGTCGCGCAGCTTCATTCAGGAAAGGTACAGCTTTCGATCCCTTTCTTGTTTGCAGATAGGATTCGCCAAGCAGCAGGTTAATCTCGGCAGACTGAGGTTGAGTGTCCAACGCGCGCGTAAGTGGATCGATGGCCTCCTCGAACCGCTTTTGTGACGTCCGTAACTTGCCCAGATGCAACAACGCCTGCGGAAGAGCCGGTCTCAATTCCAGCGCCTGGAGATAAGCTTTTTCCGCGTCCTCCGTTTTTTCCTGGACCATATAGAGTGTCCCTAGGAGCGACCACACCTGAAAATCGGCCTTGTCGTTGTCCAGTATTGCCTTCAGAAATCTGACAGCGTCGTCATATTTCTTTTTGCCCGCTGCCTCCTGTGCTTTTTGAAACAGCGACTGGTTTCCAGCGGAGCGCGGATAAATGTCCGCGGCGGAGATTGCCTTGGGTTTGCCGGTCGATGAGGTAGCCAACCACGCGAATTCAAAGTCCTGGCGAAATCCATAAAAGGGAGCCAGCGCGCCGCGCAAGATGTTAAGGCGCACCCGCGTTATCTCCCTGCCCTCAGCCTCAACGGCGAGGTCATAATCCCCTTCGCTCAAATTAGTAAAGCGATAACGCCCACCACTCGAGATAGTTTGGCGTCCAATTTCTCCGGTACCCACTTTGTTAAGAACAATGGTAGCCCCGGTGGGAGCGGCCGCATCGGAAGTGCTGCCGCTTATTCTTAGCTCTCCCCAGATAGCGTGATTATTCTGCGCGACAGCACGTCCGGGGCCGGCAACGGCCGCGAGCGCCAGAAAGATCAGAAAGCTGCATCCTCGCACCAATTTGTTTACATGGGAGTTGGAAATTCTTTCGCGAGTGCGTGCTGAGCCCATCAGGGTTCTAATCTCTGCTTCCATGGCGCTTCTCTTTTTGGAAATGCAGTACCTAAAAAGGGGCTTCTTGGTACGAACACTAATCAGAGTGAAATTCGTAGTCTGGTATCAATGGCCCAGGGTGTCAAATAGAAGTCTTTACCAACATTATCTGTAATTTTAGCAGAATTGGAATGCCGGTCCGACAAGCCAGCCCGTTCTGACCCCGGGGACTCGGAAGAAAAACGGGCTCCCGGATGCCCGGGAGCCCAAGTAAACAATCCAGGTTATGCAATCACCTAGAAGTCATAGCGAATCGCGAACTGGAATTCGCGTGCCGCAGTTGCGGTCGTGGTGATTTGTCCAAAAGTGTTCCCGTTAATGCTAGTTTGTCTTAGAGGTGCGGTTGAGGTCGGCAACCCAAAGTTATTGTGGTTGAACACATTGAAAGCCTCTGCGCGAATCTGTAATCTGTGGGTTTCTGACCATGGCAGCCTGAAGTTCTTCAACAGGGCCATGTCGGCAATCCAAAGACTTGGTCCGCGAAGATTGTTTCGGTTGCCCATTTCCCCGTGACGGGGGTTTCGCAATGCGGCTAGAGCTGCTGCCGGATCCCTGAAGAGCTGGACCGTGTTGCCCACATCATGAACTTGCGTTTCCAGTGCGCTGGTGCTGCCGACGAGTTGAGCAGGACTGTCAAAAACAAAGCCTACCGGGAACGAAACGGTGGTTGTGCCAAACGCCAGGCCACTGCGGTAGTTGAAGATACCGGTGAGTTCCCATCCTCCGATGATTGCATCCACGAAGCCATTGGCATCTCCGCCAATCATCTTGCCGCGTCCGAAAGGAAGCTCCCAGATGCCGTTGGCGTTAATGTTGTGGCGAATGTCGAAGTCTGAGGGACCGCGGCAAACGCGGAGATTGCGAAGGTCACAAACAAGACCACCAAACACCGTATTAGCAATGCTCGATTGATTATCAATCGAGTTGGACAAGGTATAGTTGAAGTCAAACTGGAAACCCTCCGAAAAGCGCTTCCGCAAACTCACAAGCATGCCGTTGTAGCTCGATGATCCGAAGTTTGTGATATAGGCATTGGTTGAGAATTGGCCGCTAATGCCCACATTCGGATTGAGGAGGCCGTTTGCAAACAAGGCCTGCAAGGTATCTGAGGTATCGCCGATTTCAACCAGGCTGCCAAAGAAATTGGCCACAAGCGCTGTGCAGTTTGCCACACCAAAACCAGTGCAAGGTACACCGAAGGTGGCCACCGCATTCGAGTTGATCTGATTCTCAAACCACGGCTGCGATGTAATGGATGCAATGGGCGTTCCCGACTCGATCTGCAATTGAAGCCTGTTGAAGGCGTCAATCATGAATTGCCCCGAGGCATTGTCCCTGAAATCCAGGACCTGCGCCGCGTCTGCCTGTGTGAACAGCTTACGTCCCTGCCGTCCCACATACGACACTTCTAAAAGGAAGTTGCCGGGCATTTCCCGCTGGATACCAAGACTGTACTGAATCGAGTAAGGCGTCCTGAATTTCTGATCCACTGCGTAGTTGGTTTCGCCAGTTTCATTTCCGTGTGGGAACCCGCCGGTAACGAAAGGAGTCAACGGACGGGTGATTATCGGCGCAGGGTTTGAAACTGGAAGAGAAGTGATGCTGGTGAATCGCGGATCGTTTAGCAAGGCGTTGGCTGGATTCGCCGCGCCAAACAATTGGGTCGCAGAGTTGTCAAACAGGTACGAGACCTGATCCTGAATAAACGTAACGGCGCCGCTTACACGATCATAAGTGACCGAGCCGCCGCCCCGGAGCACAGTCTTTCGGTCGCCAAACAAACGGCCCATGAGCCCGTCTTTGAATGAGGGATTCCACGCAAAGCTCAGTCTGGGAGCGAAATTGTTTCGATCCGTTTCATACATCGGGCGAGCATCGTTTCCTTTGCCGCAGAGGTCGTAGCCAAGCAAAGGCTCGGCCGAGGGGCCGCTGATTCCTAGTGCTGCGTTCCGCACGCGGGTGTCAAACAACGGTCGGAGATCCACATCGTTGCAGGCCTGGAACCCGTTCTTTTCATATGGAGCGGGGTACAAATGGTATCGCAAACCAGCCGAGATAGACAGGTCGTTGCGCATTCTCCAATTGTCCTGCACGTAGAATTCATATTCGTTGTAGCGCCAGTCACGGGTCTTTCCGGTGCCCGGAGGAAAGGCAGTTCCCGAGGTGTCATAGTTGAAATTAGTCGTGAGCGACGCAATACGCCCAAGGATGAAAGTAAATGGCGAGTCGAAACTAGACTGTCGTGTCGCCGTGGCGCCAATATTGGCAGGCCGGAGCGCAGCGTTGAGCGCCAGGTTTTGACCACCGAGGCCGATAGTAACGAAATTCAAGTCATTTGTCAGGCTCGGTACCTGCTTTATCGGCTTAAACTGGCCGCCGAATTGCAGGCTGTGCGAGCCCTTGGTCCAGGTAAGATCGTCGCGAATCGTGGGCACCTGGACAAAACGATCCTGAGTGCTAATGCCGGCGAAAGGCGCTGATAGCCCACTGAAAGTGAAAGACTGCGGAAACGCCGGACGGAAAGGACGGTCAAATATGGCTCCAGCGCGTTTCGTTCCTACTATCGCCTGGTTGACAACGGTTGGTGTGGCTACCCAAGTGTGGCCGACGGCCCAACCGTAGTCCCTGATCACAATCGTGCCGCTCTCGGGATCGCCCGGGAATTGCTGCGCTACTGTGTTGACTGTGTCGGTCTGGGAACGGCGGGCGATGTTGAAGCTTCCGAAGAAATCGTGCTTGTCGTTCGGATTGAAGTCAATACGAGTCGTGTAGGTGTCTTCGACCCTTTTCGAAGGCGAATTGAAACGAAACCCGGCGGTGTTGATTCCGTTGCCGGCTGATAAATCGTTAGGCAGCGGATATCGGTTCTGGATAAAATTCAGCAGTTCCGGACTGGCGCCGATCCCCCTGGGATCGAGAGCTGCGACCTGCGCTGGTGTCAGCACAGTAATGCACTCCGGTCTGGTAGTAAGACGAGCGTTAGTCGGGCAGCCTGCAGTGTTGTTCAGATAAGCTACGCCTCCATTCCGTAAATGCTGAAGTGGAACGGTGCGCAGATTAGAGACTCCCTGAGCATCCCGACGTCCTTCATAGTCGAAAAAAAAGAACAACCTGTCTTTCCCCTCGAAGACCGAGGGACCGCCCTCTCCGAAGCGGGGAAGATAGGCTGGACCACCAATGCTGGCGCCAAACTGATTACGCGTCAATTGAGGCCGAGGAATGCCGCTCTTGTTGTTGAAAAAGCTGTTGGCTGCGGTCTTTGCGGTGCGGTTGAACTCGCGGAGAGAGCCGTGGAAATCGTTAGTGCCGCTCTTGGTCACCAACTGAATCTGACCGCCGCTGCTGCGACCTTCGTCCGCCCCTGGGTTCGTCGTAACTGCGCGGAATTCCTGGATGGCATCAATCGGTGCATTACCGATGGTGGCGAATGCCTGTCCAGTGGTCTGGTCGTTAGCATCAATGCCGTCGATGGTGATGTTGCCCTGGTCAGCGCGCGACCCGGTGACGGAGCCGATGCGGTTGCTACCGGTGCCGACCACGTTTCCAACTACACCCGGTTGCAGGCCAAGTAGGGCGGCTGGCGAACTGCGAATCTGAATCGGAAGCTCTTTCATCCGCCGCTCTTCAATAACGTTGGAGATGGTGGCATTTGTGGTGTTTAGGGTGGGCCCCTGTTCTGCCGTGATCGTGACGGTGCTGGTAACCTGTCCAACCGTCATTTGAACGCTGTGAGTTTCGGTAACTCCGACTCCTAGTGGCACATTCTGCACGACAAGCGTTTCAAAGCCTTGCGCCGTAAACGTGAGCGTATAGCCCTGTCCTGGCGCTACCTTTGAGAACAGATAAACTCCCTGATCGTTGGTCTTTGTTGTAAGTTCTGCGCTCGTTTTGGGGTCAGTGAGCTTGACCTCGGCGCCAGCCACAACGGCACCTGAGGGATCCGTTACGATTCCCGTAACGGCAGACGTGCTTTGCGCTAATGCCGCTGTTTCACAGAAGCAGAGCATTAGCAAAGTAAAGATAAAGCCAAAGAGGGATCTTTTCATTTTGATGGACTCCTTTTGCAGGGCGAGAACGTAAATTTGACGAGTTGTTGAGACCTCGGTTCTAGTTGGACGAGAATTCAGATGTCCTGGCGGTTTCGTGCCCGAGGATCTCAGGCACTCCGTGGCACTAAGCGTTCGCAAAATTTGTGCCGCCATCAGGGAGTCGTGGAATGATGTAGATCTTAAGAAAATCTGTGCAAACCATTTATCAGGCGTGTGGGGATCCTTGCTGGAAATGGATTCTTATCCGAGTTTTTGAAGCACCTCATGGGCGTGGTAATCGATCAATAACACTTTAGAATCTCGTAATATCAAACGAAAAGTCGGCGAAATTCTAAATTCTCGGACAATTTACTGACCGGCCCTCAAGATTGTTGGCTCTTCTCAATTCGGCTTTCACAGGTTCTCAATTCTTCGCGCTCAGCTGCCTCGAGTGGCTGAATTATTCCGGGGGAGCGCTGCCGTTAGCAACAAACTGTGCGCAACACCCAGCCCATCGAGTGTGAAGCGCAAATGACTGCAACCCGATATGTCTATCGGGCGACCGTGCGCAATACTGGGGCGAAGACTATGGTTGCATTTGCCTGGGAGTACCGATTTCTTGATCCGGTGACCCGGGAAGAGATTGGAAAGCATTCCTTATATTCAAAAATTGAAAGTCCGGCCAAACATGACCGCTGAGTTAATCGGGCTTTCAGCTTCCCACCTACCCGATTATCAACGCGGCGCTGCCAGGAAGAGGCGTCCAATTTTCGGAAGAGATACTGCAGGCGTCTTGAGTATTCGCACCGCTCGGTTCCGGGCGCGCCCACTAAACTGACCGCTTGGATTTCACCACCTCAAACTCATACCAAAGCTCCTTTCCACGAACAATCGTCGAAAGATAAAACTCCCAGAACTTTCTCGTGAAGCGAAATCCTGGCCAGCGTTGATCCAGATTTGTGATGAATTCAATGCCCAATACCCGCCAGAGGTTGGCCAGGCTGACGTGCACGCAAACCGGCTTTAGCCTGACATCGGTGTAGAAAGGGAAAGGCGATGCGCCCGCTACGAAGCAATTGAATGAGTAGCTGTTGAAATGGTTCCGATGGGTTGGATCGGTGGGCCAGTCCGGATTTGTGTAGTGCGGAGTGACGATCTGAATGCGCCCACCGGATCGGGTAACTCGATGCAACTCACTAACGAATGCCATCACGTCGGGGACGTGTTCAATGACGTGTCGGCAGATGATCAGATCAAATTCGTTGTCTGGGAATGGATATGGCAAAACGCCGAGGTCGTGAATAACATCGGCGTGGCTGCGCGGGTTGGAGTCAATGCCGACCGCACCCGGAAACTTGTTCTGACCACAACCGACGTCCAGGATTTTCAGCGCTTGCTGAGTGTCAGGGATTCGCGTTTCAGGGGCCGTCTTCATCCGCTGAGTCAGTTGCATTGTTGACGCAAGAGTTTCTCGAGGCCATCGATCCCAACGGGCCACACGGGAATTGCCAATTGGTCGCGGAGCGAACTTAAGGTGGTACCGTCGAGCATGATCTCTTCGCCACTCTTCAACACTGCGTTGGTTACGATTAGAAAATCGCCGGTAATCTGCGCCCGAGCAGCGATAATATCTCTCCCCGTCAGTAGGCCCGCAACCGAAACGTCTCCTCCAAAGTATTGATTCTCAGCCATTGCAACACGCAAACTAGTGCCCAGCCTAGAATTCAACTCCTCGACAACCTTCCCAAGCACTGGCCCAAACAGCGTTCCAGTTAGCAGAGTCCCATTGGCCTTCATGGGAACCTTTAAGCAATGCCGCTCCAGGCGTCGGAGCACACGCTCGCTTGCAGTAAGGAATGAGCGCACCATCCCGATCCCGTCTTCGATCTGTGGGTAATTTCCATAATGCCGGCGACCCGGAATCGACGCTCCTGCCTTTAGGTAAATCTCATCACCAAGGTAGGCGAAGGTCGTCCCCAGCCTGCGTCTGAACTCGGCTTGCAGGTGACGGACCTCTTTTATGATCTGTTTGCAGAACTCTGCTGTAACCGGCGTGAGACGGTCATCTGTGTTGTAACGGGTAAGCCCTAGTGGAACAATGGCCACACTGCGGACCCCCGGATACCGGCTGGCGAGATCGGCCAGCGTGTTAAGCAACACCTCGCCATCATTGATTCGCGGACATAGGACCACCTGTGCGTGAATCTCGATTCCAGCATCCAGCAGTCGTGCAAGCTTATCACTGATGTCCGCACGCTCTCGGCTGACTCCAAGTAGGTAAGAACGCACATCTAGATCCATCGCATGGACCGAGACGTACTGGGGTGAAAGCCGCTGCTCGACGATGCGTCGCAACTCGTCAGGCGTCAGCGACGTCAGCGTCGTATAGTTGCCGTAAAGAAAGGAGAGGCGAATGTCTTCGTCGCGAATGAATAGTGAGGGTCGCGCGTCGTCAGGGTTGCCCTTGCAGAAACAGAAGATGCATTCGTTTGCACACTGGCGCGGGATTATCTGTTCAAAGGCAACGCCGATGTCCTCGCTCTCAGCACGTTCTATTTGAAGTTCCCAATGCTCGCCGGAAGCCTTTCGAACTTCGAGAGTAAGTTCAGTTTCTCCAGCAGTGTGAAACCGGAAGTCGAGGTAGTCTTTGATGACGCGGCCGTTGACCTTTAATACGCGGTCTCCAGGCTCGAGATCCAGTTCCGCCCCAATCGTGTACGGGGCCACGTCGGAAATTTCGACACCGCGACGGCGGATACTGGTGACGGCCGGAGCGACCGCGAACTCATACATAACTCAGGTTCTGTCGTACAGAGGGAGCTTAAACTTACCGACGAAACCCACAATATAGCAAATGAGCCTCACCTGACTAAGCCCACTGCCCTTGGCCGCTGTCAGAGTGGCGGAACGGCGGCGGTATTGAATGTATTCCTAAGTGGACCCGATGGTCGCCTTAATCGCGAAGTTGCCATAGTGTATAATCCCGCTACTCGATGATCAGCCGCTGCTGCCCACAAACAAAAACTCTTACCTTTAGGTATTGAAGTTTCAACCCGACTGGTGCTCATATGAAGATATTTCGAATCGTTGCCCCCCTTCTCCTGCTGGTGTCCCTATCTATCTGTGTTGTCGCACAAACACAAAAACCAAGTCCTGCGGTGAAGCCAGATTCAGGCTCCCGCCTTTCGAGCAATGGTGGGCCCGCTTCCGACAGAGGTCTACAGGACCGGGCGGATGGCGCGGCCGCCAGTGAAGCGCCGAAGTTGGTTGATTCCTCTGAGTTGACTTCTGAAGACGCTCAGCTAACGAACATCTACAGAATCGGTGTTGGCGACGTACTCGATGTCAGGTTCTTGAACTTTTCTCAAAGCAAATCCACGCTCTACACCGTTGTAGACGGCGGCGTTATCGACCTGCCAGTGGCTGGTGGCCCAATAAAAGTAGAGGGCCTAACGACCGACGAAGTACAGACGCAAATCGCCTCGGAACTGAGGCGAAGGGCAGTTGCAGAGTCAGCTCAAGTTTCGGTCGGTGTTAGACAATTTGGAAGTCACTCCATTGTGGTCACAGGCCTTGCTTCCAGTCCTGGAACTAAGATGCTTCGACGTGAAGCAGTTCCCCTTTATGTGATCCTGGCGGAAGTGCAGCCTCGCCTCGACGCTTCCCGCGTTGTAGTAATGCGGGCCGGAGCGACCGCGCAGATTCTCGAACTGTCTGACTCGACAGCCCTCAATTTCATCATCAGGCCAGGTGATGTGCTCAATCTCACCTCAAAGCCGCAGGAGTTCTACTATATCGCCGGTCGCGTCAACTACCCGGGACAGAAGAGCTACCAATCTGGAATCACGTTGTTGCAGGCCATCCTCGCAGCCGGTGGGACCAGGCATAACGGAGACTCGGTTGAGTTGTCTCGTGAGGGCGATAACGGCCTGCTGAAGACCACGAAGATCAATCTAAAAGAGATCAAGTCAGGTAAGGTGCTGGATCCCAAGTTGTTCCCTGGGGACCGCATCGAGGTGCTGAACTAGCGCAAAATGCCCCGGCTGTCCGACGAACTTCAGTTTGTCGTTTTGCGCCTCCGAACTTTCGTGTTCAGTCAACGTGTGACCTGTAATGTCCCAGCGCTACGTGTTTTCCGTCAGGTTCAGGGTAACGCGGCACGACAAACTGAAGTTTATCGAACATCTGTAATTTCGTTGACAATCCTGCCCCTGTTTGTTAGTTATTCACCCGCTTTCGTGCCATCCAATTTGTTCACTTCTTAAGCTGAGGAAAAGATTCTGCTATGACCAAGCTAAAACCAGCGTTGCTTGGAGGTTTAATTGCGGGAATACTCGCCGTGATTCCCTTCATCAACACATGTTGCTGTATCTGGGCCATCCTCGGCGGATTCCTCGCGGCTATGATCTACGTGCGGGGTTCCGCGGTTCCTGTTTCCGTGGGAGAAGGAGCAATTGTGGGCGGTTTGACTGGCGTTGTTGGAAGCGTGATTTACGCGATTATTCAGATTCCAGTGATGCTGATCTTCGGCTTGGGACAGATGGAAGAGGTCTTTACTCGCAGCGGCGTGGAATTGCCATTCACCGGTATACTGCTTGGGTTGGCAATGGTGCTCGTTGTAATCATCGGGTTGATTGCGTTCTCAGTCATAGGTGGACTCATTGGCGTGGCTGTTTTCGAGAAGCGTAAGGGCAACCTGGCTGCACCGCCGCCACCACCACCTGGAATGTAGTAGCTTCAGCCCGAAGTGTTGGTTTTAAACGGGAGATCTAGCGATGTCACAGCAGTGGAATCCCCCTCCGCCGCCTAATACGCCACCGCCGAACAACAATTTGGTGCTGGCGATCATCGCTACGGTAATCTCGGTGATGTTTTGCTGTGTCCCGCACGGTGTCGTTTCGTTGATCTTCGCATCGCAAGTAAAACAAGAAAGCGGCCGCAGGTGATCTTCAAGGGGCCTTGGATTCTGCCCGACAGGCGAAGCTCTGGGCGTTCGTTTCGATAGCTCTTGCGGTGGTCGGTTTGGTGATAGCGATTTTGATGGGAGTTCTTAACGTCCTATTGGTGTCAATAGGTCAGGCCTAAACCTTGAACTACTTCCGACATTAAGAATGGAGAGGTGCTCACAAGGAGCGCGACTGATTAAAAATGACTAGATACTGTACCAAATGCGGCGCGACCAACGATGATACGGCGCAATTCTGCATTAACTGTCAGGCCCCTTTGACCCCGACGAGCGGTTATCAACCGATTCAGCCCAACTATCCGCCAGGTCAGATGACAGACTGGAAGGCGCAGGGAGCGGACAAAAAAATTCTGGCGGGCATCCTCGGAATCGTTCTTGGCTCTCTGGGAATTCATAAGTTTGTACTGGGCTACACCACCGAGGGGATTATCATGCTCGTGGTTAGTTTGGTGGGAACGACAGTCACGTGTGGTCTTGCATGGCCAGTTTTCTGGATCATTGGAATCGTGGAAGGAATTCTCTATTTGACGAAATCTGACGAGGACTTTGTAAGGACGTACATTCAGAACAAAAGAGGTTGGTTCTGAGAGTGAAGACTTAAACCTGGCGTAGCAGTTAGAATGCCGCGCTAGGTCAAATCGCACCTATTCCCTCCACATCCGCTGAACAATCTTTTGCCGGTTGTACGACTCTCGTCTTGCCGTAATATTCATCCCCAGTTGTTTGAGAGGCCCATCTACATGCGCTTGATAATTTTTGTGTTTGTTATCACTGCCTTGAGCATTGCCGCTTTTGGTCAGGGTCAAACTAGCGGGTCTAGAGAATCCTGTGTTGGCACGCTCCGCGCGACTCGGCCCGTTCACACGTATTCCATTGTTGCACGTGACCCGGACACCGGTGAGCTGGGCGTCGCCGTTCAGTCTCACTGGTTCTCTGTTGGTCCAATTGTCGCCTGGGCGGAGGCGGGTGTTGGTGCGGTGGCAACACAGTCGTTTGTAGACCCAAGCTATGGCAAGCTCGGGCTTGAGCTAATGCGGATCGGTAAGAGTGCACCCGACACCCTTAAGGCCCTTCTCGCGGCAGACGAAGGTCGAGATGTTCGCCAGGTAGCCATGATAGATACGCAAGGACGAGCGGACGCATGGACAGGGAAGAATGATATTGAGGCTGCCGGTCACCACGTCGGGAAGAACTACTCCGTGCAGGCCAACCTAATGCTGAACGACAAGGTATGGCCCGCTATGGCCCAAGCCTTTGAAAGTGCAAAAGGGGACCTTGCGGATCGAATGTTAGCTGCGCTCGACGCAGCCCAGGCTGCCGGGGGTGACATCCGAGGGAAGCAATCCGCCGCCTTGCTAGTTGTTACCGGAAAGCCAACCGGTCAATCCTGGAAGGACCGAACATTTGACCTGCGAGTAGATGACAGTGCTGAGCCATTGAAGGAGTTGCGCCGGCTCGTGACGTTGCAGCGAGCTTACAATCACATGAATGCAGGTGACCTGGCAGTAGAGAAGAAGGACAACGAAGGCGCACTTAGAGAGTACGCGGCGGCAGAGAGATTAGTCCCAGACAACGCTGAGATGATCTACTGGCATGCCGTTGCTCTGGTTAACATGGGACGCATCGACGAGTCCCTGCCTCTATTTCGCCGTGTGTTCAGGATGGATCCAAATTGGGTAACACTTACTCCACGCCTGCCAAAATCCGGCCTGCTCCCAGCCGACCCTAAACTCATGGAGAGGATCATCTCCGCCGCGAAGTGAATCTCCGCAGCAATGGTGTAATGCCTTTCGGATCCGGCGGACCGCAGACTGCCCTCCCGTGCATCTTCTTCTTCGGTGGGCGCGAGCCTACTCTGGCCGCAATTCGATCTGCTATTCTCACAATCGCTGTGTCCGAAGCAAATGCCAGGTTGAAGGAAGAGGTCCGGGCTTTCTGGCAGGCCCATCCCTGTGGGACCAAGTTTGCCGATGCGGAACCGGGAACTCGGCGCTTTTATGAACTAGTTGAAAAGCATCGCTACGACGGCGAGTGGCACATTCCTGCAGCAGCGGGATTCGCCGATACTCGTGGGTCGCTCGTCCTGGAGATCGGCTGTGGCCTTGGTACGGATGGAGCCCAATTTGCAAAGGCGGGCGCTGAGTACACCGGCGTTGACCTGACGGAGGCAGCAATTGAGCTCGCCCGACGACGCTTTGAGCTGTTTAATCTACCTGGCCATTTTCAAACGGCCGATGCTGAACGACTTGAATTTGCAGATGAGACCTTCGACGTCGTGTATTCGCACGGCGTTTTACATCACACACCCGATCCCGAAACAGCGGTTTCGGAAATTCATCGGGTATTGAAGCGCGGCGGTCGGATCCGCTTGCCCGGGTTTACTCGCGGAAAGAGGCCCGGGCCCTCTTCAAGGCCTTCAGTAAAGTGCGGCTCGAGACTTACTTTCTCAACAAGCGTTGGTTGCCGCTGATTGGGAAATTGCTCCCCCGCGGAGTGGAGTCCAGGCTGGCAAGCCGCTGGGGTTGGCATCTTTGGATCTATGCGGAGAAGTAGTCTTTGGGTCTCGATTATGTGTTCTTCGTTCTTCTTCGTTCGAGAAATTAGGAAGGTTTAAGGCCATATCCGGTCAGGTATGAAAAGACGCATATTAATTACCGGTGGCGCTGGATTCATCGGTTCACATCTGGTTCAGCATTTGGTGAATGAAGGTAACTGGCATGTAACAGTTATTGACGACTTTAATGATTTCTACGAACCGGCAGTTAAGAGGGAGAACATCGCGCCATTCCAAACCAACGAGAACTTTACTTTGTTCGAATTGGACATCCGCGATTACGATGACCTGAAAGAGACCTTCACTGACTGCCAGTTTGACTTGATTGTTCATCTCGCCGCTCGAGCTGGCGTTCGACCTTCCTTAGAGCAGCCGCATCTCTACACTGAAGCCAACGTTATCGGTACGTTAAACTTGCTTGAGTTAGCACGTCACCATAAAGTGCGACAGTTTGTTTTTGGATCTTCCTCCTCTGTCTATGGTGCAAACGCAAAAGTTCCTTTCAGTGAAGATGATCCTGTGCGCGCCCCGATCTCACCGTACGCCGCGACCAAGGCTGCAGGGGAACTGCTCTGTCACACATATTCGTATCTTTATCAAATACGTTGCGTCTGCTTGCGCTTCTTTACCGTGTATGGGGCAAGACAGCGTCCCGACCTTGCCATTCATAAGTTTGCACGTTTGATGAGTGCGGGTCGACCCATTCCGGTTTTCGGAGATGGGACAACCCGCCGCGACTACACTTTTATCGATGACATAATGCAAGGCGTACGCGCTGCAATGGACTTCGATGCTTCGATCTATGAAGTAATCAATCTGGGGGAATCGCGAACAGTTCAGCTGAACGAACTCATCCAACTCCTTGAGCGCGAGCTGGGGGTGGACGCGATTATTGAGCGCAAGCCGCTCCAACCAGGTGACGTGCCTGCGACGTTTGCCAACATTGAGAAAGCCCGTCGGTTACTGGCATATGAGCCACAGACTCAGATAGAGGACGGCATAGCCCGGTTCGTCAAATGGTTTCGAGAGAGTTCGTGACCTGTCCTCGCGGGACGATATTTGGTCTACAATAAAGCTGATGGTTACTAATGCTCTGGAACACCAACTGCCCCATGAGATGCAGCTCCACACCTATCGGATCATGTATGAGGTCGAGGGAAGTCACTGGTGGTTTCAGGGCAGGCGTCGAATCATCTCCAGCTTTCTCGAACCGCTGGCACGCGAGTACACCGGTCAGAATTTGCGCATGTTGGATGTCGGTTGCGGAACCGGCGCTAATCTCGAGTTGTTGTCTAAGTACGGGCAAGCCGAAGGAGTTGATGTTTCTGAGGAGGCACTCGCGTTTTGTGCCAGTAGAGGTTTAAGGAACGTAAAGAAAGGTAGAGCCGAAGAGCTCCCCTTTGACAACCAGTCGTTCAACATTGTGACAGCCCTGGACGTCGTCGAGCATCTGGATGACGATTTTCTCGGCTTGAGAGAAATGTACCGGGTCCTGAAACCTGGGGGCAGTGCGGTATTGTTTGTACCAGCATTTATGTTCCTATGGGGAGTTCAGGACGATATCAGCCATCATCGTAGGCGTTACACTCTTCCGGAGATCAGATCGGCCGTAACCGAAGCTGGTTTTCGGGTTGAGCGAGCGACTTATATCAATATCTCTTTCTTTCTTCCGATACTTGCAGGGCGACTCTTGATGCGCCTAACTGGTTTTCGTCCAGCTTCGGAGAACAATTTGACCATTAGTTCCTTAAATGGATTTCTCGGTAGTATTTTTGGCGCCGAAGCGTTGTTGCTGCGACACATGAACTTTCCTTTAGGTGTTTCGGCGATCTGCATCGCCCGTCGTTCTGAATGATCCTCCGCTGGTCCGATGTCAGATGAAAGTCGTTGATGACCACGAACTGAGCGCGATGAACTCGCGTCGTGTTACTGAAGAGCAAACAAAGATACCCGAAGTCTCTGTTTTTTTACCGGTCTACAACGAAGAACCAAACCTGCGCCCTCTACACGAGCGGCTGGATCAGGCACTCAGTGTTCTCGGACGCAGCGCGGAGATCGTCTACGTCGACGATGGCTCCACGGACGGTAGTTTGCAGGTACTTCGCGAGTTGGCAGAGGCGGATGGGCGCGTGCGCGTTGTGGCGCTCAGGCGGAACTACGGGCAGACAGCTGCAATGGCTGCAGGTATTGATGCCGCGCGAGGGAAAGTGCTCATCCCGATGGATGCGGATCTTCAGAACGATCCCGCGGACATCATTCGGCTCTTAAGCAAATTAGATGAAGGCTATGATGTGGTTTCAGGCTGGCGCAAGAACCGCAAAGACAAACTGGTAACTCGCAAGATCCCGTCCATGATTGCAAATAAACTGATTTCATGGATCGGAGGCGTCCCACTGCACGATTACGGCTGCTCGCTTAAGGCTTATCGCCGCGAATCCCTCAAAGATGTGCGCTTGTATGGCGAGATGCACCGCTTTATCCCGATCTATGCTTCATGGGCAGGCGCTCGCGTCTCTGAAATTCCAGTTGAGCATCACCCGCGGACCATGGGCAAGTCCAAATACGGACTATCGCGCACATTGAAGGTGGTATTTGACTTGATGACGATCAAATTCATGGCGTCGTATCAAACAAAACCCATCTACGTCTTTGGCTCGTTTGGCATGCTAGCCTTTGGGGTTTCCCTTTTTGCGGGACTTTATGCCGTGTTTCTAAAGATTATTCACAAAGCTGATTTCGTCCAGACGCCGTTGCCGATTCTCGCGATCGTGATGTTTGCAGTAGGTGTGCAGTTCTTACTGATGGGGCTGCTGGCGGAGATGCTAGTGCGCACTTATCACGAATCACAGGCCAAGGCGATCTACGCCGTACGCGAGAAAATCGGATTTGATTAACCGGGTACTCGCATGGCGATAAGAACAACTAATTCTAAACTCTGAGCGACTATATGTGCGGAATAACAGGTTGGGCCCATCTCGACGCACGTACACCGCCTCCTGAAGGTGGTCGAGAGTTGCTGCACTCGATGTGCGAGCGAATGGTGCATCGTGGCCCGGATTCCGAAGGCTTGCTGGTTTCGACAGGCGTCGCGTTAGGAATGCGAAGGTTGGCCATTATCGATCTGCTTACTGGTGATCAACCCGTATTCAACGAAGACCGCACGGTTGCTGTGATTCTTAATGGCGAGATCTACAACTACCGGGAATTGCGACAAAGGCTTGAAGCTGGCGGGCACAGATTCAACAGCGCGTCCGACACAGAGGTTCTCCCGCACCTGTACGAAGAGTACGGTACGCAAATGGTCCAACACCTGAATGGCATGTTCGCCTTCGCGCTGTGGGACGAAAAGCGAAAGAGACTTTTTCTAGCCCGAGATCGTTTTGGGGAAAAGCCACTCTATTGGGGCGTCTTTGATGGCAAACTGCTCTTCGCTTCTGAGCCGAAAGTGTTATTGGCACACCCTTCCGTTCACCCTGGCCTGAACGTCGCGGCGCTGCGTCAGTATCTCTCGTTCGACTACGTCCCGGCACCGCTATCCATCTACGAAGGAATCAATAAACTCCCGGCGGGACACTCGCTGACGCTGGAGCATGGCGAAATAAGGACAGAACAGTATTGGTGCTTGAGCTACAAAAAGCGTTCCCCCGTTCCAACGGAAGACGAAGCAGCTGCGGAACTACTCGACCTTTTAGCCGACTCGGTCAAAATGCGCCTGGTTGCTGATGTCCCGCTTGGCGTTCTCTTGTCTGGCGGTGTTGATTCATCGACAGTAGCCGCGCTTGCTGTTCGCTCATCTTCAGAGCCGGTGAAGACTTTCTCAATCTCTTTTGCTGAAAGCTCGTTTGATGAGTCCTCCTATGCTCGCGGAGTAGCCAAGTTTCTTGGGACCGACCATCACGAGGAGCGCTTGAGCGCCAATCTTGCAGCCAACCTTGTGAGTGAGATCGGTTCCTGGATGGACGAACCATTCAGTGATTCCTCACTTGTGCCTACGTATCTACTTTCTCGCTTTACACGAAAACACGTGACTGTAGCGCTTGGGGGTGATGGCGGTGATGAACTGTTCGCCGGATACCCAATGTACCAGGGTCACTACTGGGCCGAACTTTATCGCCGAGTACCCAGATTAATCAGATCCGGCGTAGTTGAGCCGCTCGTTCGCCACTTGCCGAAGAAGACCAAGAATCTGTCGTTTGATTACAAGGCCTTACGTTTTGTGACGGGAGCAAAATACGAAACCGTCGCGCGACACCATATTTGGTTTGGTTCGTTTACTCCGGAAGAGCAGCAAGCCTTACTTACTGACAGAGTGTTGCAAGCAACGGACGGCGACATTTACGCCAGTGCGAGAAAAATGAGAGACGACTGCGACTCAACTGATCTTGTTGAGAGTATGCAGGATCTCGACATTCGACTGTATTTGGCAGAAGACATTCTTACTAAAGTGGATCGTGCCAGTATGGCAGTATCGCTCGAGGTGCGTGCCCCCTTTCTCGACCCGCGCGTGGCTGAGTTTGCCGCATCCCTCCCTCCTGATTACAAGTTGCGCGGCAGCAGGACAAAGTACATTCTCAAGCGAGCAGTTGCAGATCTGTTGCCTCGGTTCGTTACGCGACGCAGTAAGAAGGGGTTTGGTGTGCCGGTGGCCGAGTGGCTAAAAGGAAAGCTGCGGCCGATGGCACGAGATCTGTTGGCCCCAGAGCGAGTTCGTCGCGCGGGTGTGTTCAATGCGGCCTACATCACGCGGCTCCAGGATGAGCATGAGCGAGGCATAGCTAATCATCGGAAGTTGCTTTGGACGTTACTGATGTTCGAGTTATGGCACGAAAGCTTTATTGAAACACGCCGTCGCATCGAAACCTCTGTTCCGAGTGCACAGTGAGTTTAGTAAAGCTGTATCTGCCCAGTCGTTGATGGACCAGTCGTACCTCGAGGAGGTCTTTAATAACCTGCAGCGTTGGTCTCAAGCGCAGGACTATGCCGGCTATGATCCCTTTGATGGATTAAATAGCCGGCTGTTTTCGGCGACACGCCTACGACATTCACGTACAACGCGCCTATTGTGGACGCAGTTGATAAAGCGCTCGCCTGTTAATCTCCGTCCGCTCGTGCGGGTGTCTCCAGGCCGGAACCCTAAAGGCATTGCACTCTTTACTCTTGCGGCGCTCTCCCGGCATCGACAGTCAAAAACAGAAACAACAGAACAGCAGTGTCGGCTCCTTCTCGAGAGGCTCATTAGTATGAAGCTGGACGGATGGAGTGGCGCCGCCTGGGGGTACAACTTCGACTGGCAATCCCGCGTTCTGTTTGCACCGCGACGTTCGCCTACCGTTGTCCCAACAGCCTTCGCTGCCAAGGCCTTACTGGACGCGGGTGAAACGCTAGGTGAGCAACGCTATTTTGACATTGCACGCAACGTCTGCGATTTCATTCTCCAGGATCTGCGCCGCCCGGTCGATACGGAAAATGAATTGTGTTTTAGCTATTCGCCAAGTAGTGCTACGCGGGTTTATAACGCAAGCCTCCTTGCTGGCGAGGTTTTGATTCGCGTCGCCGCAGTGACTAACGACGATTACTTAAGGGAAGCCGGAACCCGGGCGCTTCGCTACGTACTGGGGCAACAGCGTGTGAATGGATCATGGACATACGGTGCTGATAAGAATCAAGGTTGGGTCGATAACTTTCATACGGCATTCCTCTTGAGCTCACTCAGTCGTATCGCCATGACTGGAATTAGCTTGCCGGAGATTGATGCTGCGCTAAGTAACGGATTTCGTTACTGGCGCTCCACCTTCTTTCTTGCGGAGGGTTGGCCGAAATACTACGATGATGCGCTTTATCCAGCCGACACGCACTGTGCCGCCGCTGCCATTGCTACTTTATGCGATTTGCGCCCGGTTTTTCCCGAGGCAATCAGTCATGCGCAGCAAATCGCGAAATGGACCATTGAGCACTTGTGGGATCCCCGAGGCTTCTTCTATTACCAGCGCCGCCGGTACTTCACAGTGAGAACACCGTTCATTCGTTGGAGCGAGGCCTGGATGCTTTACGCGTTAGCACGATTGCTCGAAGAATTGAATCGTCCACACTCAAAACCCGAAAACGTGCAGAGTACACCGAAGGAACAAGCGTGCCGATAGCTTCCGACGTCACGCTCGGTGAGGGCGTAGCCATTTTCCACAAGGATCTTGTTAACCTATATGGCTGCTCGATAGGTGGGGACACCAAAATAGGAGCGTTCGTAGAGATACAAAAGCACGCTTCGGTTGGGGAGCGATGCAAAATTTCATCACACACCTTCATCTGCGAAGGCGTTGAGATCGAAGATGAAGTTTTTGTGGGTCATGGTGTCATGTTCACAAATGATCGGTATCCGAAAGCTGCTAATTTAGACGGCACACTTCAGACAGAGGCTGATTGGCGTGTGGTTCCCACGCACGTCAAGCGCGGCGCCGCCATCGGTAGTAATGCAACCATTCTCTGCGGTCTTACGATCGGTACAAATGCGCTCATCGGGGCCGGATCTGTGGTGACCAAAGACGTTCCAGACTATGCCATAGTTGCTGGAGTGCCCGCCCGAATTATTGGAGATGTGCGGACGCATGAGACATCCGCCGGTAACCTATGATTAAAGTAGGAGTAATCGGCTACGGGTACTGGGGCCCGAATCTGGTTCGCAACTTCATGGAGGCAACTGGCTCGACGGTCCAGATCGTGTGCGATCTGCGCCCCGAGCGTTTGGCCCAATTACGGCATCGTTACCCCTCCCTGGAAACCACCAATCGATCAGCTGACCTGTTTTCCACTGCCGACATGGACGCCGTTGTAATCGCCACGCCTGTATCGACGCATTTTGAACTGGCAATGGCAGCGTTGCGCGCAGGCAAGCATGTGCTTGTTGAGAAGCCGTTAGCCGGCACTTCGGAAGCGGCCGTGCGATTAATTGAGGAGGCTGCCCGCAGGAATCTCGTGCTGATGGTTGACCACACCTTTGTTTACACGGGTGCGGTGCGGAAAATTCGCGAGCTGATAGCGAACAACCAGTTAGGCGAGATCTATTACTACGACGCGGTGCGCGTCAATCTTGGTTTGTTTCAACATGATGTGAATGTGATTTGGGATCTGGCCGTTCATGATCTATCGATTATGGATTACGTGCTGCCGTCACGTGCGGTTGCCGTTTCAGCAACTGGAATTAGCCACATCCTGGGACAACCAGAAAATGTTGCCTACATCACACTCTTCTTTCCCGGGCCCCAGATTGCGCATGTACATGTGAATTGGCTTACACCAGTGAAAGTACGACACACGCTGATCGGCGGTAGCGAAAAGATGATCTTGTACGATGATCTTGAGCCCAGTGAGAAAGTGAAGATCTACGACAAGGGCGTTACCGTGTCACAAGGTCAAGAAGCAGTTTACGAGATGCTGGTTAGCTATCGTTCGGGGGACATGTGGGCGCCAAGGCTGGATTCTACGGAAGCGCTGCTCACCGAGGCGCTTCATTTCATAGATTGCATAGAACACGGCAGGAGGCCGGAAACAGACGGTCAAGCCGGTTTACGATTGGTTGAAGTTGTGGAAGCCGCCGAGCGCTCTCTGCGTGCCCGCGGCGAGTTAACAGAGATAGCCAGTGGCCGCCATTTTAGCAGCTAGATCGCGTCCGCGAGTCTCCCGCAATTCATAGCGATCCCGAAGCAATTAGATGCGTATTTGGATCGATCTCGCCAACTCCCCACACGTTGCATTCTTTCGAGCACTGGTTCCCGAGTTATTACAGCGCGGCCATGAGATCGAATTTACTGCACGAGATTTTGCGGAGACGGTGGCTCTTGCTAGTGCCGCAAACCTCCAGGCCGAGACTATCGGGCTACATGGTGGCCGAGCCATTGCGGGTAAAGCTACCAATCTTTTGCGACGTGCGATGGCCCTGCGTTCCTGGTGTCAAAACCAACGCTTTGATCTAGCCCTTAGCCACAATTCGTATTCGCAACTTCTGGCTGCGACGATCATGCGGCTACGAAGTGTGACATTGATGGACTACGAACATCAGCCAGCGAATCACGTCGCCTTTCGATTGGCTTCACGCGTCATTGTGCCGCAGCACTTCCCGGCTGAATCGCTGAAAGCATTCGGCGCTGGAGAACACAAGGTCAGGCGTTACCACGGCACGAAGGAAGACGTCTATCTAGCAGATTTTGAACCCGATCCCGAGTTTCCTTTGGAGATGGCACAACTGGGGATTCAGAACGATGATGTGCTGGTCGTGGTTCGTCCGCCTGCGGATGAAGCCCTGTATCACAGATTTGAGAACCGTTTATTTCGGGAGTTGCTGGAATGGTTAACGGGAAAACCGCAGGTAAAGGTTTTGTTACTGCCGCGAAATGCCTCGCAGCGAGTCACGTACTCAAGCGCGACGCTGATAATGCCCAGCCGACCTCTCCATGGCCCAAACCTAATTGCATCCAGTGACTTGGTCATAAGCGCAGGGGGCACGATGAATCGCGAGGCAGCTGCTTTGGGAGTTCCCGCCGCCACCATCTACGCTGGTCGCTGGGCCGCTGTTGATGAAGAACTGTGTCGTGTGGGCAAACTTACGCGTCTTACGTCTGCCAAAGATTTCGCGTTGCTGCCACTCGCGAAGAAGCCGTTCCTGAACCCCCCCGTAACCGCGAAAGTGCGGCAGGAAGTCATTGATCTAATCCTTGGCGATGGATGACTGCGGGCGTATAACGGGCATAAATGGATGGCGGGAACTTTTCACTCATCAGGTGAGGTTCCTGTAGTATCTCAGACAAATGAGAGCTGAACTGATCCGAAAAGGACGGATAGAACCTCGTGCGGTTCGTCTGTCCCGTAAGGCGCCTCGTTGGGTAATGCCGGCGGTAAAGATTGCTCTAATAGCCACCGATGCTGCTCTCGTTGCACTCTGCTTTATCGCAGCTTTTTATTTAAGAATGGGCGAGCCAGTCCTTGGCTCCACAACCGGCGGCGGGTTATGGAGCGAAAAGTTCGCACCATACGGAACACTGCTCCTGTTTGTAGCTGTAATTCGTGTTCTTACCTTTTACTACTACAGACTCTACCGCCTGCGTGGCGAATTCTCCTTTGTCGAAGAGGGGTTAAGCATCTTCAAAGCGACGGCGATTGGTTCACTGTTAATCATAGCTGCCGCCTTCCTCTATCGCGGCGGATTTGAATACCGAGCATTCTCGTACTCGCGCAGCGTTTTTCTGTTGGACTTCATACTAGTCTTCACCTCAACTGAGATGGTTCGGTTCGTTCTCCGTACTGCGCAAGTGTTCGTTCGGCAGCGCGGAATTAATTTGATCCCAACCATCGTAGTCGGTAGGGGTCCCGAATGCTCGCTTTGCATCAGTGAGATGCGGGAACGTCCGGCGCTTGGATACAGTGTCATCGGTTTAGTCGAAAGCGGGCCAGTGAGGATCCACGCCTCCCAAACATACGAAGGCGTACCTGTAATAGGCACATTGGAACAGCTGCCGGAGACAATTCGCGAATCGGGAGCCAACGAGGTAATTATTGCGGATCCTGATGTAAATGGTGACCTGCTGTTTGACGTAATGATCCGTTGTGGCCGCCACCGAGGCGTTGAATTTCGGATTGCTCCATCCTTATTCAACTGTTTACCGCGGAAGACAGAAATAGATCAGATTGGTGCACTACCGATGATCCGGCTTTTCCGCGAGCCACTTTCTCGATCTGCTCGGTTGGTCAAGCGTACGTCAGATATTCTGATTGCCCTACTCGCTCTCACTGTATTCGCACCTATCTGGTTACTGATAGCGCTATTGATAAAACTGGATTCTGAAGGTCCGATTTTCTATGTTCAGGAACGCGTGGGGATGGATGGCCGGATCTTTTTAGTCTACAAGTTTCGTACGATGCAGATTGGTTCGGATGAAGAAATTCATAAAGAATACCAGCGGAAATTCATCGCTGGGCGGGCAGACGCGAATCTTGGAAATGCGGACAGGCCGACGTATAAGTTGCACAACGATCCCCGCATAACCCGTATCGGTCGAGTATTGCGCCGTTTAAGTCTGGATGAAGTGCCACAACTGCTTAATGTTCTACGTGGTGAGATGAGCGTTGTGGGACCGCGGCCACCCATCCCCTATGAAGTCGAGTCTTACGAACTCAGGCACCGTAAACGTCTCGACATGAAACCGGGGTTGACTGGCTTGTGGCAAGTCTCGGGTAGGAACCGCCTACCGTTCGAAGAGATGGTGAGATTGGATCTCTTCTACATTGAGAACTGGTCCGTGCTCTTTGATCTGAAGATCATTCTGCGAACATTCCTCGTGATCTTCAGGGGAGACGGCTACTGACCTGACTCGAGTCCTGCCAATGCCACACCGAGGAGCAGGATCTTCTTAATCCCTGTATAGAGCGGTTCGATCTCACAGGTCTCTGTTAGCGCATGTGCATCGGCACAGGGTCCGGCACCCGTGGAGATGGCAGGAATGCCGGCGAGCAGCACTGGACTGGCGTTGTTGGAACCGGTTGGAGTGATTGGTGGATCAAAGCCCATAGCGCGATGGGCGGCCTCGGCGATCTTCACAAACTCAGATTCACGATGGCCTGGGATGCTTGCCGCCGGTGAAGTCGAAATGACCTCAGTTCTTACCTGTATGTTCTCGCGTTTGGCCTCTTCGTCAAGGATGACGGCGATTTTTTTCTCAAGATCTGCGATTACCTCATTACTAGTCGAACGCAGGTCGAGGCTAAACCATGCGTCGGCCGCCTTGGCGTTAACAACTTCGGAACCGCCCAACATTCCGATGTTCAGGTTCGAAGGCGGAGTATTGGGAACCGGCAGTTCATAGATGCGCGCAATTGCCCGTGCGAGCGGTAGGGTTGCCGAGTAAGGAGGGGTTCGCGATCTTGTATGTCCGCCCGGCCCGATGAAATGGTGTCGATACCAGTTAATTCCGATTCCCGCATAAGTAAATCCCTCATAACCGCCATCCAGCGCAATGTAATAGTCAATCTTGCCCTTGTTGTCATTGATAAATTGTTTAACCCCGGCAAAGTTGGTCTCTTCTTCAACAGTAAAGACGAATACCAGATCACCTTTTGTCTTTACTTTGGCGTCATCAAGGGCGCGCATCATCGCCAGTAGTGCTTCGATGTTGCGTGTGTCGTCACCCACGCCTGGCGCATGGACTCTACCGTCTCGAACGGTGGCCTTAATCTTCAAACCGGGCTGGAAAACGGTATCCAGGTGAGCATCGAAGACTGTGACGGGTCCACCTCGCGTGCCTTTACGCACGGCAATGAGGTTGCTAGCCGCATCGTAACGAATGCTCTGAAGTTTGTATTTCCGAAGAAGGTTTTCTATATGAGCCGCACGTTGTTTCTCGTGACCTGAAGGTGCGTTGATCTCAGTGATTTCAATCCACTCACTCAGGATTAGGTTGCGGTTTGCATCGATGTATTTGAAGGCCTTCTGCACGGAGTCCGAAGCATGAATACTGTTGACGTAGTCGGCAGATGTCGCTGTTGTTTGAGCAGACGTATGAACGAACAGCAGCAACAGAAGGCCTGGCAGAAGAGGCGACTTTGGCATCGGACGTTCTCCAACCTGGTGTTTTGAAGACCGCGTTATTGTAAACGTATCGTGTGCGAAGAGTAATTGGCCATAGACGAACAGGCTGACGGAGGTAACAGGATGTGCCTATTCACGGAGGCAATCCTGAACTGCGAATTCTCGGGCTTCCGATTACGAGCAAAAGACGCAGGCAAGAAAATCATTGACTTGAAACCGCGCTACAATTTAAATGAGGCCTGCGCTTGTTAAGCACCTCACCTTCCCCAAGGACCTCATTTACCCAAAACAGCCGGCTTTCAACGACTCAAATGATCAAATCCATCTTAATTACCACCTTCTTCTCATTGGTATCTATCAACGCTTGTTCTTCGATGGCAAGGAGTACTCCGCGATTGTCCGTTGTGGACAACACTAGTGAAACCAGACCACAGCGCGGTCTACTCATTATCGAAGTCCTTCCCGGCGGTTCTGCGGAGGTGGCGGGGCTGCATCCCCATGACCTGATCACTCGTTATGGCGAATTTGAGGTTATCGATAAGCCTTCGTTC
>Ga0209341_10000214_pt1 | contig 58630 bp, 45 predicted proteins | sample RifCSP13_2_FD_184020 | JGI IMG/M metagenome (GOLD analysis project Ga0209341, IMG submission 184020) | Soil microbial communities from Rifle, Colorado - Rifle CSP2_sed 13_2 (SPAdes) (version 2) | ecosystem: Environmental > Terrestrial > Deep subsurface > Rock core/Sediment | place: Rifle...
ACCCCCGAACCCTGCCCCGATCAGTTCAAGCAGTCCCTCCCACTCCACGTTCCCCCCCGACAGCACGCACACCGTCCGCGCGTCGGGCTTCACGATCCCCTCGAGCAGCGCCGCGACGGTGATCGCCCCGCTCGGCTCGGTGACGAGCTTGTGCCGGTCGAGCAGGAAACGCACCGCGCGCGCGAGCGCCGCGTCGCTCACCTGCACGACGTCGTCCACGAACGCCTGGTGGTGCTCGAAGTTGAGCGAGCCGACGCGCACCGCGAGGAGCCCATCCGCGAGCCCGCCCGGGATGGCCGGAATCGTCACCGGCTCGCCCGCCGCGCGCGCGCGCGACAGCTTGGGCGAGCCCTCGGGCTCGACGCATACCACGCGCGCCGCCGGCACCATCTGCTTCACCGCCGCCGCGACGCCCGCGGAGAGCCCGCCCCCTCCCACCTGCACGAGCACCATCCCCACGTCGGGGAGGTCCTCCGCGATCTCGAGCCCCGCCGTTCCCTGCCCCGCGATGATCGCCGCGTCGTCGTAGGGCGGCACGAGCGTCGCGCCCTCGCGGTCGCAGATCTCCCGCGCCCTCGCCATCCGCTCGGCGGTCGTCGTCCCCTCGAACACGACCCGCGCGCCCAGCCGCTCCGCGCCTTCGCGCTTCGCCCTCGGTGCGGTCGTCGGCATCACGACGGTCGCGCGCACGCCGAAGAGCTTCGCCGCGAGCGCGACGGCCTGTCCGTGGTTGCCGGAGGAGGGCGCGACCAACCCCTTCGCCCGCTCGGCCGGCGAGAGCTGGGACACGAACCAGTACGCGCCGCGCAGCTTGAACGCGCCGCACGGCTGCAGCATCTCGGGCTTGAGGAAGACCGGCACTCCCGTGAGCGCCTCGAGCGCGTCCGAGGGCAGGAGCGGCGTGCGCACGGCCACGCCCCGGAGCCCGGCAGCCGCTTTCCGGATGTCGTCGAGTGAAACGAGGGTGGTCGAGGCGGTGTGTGTCATCCGGCGTCGGCGATCCTGCGAAAGGGGCGCTCCGCTACCATAGAGCGGGAGCGGATTGCCACGGGTGCAGGATAATACCGCGCCTCGGAGGAGGCGTAAAGGACTTTGACGGTCGCGCGCGGCGGCGTGGTTTCGCTCCGATCCACTTCCTTTTTGATGACGCTCCGCGCGTGGCGGCCCCTCATCCTTCCCGCGTGCAGAGCCATTGCCCCACTCGGCCGAGAGGGATTAGCGTATGCTCATGGCCACCAAGACGGCCCGCTGGACCCGAGCGGACCTCGAGCGGCTCCCGGACGACGGGAACCGGTACGAGGTGCTGGACGGGCGGCTCCTCGTGACGCCGCAGGCCTCGCCGCGGCATCAGGACGCGGCGTTCTTCCTGGGTGTCACGCTGCGCGCCTGGTGCGAGCGTCACGGGATCGGCGCAGTGGTCGGACCCGGCGCCGTGGTGTGGGACGACAACGAGCTGCAACCGGACGTCGTGGTGATCCCGGGACCCACGCGCCTGACCGCCGAGAAGTGGGACGACCTGCCGCGCGCCATCCTGGTGGTCGAAGTCCTCTCCACATCCACGCGCAGCCGCGATCTCAGCCTCAAGCGCCGGGCCTATCTGCGGCTCCGCATCCCCGAGTACTGGGTTGTGGATCGGTTCGACCACCGCGTGCTGGTCTGGAGGCCGGATGCCGGCGAGGCGGTGGTAGTCACCGATGTCATCAAGTGGCAACCGCGGGCCGACCTTCCGCCGCTCGAGATCGCGCTGGACAGCGTGCTGCCGCCGAGTCGGCCCGACCCGGTCGGCGATTAGCGCTCAGCGCATCTGGTTCGCGCACGACGCCGCCGGATCGGGCGACGGCGCGCCGTAGCTCGCTCGAATCAGCTTCGCCGAGCTCCCTTCGATCACGAGGGTGAAGAGGTTCGAGTACTGCGTGTCGCAGAGGTCCGGGACTCTCGGGCCGCCGAGCGCGGCGATGATCGCGCCGACCGTGTTGCTGTGGCCCACGACGAGCACGGTCTGGCCGCCGTGCTTCCGCACCGCGACGGCCACCGCCTTCGCGTGCTCGGCGACCGGCCCGCCTGCCGGCACGGTCTCGATCGAGAGCCCACGCGCCTCGGCGGTCGGCCGCGCCGTCTCACGCGTGCGCACGAACTGCGTCGCGATCACGGCTCCGACGTTCGCGTCGGCGAGCACGGCGGCGAGCGCCTTCGCGCGCACGACGCCGGCCTCGGTGAGCGGCGGGTCGTCCGCGGGCGCCGCCGCCTTTTCGGCGTGGCGCACGACGATGACGACGGTGGGGGCGGGCTGCGCTGTGGCACGCGGAGCGAAGCCCGCGGCGAGCAGGAGGGCGAGAAAGAGGCGTCGGGTCATTGTGCGCCCCGGGTGACCGCTCCCCAGATCAACGGCCACGTCGCCATCGTCTGCCCGCGGTACTGCGGGCGGAATCCGTAGAGTATCGCGTGCCCTCGTCCGACGCTGACTTCCACAAGTGCCGCCTTCCCTTTGAGCTTCGATGCGCCGAGCAGCCATCCCGAGAGCAGCGGCTCCCCGCTCGCTGGATAGCTCGCGACGGCCGTTGCTCGTGACGCATCCGTGATCTCGAACGCCGGACTGTTCTCGAACCACACTGCCGGCACGCTCGCCGTCATCTTCGCCGCGATGGGATGCTCGCGCTTGAGCTCCACCGCGAGGAGCGATCCCGGCGCGTAGAAGTCGCTCGGGCCCACGCCCGCGAGGACGTCCTTCACGGGCAGCCTGAGCGTCTCGATCGCGTACTCGCTCGCCTCGTTGAACGCGAGCAGCGTGCCGCCGTTCTCCACGAACGCGCGCAGCGCCGCGGCGCCCGCCGCGCCGAGCCCGCCCTGCAGCGAATCGGGATACGCCACGCCGAGTCCGCGCGAGAGCGCGGCGGCACTCTGGTCGGGCAGGATGATCACGTCGAAGCGGTCGTTGAGTCGCCCCGAGCGCACGTCACGGTCCACGATGGAGGTGAACGGGATGCGATTCACGTCGAACACCCACCGCGTCCATCCTTCGTCCATGGAGGCGCTGAAGCTCCGGTAGATCGCGATGCGGCGCGCCGACCCGCCGGAGAGTCCCGCCACGCTGAACTGGGGCTCCGCCATCGGCGGAATCGGCGCCGCGGTCGCAGGCGGCGCGCTCGCCACCGCCGCGACGTCCACGCCGAAGAGCAGCGGCAGTGTGTGCGCGGTGACGTCGTACGGCCGCTTGGGCGGCCCGCCCGGGTACTCGCGGAGGTTCGGATACCTCTGCCGCTCGAGCAGCGACTTCGCGTAGCCGCCCATCGGCTGCGCGGTGAGCACCACGTAGCTCCCCGCCGGGTACGTCACGCCGGCGGCGCCCATCGGGGCGGTGCTCGCGCGCACCTCCACCTGGCCGTGCTGCAGCGTCCAGATGAGCCGCTCGAGCGCCTGCGGGTCCTTCTGCGCCTTCGGGATCACGAACGCCGCGGGCAACGAGTCCCACGTCCACGGATGATCGGGCGCGAGCGCGCGGTCGCCCAGCGCCGCGTAGCTCTCCAGCCACGCCCTCCGGTCGCGCGCCGCCTCGGCGAGCATCGCCCACGTCGCGCTCACCTGGTAGTTCACGATGTCGGCGTACGTCCACGTGCCGCCCCGCCAGAGCGCAGGGAAGTTCCACGTCGCGGTCTTCGCGTCGTAGCCGCGCGAGGCGCCGAGCGCCTCGAACGGCAGCTCGATCGGCGAGGCGAGCCGCGCGCTCGCCGTCTCCGTGAGAATCCGCACGCCGCGATGGTAGAGCGAGTACTGCCGCGCGGGCGACCATTGGTCGTACGACGCATTCGTCGCGATCCCCGTCTTCCCCTCGGCGATCATCCGCCACCCCATCGCCATCCCGAGCGCGTTCGTCCCCGCGGTGAGCACCGGATCAATGTTCGGGTCCACCGGATCCATGTACGGGGGAATGAAGATGCGCCCCGCGTTCGCGCTCTGCTGGTGGATGTCGTTCACGATCTGGGGGTCCCACGGCGTGTAGAGCGAGTCCACCGTGTAGCGCGTCTCCACCTGCGTGTGCGCATACCAGTCGCGGTTGTTGTCGTGGCCGACGTAGTGATGGTAGAGCACGGGCGGCGACGTGCCCTCCGCGCGCGTGTTGAGCGTCGCGCGATACCAGTCGCCGACGATGTCCACGCCGTCGGGGTTCTGCGACGGCACCAGGATCACGATCGTGTTCGCGAGGATGGACTTCGCGTCGGGCGTCTCGCCGCGCGCGAGGCGGTCCGCGAGCACGAGCGGCGTCGTGAACCCGCCCACCTCGGTCGAGTGGATGCTCGACGTGATCAGGATGACGTTCTTCCCCTGCGCAAGCAGCGGCTCCAGCTCGTCCCGTCCGCGCAATCTCGGATCCATCAGCTTGCGCTGGATCTGCCGGTAGCGCTCGAGATTCCGGATCGTCGAAGAGTCGGCGATGAAGACCGCGAGAAAGGGCCGCCCGAGCGTAGTCTTCCCGAGCGTGCGCACCTGCACGCGTGGGCTCGCGCGCTGGAGCGACTGGAAGTAGTCGCTGATCTGCTTCCACGTCGGGAGCTTGCGGTCGGTGCCGGGCTCGAAGCCGAGGATCGAGACGGGCGCGGGGATGGGGGGGCGCTGGGCGGGCAGCACGGTGGCCACGACCAGCAGCGCCGCCAGCAGGCGGGGGGTGCGCATGGCGTTTAATGAACTACGAGTAGACGGCAGACGGTAGACCGTTCACCGTTCGTCCGGCGGTCCGTCGCATACGTGAACGGTCTGCCGTCTTCGGAGCCGCGACGACGTGTAGAGGCATCTGAGGTGACACGGAGGTTGCGAATCCGGGTAGCACACAGGAACGCCATGCTCAATCTCCGCGAGGTCGCCGGCGCAGGCAATCGGGAGGAACCCGCGATGATCTTGCTCGGGCGCAGGACCGGTCGTTTCGTGCTGCTCTCGCTTGCGGTGATCGCGTGCGGCACGGGACCGACCGAACCACCAGCCGGCATTCTCGGCCGGTTCGATGCGTTCTGGGGGACATTTGACGCCGAGTACAGCTACTTCGAGTACAAGAACATCAACTGGGACTCTCTCCGTACCACGTTCCGACCGCGGGCCGCGGCCGCGACGTCTCAGGACGAGCTCGTCTCGATCCTCCGGGAGATGGCGGCGCCCCTGCGCGACGTGCACGTGCGCTTCATCACGCCCGCGGGCGTCCAGATGCCGACGTACGAACCTGCTGCGCGAATGAACTGGGACCGAAGTGTCTGGGACCGGACCTCGGCCGCGTGCGGCCTGACGCAGGTGAAACCCAATCTCAGCTACTGCACGATGAACGGCGTCGCGTACATCATGGCCGGAGGCTGGAACGATGGTCAGTTCTCGGAAGCCGACCTCGACGGAGTCGTGGATCGCTTTCGTGACGCGCCGGCGATGATCATTGACGTCCGCCCGAACGGCGGTGGTACCGACGCGCTCGCGTTCGCGCTCGCGGGGCGGTTCGCCACGGCGAGCACCGTCGTCGGCTACTACCGATTTCGCAGCGGGCCGAAGCACGACGACTTCGGGCCCGAAACCACGCGGCGGATCGGGCCTCGCGGAGCGTTCCAGTTCACGAGACCGGTCGTCGTCCTCGCCGGGCGCGGGGCGTTCTCGAGCAACGAGAGTTTCATCTCGGCGATGCGCGAGCTGCCCAACGTGACGATCCTCGGCGACACGACCGGCGGGGCCTCGGCGAACCCGGTCGAACACTCCCTCGGGGACGGATGGCGGTACACGGTGTCGCGCTGGATCGAGTGGACGGCCGACCGCCAAGTAATCGAATGGCGGGGGATCCCCCCGGATGTCCACGTGCTCTGGGACGCGAGTGCGGCCGCGCTCGGGCGTGACCTTGTGCTCGAGGCAGCGCTGGCGCGGCTTGCGCCGCCGGCCGGATCCGCGGCCGCGCAGCAATAATCCGCCAGCTTCGCCGCGCGCAGCGACAAGGAGATGAGGCGTCGCACGCCCAGTGGAGTGAACGGTTACTGCCATTGCGTGACTCCGAGGTACCGTGCGATCATCCACGCAGCGCCGCGCGACTTCAACGCAATCCGCGCGACGCGCGGCTCAGGCACACCCTGAGCTACGGAGTGCTCGTGAGACGTCCGATTGCGGTGGCGCTCCTCGCCGCCCTGCCCTGGGCGGCGCTGAGCGCCCAGGGCCGCATCCTGCGAGTGGTCGGAGACGACGGCCGTCCCATCGTCTACGCGTCGGTCTGGCTGGGGGGTTCCGCGTCGAGACTGACAGGTGATTCGGGCTCCCTCGCCCTGCCCGACCTGTCGGGGCCGCTCGTCAAGGTCAGCGTCCGCCGCATCGGCTACGCGCCCTGGGAGGGATCGTTCGCCGCGAGCGATACCGCCACGGTGTGGACCGTCACGATGGCGAGGCTGGCGACGCCGCTCCCGACCGTCGAAGTGCGGGAGCCGCGCAGTGCTCCGCTGACCCTGGCGCTCCAGGGCTTCTATCGGCGCGCGCTTGAACGCCAGAAAGGGGCGCTCACCGGGACCTTCCTCACGCCGGAAGCCATTGAGCGGCGGGATCCCACGCGCGTGACGCAACTCCTGCAGGACGTGCACGGCGTGACGCTCAGGCGATCGCGCGACGGCCAGCTCGCGGCGTTCGGGCTGAACGGCACCTGCCGGATGGCCGTGGTCATTGATGGCGTGCGCACGCGCTCCCCGTGGGAGGCGAAGGTGAGTGGGATCGGCGGAGCGTCCATCCAGCCCCGCCCAGGCCCGCCGGGCACGCCGTCCACGCGTGAGCTCTCGGAAGACAACGCGGTCTTCATTGACCGGCTTGTCGCCGGAATGTCCGTCGCCGCCGTCGAGGTCTATCCGCGCGGCGGCAACATCCCGAACGAGCTCCAACAGACGGACCAGGGCTGCGGCGTGATCTTCATCTGGACGGGAGCGAGGCGCTAGGCGCGCCGCCCGTCTGGCGGTCCGTCGCATACGTGAACGGTCCACCGTCTACCGTCCACTCGCATTTGTGGTGATGGGGCGACTCACATCCCTATCGCGGCGGTCGCCCTCCAGCCGTAGATTGGCCATCCAGCAGATCGAGGGCCCCCTTCCGGTTGGCCGCCTGAACAGGAGGGAACGATGTCGCGAACGGATCGTCGGATCGTGCCGGCGCTGGGCATGCTCACGGTCTCTCTCGTGCTCCTCGCGTGGGTGGCGCCGCGAGTCTCGGGACAGGCCAAATCCGCCGCCGCCTCTGGTTTCCCGAGCACGAAGAACGGCGAGTGGCCCCACTACAACGCCGATGTGAAGGGCAGCAGGTACTCGCCCCTCGATCAGATCAACGCCTCGAACTTCAACAAGCTCGAGGTCGCGTGGCGCTTCAAGACCGACAACCTGGGCCCGCGTCTCGAGTACAAGCTCGAAGGCACGCCGCTCATGGTCAAAGGCGTCATCTACGCCACCGGCGGCACGCGTCGCTCGGTCGTGGCGCTCGACGCGAAAACGGGCGAGCTGAAGTGGGTGTACAGCATGGACGAGGGCCGGCGCGCCGAGGTCGCGCCGCGCAAGCTCTCCGGCCGCGGCCTGTCCTACTGGACCGACGGCAGGGGTGACGAGCGGATCGTCTACTACACGATCGGCTATCGCCTCGTTCAGTTGAACGCCAGGACCGGCCAGCCGATCGCGTCGTTCGGCAAGGGTGGAGTGATTGATCTCAAGGAAGGCGTGGTCTTCGGCAAGGACGGGAAGCAGGTGCAGATCCCCCTCGAAACGGGTGATATCGGGGTCCACTCGACGCCGTTGATCGTCAACGACATCATCGTCACGGCTTCCGCGATGGCCGAGGGGATCCGGTACCAGTTCAGCGGGAACAACAAGGGCCTCGTTCGCGCGTACGATGTCCGGACCGGCAAGTTGCTCTGGCGTTTCAACACGATGCCGGGTCCGGGGGAGTTCGGCCACGAGACGTGGGAGAACGGTTCGTGGGAGTGGACCGGGAACACCGGGGCCTGGACGGAGTTGTCGGCCGACGCGGAGGCCGGGCTCCTGTACGTGCCCGTCGAGACACCGACGATAGACGTCTACGGCGGCAATAGGCCGGGCAACAACCTCTTTGCCGAGAGCCTGGTCTGCCTCGACCTGAAGACCGGCAAGCGCGAGTGGCACTTCCAGGTCGTGCACCATCCGATCTGGGACTACGACATCGCCGGGTGGCCGCTGGTCATTGATGCCGTGATAGATGGCAGGCAGCGCAAGCTCGTCGCGAATCCGACCAAGCAGGGCTTCCTGTACACGTTCGACCGGATCACGGGCGAGCCCATCTGGCCGATGCCGGAGCGGCCGGTGCCGCAGTCGGACGTGCCGGGCGAAAAGACATCGCCGACGCAACCATTCCCGACCAAACCGCCGGCGTTCTCGCGCAACTACCTGGCGACCGACGACGTGATTGACTTCACGCCCGCGCTGCGCGCTCAGGCGCTCGAGAACCTGAAGAAGTACCGCTGGCTGCAGACGCCGTTTGTCCCGTATCTCATTCCGAACGACAAGGAGCTCGGGGCAATCCAGATCGGGAACACGATGGGGGGCGTCAACTGGCCGGGGTCAGGATTCGATCCTGAAACGGGAATCTTCTACACGCAGGCCAACAACTCCTCGGTCGGGACCGGGACGATCTCTCCGGAGTACTTCACGATCCTCGACCCCGAGGCGATGGCCAGGCAGAAACACATCCCCATCTGGGAGTCCCCGCACTTCGGCCAACCCGAGACCCCCGGCGGTGGTGGCGGTGGCGCGGGAGGTCGCGGCGGTGCCTTGACGCAGGGCCTCCAGGGTCTGCCGATCGTGAAACCACCGTACGGCGTGATCACCGCGATTGATATGAACACGGGCACGCTCAAGTTCCAGGTGCCGCACGGCGATACGCCCGATGCCGTTCGCAACAACCCGGCACTCCGGGGGATGAACATCCCGAAGACCGGCCAGAACGGCATCGTCGGCGTGGTGATCACCAGGACGCTCGTCATCGTCGGGGACCCGATGGTCACGGCGCCTCCGGATCGGCCGCGCGGCGCGATGCTGCGTGCGTACGACAAGCAGACGGGCAAGGAGGTCGGCGCGGTGTGGATCCCGGCCGCCCAGAGCGGATCGCCGATGACGTACATGGTGGACGGGCGCCAGTACATCATCGTCGCGGTGGGCGGCGGCGCGTATACGAGCGAGTACATCGCGTTTGCGCTGCCACGGGAATGAACGCCGGAATCGCCATCGTAGCGATCATCGCGTTGGGCGTCCTCGGCGGGCTCTGCTCCGCGCTGCGCGCGCAGGAGACGCGTTCGGTGTGGGATGGTGTGTACACCGAGGAGCAGGCCAGGCGCGGCGCCGTTCTCTTCGACCGGGAATGCGCGTCGTGCCACGGGCCGGCGGGAGCGGGCGGGGGCATGTCGCCGGCGCTCACCGGCGCGGCGTTCTCCGCGAACTACGACGGCCTGAGGGTCGGCGACCTGTTCGAGAGGAATCGCAGGACGATGCCGGTCGGCAAGGAGGGCCAGTTGAGCCGGCAGCAGACCGCGGACATCACGGCCTACATGCTGGAGTGCAACAAGTTCCCGGCCGGCCCGGAGGAACTTCCGACCGAGGCGCAGGCGCTGAACCAGATCAGGTACATCGCGACGAAATACGCTCCCCGGCGCGATCGCCATTCCCCTCGCTGACGCGCGCGCGGGTTACCGCGGGCGCGACGCCGGGCGAGATTGTCGGGCCGCACGCCCCGCGATTATCCTTACGGCCGTTTGCCTCGAACGCCAACCAATGGCCGGCACATGTCGAACCCCCTGACGCGCGCGTGGTCCCTCGAACGCGGACTGTTCCTGCTCGCGGGCGTCGCCGCAGTCGTGGCCGTGATGCTGGGTGCGCCGATCGAGTTCGCATTGTTCGGGATGACGCTCGCCGGCGTCGCGCTCTTTCACCACCGGACGCTCCGCGTCGCCCTGACCGGGCTCGCCGCCGTCACATCGTACAAGCTCTTCTTCACCGGCTTCAAGACCGGATCGGGCGTCGAAGGGCTGGTGCTGCACCTGGAGCACGAGTGGGTGATCCTGGCGAACCTGTTCGGCCTGCTGCTCGGCTTCGCTCTGCTCTCCAAGCACTTCGAAAAGTCGAGCATCCCCGCGCTGCTGCCGAACGTCCTCCCCGATGACTGGAAGGGCGGGTTCGCCTTGCTCGCAATCGTCTTCGTGCTGTCGTCGTTCCTCGACAACATCGCCGCCGCGTTGATCGGTGGCACGATGGCCGGTGTCGTCTTCCGCGGCAAGGTGCACATCGGCTATCTCGCCGGAATCGTCGCGGCGTCGAACGCGGGCGGCTCGGGCAGCGTCGTCGGTGACACCACCACGACCATGATGTGGATCAACGGCGTGAGCCCGCTCGATGTGGTCCACGCCTATGTCGCCGCGGCCGTGGCGCTCGTCATCTGCGGCATCCCGGCCGCTGTGCAGCAACAGCGCCACTCTCCGATCATCAAGCACGCACCACCCGGGATTTCGGTTGATCGGGCGCGAGTGGCGATCGTGGCAATCGTCCTCGTGGCCGCCATCGCCGCCAACGTGATCGCGAACGTCCGGTTTCCGGCGCTGCTGGATCACTTCCCTGTGATCGGCGCATCCATCTGGGCGGCACTCCTGCTGACGGCGCCGTTGCGAACTCCGGAGTGGTCACTGCTCCCCGAGACCCTGAAAGGCACGATCTTCCTCCTCTCGCTCGTGACCATCGCGTCAATGATGCCGGTGGAGCGGCTGCCGCTCGCGTCGTGGCAGAGCGCGTTCGGCCTCGGCTTCCTTTCGTCGGTGTTCGACAACATTCCGCTCACCGCGCTGGCCCTGAAGCAGGGCGGCTACGATTGGGGAATGCTCGCGTACACGGTGGGCTTCGGCGGCTCGATGATCTGGTTCGGTTCGAGCGCGGGCGTCGCGCTCTCGAACATGTATCCCGAAGCCAAGTCCGCGGGCCGCTGGGTCGTGGGCGGCTGGCACGTGACGGTCGCGTACGTCATCGGCTTCTTCGTGCTCCTCTCGGTGATGGGCTGGGAGCCGGGCGCGAAACGGGGCAGCCCGCTGCCGGTTCAGAAAGCGGCGCAGGGAGCAATGGTCGAGCCGGCCGCGCGCCCCCGGTTGTCTCTCTCCCAATCTCCCGCGTTCCCGCTACTCGAGCACGTGGATGCCGTGCCTCGCCCCGATCTCCTTGAGCTGCCTGGGCCACACGGTCACGGAGACCTCGCCCAAGTGCGCCTTCTTCAACAGGAGCATCGCGGTACGCGACTGGCCGATGCCGCCGCCGATGGAGAGCGGCACCTGGTCGTGCACGATGGCCTGGTGGTACGGAAGCGCGAGCTTGTCCACCTGGTTGCTCAGCTTGAGCTGCTCGACCAGCGTCTCCTTCGTGACGCGGATCCCCATTGAGGACAGCTCGTGGCGGCGCCGCGTGACGGGGTTCCAGACGAGGATGTCGCCGTTCAAGCCGTGGTACCGCTTGCCGCCGTCCTCGACCGGCGTGACCCAGTCGTCGTAGTCCGCCGCCCGCAACTCGTGGGGGTATCCGTCGTCGAGGACCCGGCCGATGCCGATGATGAACACCGCGGGGTACTTCTGCAGTAGCTCCGTCTCCCGCTGCTTGCGCGGCAGGTCGGGGAACATCGCCAGGATCTCCTCGGCGTGGAAGAACGTGAGCGCCTCGGGCAGCGGTGGGTGGCCGCCGTATACCTGCAACGCGGGGTACGCCGCGTGCAGCATCGTCTCGGCGCCCTTGATGACCTTCCAGATCCGCCGGACGGTGTCCTTGAGATAGTCGAGGTTGCGGTCGCTGGCGGTGATGACCTTCTCCCAGTCCCACTGGTCCACGTAGGCGCTGTGGTCGTGGTCGAGGAAGTAGTCCTTGCGCACCGCCCGCATGTCGGTGTTGATGCCCTCGCCGACCTTGCAGGCGAACTGCTTGAGCGCCATCCGCTTCCACTTGGTGGCCGCCTGGACGACCTGGCAGTCCATCCGCTTCTCGAGACCCAGGCCGCAAGGGAACCCGACGGGCGTGCGCGAGCCGTCGCGGTCGAGCATGTCGTTGACGCCGCTCTCAACCGTGACAATCAGGGGCACCTCGACGGTGAAGAGGTTCAGTTCCCTGTTCAGGTTGTCCATGATGTACCGCTTCAGCAGGAAGAGTGCCTGCTGCGTCTCCCTGTTGTCGAGGACGGTCCTGTACTCTCTCGGCAGAATCTCGTCCACCTTCTCGTAGGTGCTGATTCCCGGACCGGCCAGATCCGCCGTCTTGCCCGCTTTCGAATCGCCGTTGTTCATGTGACTATTCCGTGAGAGTGAGAGAGAACAGTCGGGTGGCCCCGCGTAGTGGTCCAATCGGCGATTGCCGCGAGCTGGTGTCCGGCAACCGGATGGTCGCGCGCGGGGCGATGGCCGCGGGTTGCCGCTTCTTCAGCGGTTACCCCATCACGCCATCCAGCGAAATCTATCAGACGATGATGGAAGAGTTGCCGCGGCCAGAGCACGCGGGATTGGCGCTGGCCGCGCCGGACGAGATCTCCGCGCTGGCCTGTTGCGTGGGCGCTTCGATGGCCGGTCACAAGGCGATGACGGCCACCTCCGGACCCGGCTGGTGCCTGATGATCGAGACGCTGCAATACGCGCTGATGACGGAGACGCCCGTGGTCATCGCCGTCGTGCAGCGGCTGGGCCCTTCGACCGGGGGCGCCACGCAGGGCGCGCAGGGCGACGTGCTGCTCACGCAGTTCTGCACCTCCGGCGGCTACACGATTCCGGTGTTCGCGCCGTCCAACGCGCGCGAATGCTTCGAGCTGACGCGCTCGGCGTTCGCGTGGTCGGAGCGCCTTCGCACGCCCGTCGTGCTGCTCTCCGACAAGGAAGTCGGGATGACGCTGGAGAGCGTGGACACCGCGGCCCTCGAGCGCCGCCCCGTTCCGGAGCGCGCGGCGTTCAGCGGCACCGGCCGCTACGTGCCCTACGCGTGCGACGGGATGGAAGAGCCGCCGCCCTTCGCGCCGGTGGGCGGAAACGCGAAAGTGGTCGCGACGGGCTCGGCGCACGACCGCGAAGGCAAGCTGCGCAAGAACTCGCCGGAAGTGATCGAGCTGCTCGTACACCTGCAGACCAAGATCGCCGCGCACGCGGAAGAGATGGCGCTTGTCGAGATGGACCTGCAGGAAGGCGCCGACACGCTCGTGGTGAGTTACGGCACTACGGCGCGCGCCGCGCGCGAAGCCGTGAACCGCCGGCGCGCTGCCGAGCAACGAGTGTCGTTTCTCAAGTTGATGACGCTCTTCCCCGTGGCGAGCGCCGCCATCACACACGCGGCCGAAGGTTGCCGTCGCGTGGTGGTAGCCGAGGAGAATCTGACGGGCCTCTACGCCTCGGCGATGCAGCCGCTCGTGGGCAACCGTGAGCTGCTGCGCGTGAACGGCATCGGGAACCAGATCTCGCCCGCGCGAATCGTCGAAGCCCTGGAGCGGGCGCAGTGACCGCGCCGTTCCTGGTCAAGGACGCGCCGCTCCCCTACTGCAAGGGTTGCGGGCACGGACTCGTGCTGCGCGCGATCGGTGAGGCGCTCGAGTCGCTGCGGCTTCCGCCCGCCGAGGTCGCGATGGTGACCGACATCGGCTGCGTGGGCCTGGCGGACGCGCTCTTTGCCTCTCCGCACACCGTGCACACGACGCACGGGCGCTCGACCGCCTTCGCCACGGGGATGGCACTGGCGGAGTCGGTGCTCGGCGCCGGCCGGCTCAAGCCCATCGTGATGATCGGCGACGGCGGCGCGATGATCGGCATCAATCACTTGGTGAACGCGGCCCTGCTCAATGCGGACGTGACCGTGGTGGTGCACAACAACTTCTTGTTCGGAATGACCGGCGGGCAGAACTCCGCCTTTTCGCCGGAAGAGTTCATCACCGCGACGACCCCCGCGGGGAACGCCGTGCCGCCGCTCGACCTGGCGCGGGTACTGCTGGCCAGCCGCGCGACCTTCGTGGCCCGGAAGATCACCAGTGACCGCGACCTCGCCGGCGTCATCGCCCGTGCCATCGCTCATCCGGGCTTCGCGGTCGTCGAAGTCCTCGAACTCTGCACGGGCTTCGCGACGAAATGGAATCCGCTGACCGGCGCACAATTGAAGCAGGTGGCGGCCGACGCAGGCTACGAGCTGGGCGTGATGCGTGAGGAGTCGCGGCCGATGTTCGGAGAGGCGTACCGGACGCGAAGCAGGGAGTCAGGGGCGTCAGGAAGTGCGGAAACAGCGGCGGCGGAGCGCGACCGGACGGCGCGCTACACGGCGGAGATGCGGACGGCGCAGCGGCTGGTGCTGGCCGGGACGGCCGGCGAACGCGTACAGACCGCGGCCACGCTGCTCGCCCAGGCGGCCATGCTCTGCGGGCTCGAGGTGACGCAGAAAAACGACTATCCGGTGACGCAGGGAACCGGCTTCTCCGTTTCCGAGGTCATTCTCAGTCCCGAGGACATTCTCTTCACGGGAATCGAGGAGCCCGACGCGGTGCTGGTGGTTTCCGGCGACGGCGCGAAGGAGCTGGAGAAGAGCGGCGTGCTCGCGCGCGTCACGAAGGCAACGCTCGTGCTCGCGGATACCGGTGTCCCCTTGCCGGAGCTGCCCTGCACCATTCAGCGCTTCCCGTTCCGTGGGGCTGCCGGGCCCAGGAGCGCGGCGCTGGCCGGCGTCGCGCAGTGGCTCGACCTGACCGCCGCGCTGCCGAAGGACGCGTTGTGGGCTGCGCTCGAGGCACGCTTCCCCGGGGAAGCGGAGAATACAAAGGCCGGCTTGGAGAAAATGCTGGGCACTGCCTGACACCGGCGGCGATGGTGTGGGCGTTCTCTTGTCGAGGTGAAGTCGGATGATCAAGCGAGTAGGAATCCTCACCGGCGGCGGCGACGTGCCCGGCTTGAACCCGTGCATCAAGGCCCTCGTGAATCGCGCCGAGGAAGAGGGGCTCCAGGCCGTCGGCCTCCGGCACGGCTGGGGCGGGTTCGTCAACATCAACCTCGAGCAGCCCGAGACGATCGCGGCGAACGCGATCGAGCTGAATCGCGCGATGGTGCGCACGATTGATCGCACAGGCGGGACGTGGCTGCACACGTCGCGCACCAACCCGTTGAACATGCGCGAGGACGACCTGCCGGCCTACCTGAAGGCCGGTGCCCGGCCGGGCTCCACCGCGGGCCGGCTCGACGTGACGCCCCACGTCCTTCGCGTCATCGAGCGGCTGAAACTCGACGTGGTGATCGCGATCGGCGGCGACGACACGCTGAGCTACGCGGTGCGCCTGCACGACGCAGGCGTCCCGGTGCTGGCGATTCCGAAGACGATGGACAACGACGTCTACGGCACCGACTACTGCCTCGGCTTCTCGACGGCGATCACGCGCAGCGTCAGCTTCATCCGTTCGCTGCGCACCTCCGCCGGCTCGCACGAGCGCATCGCCGTGATCGAGTTGTTCGGGCGCAACTGCGGCGAGACCTCGCTCATCGCCGCCTATCTGTCCGGCGCGGACCGCGCGCTGATCTCCGAAGTGCCGTTCGACCCGGAGCGACTGGCGGCGCTGGTGATGGCGGACAAGCGCGACAACCCCAGCAACTACGCGATGGTGACCGTCTCGGAAGGCGCCTCGATGATCGAAGGCGAAGTCATCGAGGTCGGCGAAGAAGACGCGTTCGGCCACAAGAAGCTGGGAGGCGTCGGGGCGCACACCGGCGACGTGCTCAAGCGCCTGACCGGGCAGAACATCATGTATCAGCAGCTCGGGTACCTGATGCGCAGCGGCGAGCCGGATTCGCTCGACCTGATGGTGGCGCTGAACTACGCGCACATGGCGATTGACCTGCTCCTGGAGGGGCTGGTCAACCGGATGGTCGTGCTGCGGAACGGAGCGTACACCAACGTGCCCATCACGAGGGTCCAGGAGGGCGCCAAGCGCGTGGACGTGGATGCACTGTACGACGTGCAGGAGTATCGGCCCAGGGTGCGTCACGTGGGCGGCAAGCCGATGTTTCTCTATTAGAGCGGACACCGCTCTGATCCACGCCCACCACGAGCGGCCGGCCCCCCCCCGCGAGCCGTCACACGGTGGTGATCAGGTCGGACGACAGGTCCGCCGAGCTGCGACAGCCGTTGAGCGCCAGCGTGCGATCGTACTCGTCGCGCAGGATGTCGAGCGCGCGCGTGACGCCCGCGGCGCCGCCGGCGGCCAGTCCGTAGTTGATGGCGCGGCCGAGGATGACGCCTTCCGCGCCGCACATGAGCGCCTTGGCGATGTCGCCGCCGCGCCGGACGCCGCCGTCCACGAGGATCGAGGCGCGGCCGCGGAGTTCACGGGCGACGTCGGGCAGGACGTCCATCCCGCTGATCGCGCCGTCGAGCTGCCGGCCGCCGTGGTTGGAGAGCACGACGCCGTCGGCACCGCACTCGACCGCGCGCGCCGCGTCGTCCGCGCGGAGCACCCCCTTGAGCAGGAGCTTCCCCTTCCACAGGTCGCGGAACCGGCGGAAGTCGTCCCAGTCGAGCGCGGGGTCGAACATATTCAGGGGCAGGAACGAGGCGGCGTCGCGGCCCGCGCCGAGCTCGCGCTCGACGTTGACGAAGCGCGGCCGCCGCGCGGCCACGGTCATCAGCCAGCGCGGATGCATCAGGATGTCCATCCTGGTGCGGAGCGAGAACTTCGTGTCCGGCAAGAGCCCCGAGCGCAGGTCGCGCTCGCGCTTGCCCGCAACCGGAAAGTCACTCGTGATGATGAGCGCCTCGTAGCCGGCGTTCGACGCGCGACGGATCAGCGCGTCGCTGAGCGCACGCTCCCGGAACACGTAGCACTGGAACCAGCGGCGCCCGGCCGCCTCGCGCGCGATGTCCTCCAGGGAGTCCATCGAGACCGTGGACACCGCGCAGGGAACGCCGGCGGCCGCCGCCGCGCGCGCTACTTCGAGGTCACCGTGCCGCCACGACAACCCAAGGAGGCCCACGGGGCCCGCGATTACCGGCAGCGCGGACGGTCCCCCGAGGATCGTGGTGCGGAGGTCGCGCTCCGAGACGTCCACGAGCGTCCGCGGCCGGAATCGCAGGCGCTCGAACGATGCGCGGTTGCCGCGCAGCGTGACTTCGTCCTCCGACCCCCCGTCCACGTAGTCGAACACGAAGCGTGGCAGGCGCTTGCGCGCCATCGCACGCAGGTCCTCGATGCTGAGTGCAGTCCTGGGATCCATGGTCACCCGGAAAGGCGAGTACACAGCTGTCGGTTCTCAGTCGTCGGTCATCAGATAACTGACAACCGATGACTGACAGCCGTCAACTCGCAGTTCCGACCCAGCCCACAGTAACCGGCCCATCGGCCGAGCGAGCGATCATCGTCCCAGGCGCGTTGATACCTTTGGGGTGAGCCGCCATGGGACTATTCGCCGACCGCGTTGACCTTCTCGGCACCGAGAACGCCTTCCGCATCGGGCCGTACATCAAGGAGGTGGAGGACGCCGGGCACCGGGTCATCCGGTGCAACCTCGGCGAGCCCGACTTCCCGCTGCCCCGCCACATCGTTGACGAGGTGAAGCGCGGGCTGGACAACGAGCTCACGCACTACTGCGACCCGCAGGGCATCCTCCCCCTGCGCGAGGCCATCGCGAGCGATGTCGGTGCGCGTCGCGGGCTCTCCATCACGCCCGACCGGGTCGTCGTGTTCGCCGGCGCGAAGCTCCCCATCGGGTTCGCGCAGGAAGCGTACGTCAACCCCGGCGACGAGGTGATCTACCCGAGCCCCGGTTTCCCGATCTACGAGTCGTTCGCCACATACGTCGGGGCCGCGCTCGTCCCGCTCCATCTCGAGGAGAAGACCGGATTCAGCTGCACGGGCGCCGAGATCGAGCCGCTCGTCACGCGGCAGACGAAGCTCGTCTACGTCAACTTCCCGTCGAACCCCACGGGCGGCGTCGCCACGCGCGACCAGCTCGAGGGGATCGCCGACGTCATCCGCCGCAAGGCCTCGCCCGACGTCCGCGTCTTCTCCGACGAGGTGTACGAGAACATCCTGTTCGACGGCAACGCTCACCACTCGATCGCGTCGGTCCCCGGGATGGCGGAGCGGACGATGATCGTCTCCGGCGCCTCGAAGTCGTACTCGTGGACGGGCGGGCGCATCGGCTGGGCCGTGTTCCCCACGGCGCGCGAAGCCGCGCACTTCAAGAACCTCAATATCAACTACATCTCGTGCGTGCCCGCGTACAACCAGATGGGCGCTCGCCTCGCCATCACCTCGCCGGAGAGTCCCCCGGAGATTCGCCGGATGGTGGCCGCATTCGAGGAGCGGCGCGACGTCGTCGTGAAGGGGCTGAACGAGATCCCGGGCGTCTCTTGCCAGAAACCCTCGGGCGCGTTCTACGTGTTCCCGAACATCGGCGGCGTGTGCGAGCGGGTCGGCGCGCTCGCCGCGTACGACGCGCTCCCCGCGGACGTGCGTGAGCGCACGAGTCCCGCGACGCTCTTCCAGCTCTTTCTCCTCTTCCGCTACCACGTCGCGACGCTGGACCGGCGCTCCTTCGGGCGCGTCGGGTCGGAGGGAAAGCACTTCCTGCGCATCTCCATCGCGACGGGAATCGAGGATTTGCGCGAAGCGGTCCGGCGCATCGCGACGGCGGCCAACGACGCGCACGGCTTCGCGGCATACGTGAAGGACGGCGGACGGCTCCACTGAGCGGAGGGGGCACCATGGCACTCGCATTCGGGCCGAGGCGCGGCGTGTACCTGGAGATTCCGGCGGCGACGTCGCCGGAGGCGAGTCCGCTCTCCACCACGGACCTCGAGCACTTCACGACGTTCGACCTCGTCTATCGCTCGCTCTGCGCGCTCCTCTACAACTACGTCCCCACGTCGGGCCATCCGGGCGGTTCGGTCTCCTCCGGCCGGTTCGTCCTCTCGCTCCTCTTCAGCGCGATGGACTACGACGTGTCCGACCCGGACCGCGAGGACGCGGACATCATCTCCTACGCGGCCGGCCACAAGGCGCTCGGCCTGTACGCGATGTGGGCGCTGCGCGACGAGCTGCTGCGCATCGGCGCGCCGCACCGCCTGCCAGCCGAAGCGCGCCGGCGCCTCCGCCTCGAGGACCTGCTCGGCTTCCGCCGGAACCCCGTCACGCGCACGCCGCTCTTCGTCAAGCTCGGCGCGAAGGCGCTGGACGGCCACCCCACGCCGTCCACGCCGTTCGTCCGGCTGGCGACGGGCGCATCGGGCGTCGGCCTCGGGTCCTCTCTCGGGCTCGCGCTCGGCGCGATGGACACGTACAGTGCGGCCGCCGCGCCTCGCGTCCACATCGTCGAAGGCGAGGGCGGGCTCACGCCGGGCCGCGCGGCGGAGGCGCTCGCCGCCGCCGGGACGATGTCCCTCGGCAACGCCATCCTCCACCTGGACTGGAACCAGGCCTCCATTGATTCGAACCGCGTCTGCCGCGACGGCGAGACGCCCGGGGACTACGTCCAGTGGACGCCCGCCGAGCTGGCGTACCTCCACGACTGGAACGTCGTCTTCGTGAGCGACGGATTCGACTTGCAGCAGATCGCCGCCGCGCAGCGTGCGGCGCTCGCGTTCGACAACGGCCAGCCGACGGCGATCGTGTACCGGACGACAAAAGGGTGGCGGTACGGCGTCGAGGGGCGCGCATCGCACGGGGCGGGCCACGCGCTCTGCTCCGACGGATTCCACCAGGCGGTCGCGCCGCTGCTCGAGCCCACGGGCGCGGCGCTCCCCCGCTGCGCGGCGAACGCGCAGCGCTGCCGGGGCGGCGAGAAGGAGGCGGTGGTCGAGGAGTGTTTCTGGGAAGCGCTCGGCGTCGTCCGCGCGACGCTCGAATCGAGTCCCGCGATGGTGGCAGCACTCGCCCAGCGGCTCGACGCGGCGCGCGAGCGGCTCGACCGCCGCGCGCGCACGCCGCGCGAAGGGGCGCCGCGCGTCGAGGCCGTGTACGAGGTGGCGAGGACGATGGCCGCGGCGCCGCCCCTCGAGGTCGCGCTCGAGCCCGGCAAGACGACGACGCTGCGCGGCGAGCTGGGCCGCGTGCTCCACCATTACAACGTCGCGAGCGGCGGCGCGCTGCTCGTCGCGGCCGCCGATCTCCTCGGCTCGACGAGCGTGAGCGCGGCGGCGAGCGGCTTTCCGCAGGGGTACTTCAACGCGCGCACGAACCCCGGGTCGCGGACCCTCTCGGTCGGCGGGATCTGCGAGGACGCGATGGCGGGCATCACGTCGGGACTCGCGTCCTTCGGCCACCACATCGGAGTCGGCTCGTCGTACGGCGCGTTCATCGCGCCGCTGGGCCACATCGCCGCGCGCCTGCACGCGATCGGAATGCAGGCGCGCGGCGCGGTCGCCGGCACGCCGGGCCGGCCGTTTTTCCTGATCTGCGCGCACGCCGGACTCAAGACGGGGGAGGACGGCCCCACGCACGCCGACCCGCAGGCGCTGCAAGTCCTCCAGGAGAACTTCCCGCCGGGGACGATGATCACACTCACGCCGTGGGAGCCGCAGGAGATCTGGACGCTCGTCGCCGCGGCGCTCGCGCGGCGGCCCGCGGTCATCGCGCCCTTCGTGACGCGGCCGAGCGAGCGCGTGCTCGACCGCGAGCAGCGGGGGCTTGCGCCGGCGAGTGCGGGCGCGACCGGCGTCTACTGCCTGCGCCGCGCCGCCGGCAAGGCCGACGGCACGGTGATTCTCCAGGAGAGCGGCGTGACGTACGCGTTCGTCGAGACCGCGCTCCCGCTGCTGCTCGCCGAGGGATATGACCTCACCGTGTACTACGTGGCGAGCGCGGAGCTGTTCGACGCGCTCAGTGCGGAGGAGCGGGAGCGCATCTACCCCGAGCGCGTCGCGCGCGAGGCGATCGGGATCACCGGCTTCACCCTCCCGACGATGTACCGGTGGATCCGCTCCGATCGCGGCCGCGCGGCGACGCTCCACCCCTATTGCAAGGGCCATTTCCTCGGGAGCGGGCAGGCGGACAAGGTGCTCGCGGAAGCGGGGCTCGACGGCGAGAGCCAGGCCGAGGCGATCGCGCGGTACGTGCGGGGGGCGAAGGCGGGGAAACAGAGCGGCAGGGCGCGACCGGCAAGGGCAGCGGCGAGTAGGCGGTAGAGGGGGGACCGATCACCGTCTGCGTGTGCCTCCGAGAGTGAACTCTCCTGCCGATCAGACCACGCGAAGCGGGACTCCGGGCTCTCGGGAATGGCGCCAGTCCTACGGCCAGGGGTGCCGGCGGAGCCGCTGCGTGTCGTCGTCGGTGATGACGAGGACATAGACCGAGCGCACGCCAAAGCCGATGATCCGCTCGTTCGCAGCCAGTTTCAGTCGTCCGTTCAACTCGCCTGCGCGGTCCACGATATCGTACAGGGTGAAGGGCTCCAGCGCATTCGACGTGCGCTGTATCAGGAGCCGGCCGTCGGGAGCGGCGACAAGTGCGTCGTTGTGAAACGGCGGGAGATTGTCAGGCCAGTTGGGAAAATCGGTCGGACCAAAGACAGATTGCCGCCCGCCCGGACCCCACATCACGATCGCGTGGCGCATCTGGCGATCATCCACTATCGTCGGCGTGAACGGGAGGGGGCGACCGGCGAGGCGGCGCCCTTCAGGCGTGATCCAGTCCACGCGGTAGGGATCGAACAGGGCGAGCGCCAGCCAGCCGTCGGGGAAGAGCATCGCCTGCTCCTCCACTCCGAGCGGGTTGTGCAGCTCGAAGAAGAGGGGAGCATCGCGATACGTGCCGCGCCTGGCGACCCTGAGCCCGCGGAACCGGCCGCGCAAACGCGCTACGGTGTCCGGTTCGGACCTCGCGGCGCGACCGGACATCGCCGCGATGACATCCCGATGAATCAGGACCAGGAGTGATTCGGCATTGGCGGCATACTGCATCACTGGAACGCCAGCAGCCTCGCCGTATCGGCTCGCTCGTAACTCCAGCACGCGGCCCCGTCCGTCAACGGCGGCAACGGTCGGTCCCCGCGCGCCCTGCGCCCACGTAGCGAGGGTCGCCACGGCACGCGAGCCGTCGAGGATGATCCACCGCAACCTGCGCCGATCTTCCACCAGCGTGGAGTCGCCTCCCAGGGCGTGAATCCTCGTGACCTCGCGATATTCACCCGGTCCATCTCCCTCACGACCGACCGGCTCAACCTCACGGCTGCGAAAGTCCCCGACGGCCAACGGCAAGTAGCCCGCGCCCGCGACGAGCACTCGTCCGTCGCGGAGCTCCCGAATGGAGGTGACACGCTCGAATTCGGCAGCGAGGGACGCGTAGCCGGCGCGCAATGCGCCGGGAGGCGGTGATGCCGGGCTCTGTGGGACACTTTCGGTGGAATAGACCGCCGAGCAAGCGGCGACCGCGACAGCGCGTGCACAGTGACGGACCCGGCCAAGCGTCATCTCGCTGACCCCCCTTCTTTTCTCTCTTTGTTTTGAGAGTCAGACGCTTGAGACGATGTCCGTTGCGCGATTGCCGCGCAAGGTGGGTGGCTCAATCACGACTTCTGTCGTTTCCTCCCCACCAGCATCGCCGGCATCACGAACACCGCCCTGATCGTCCCCGCGTGCATCCCGCCCGTCGCGGCGAGCGCGATCGCGCCGGGGCTCGCCGGCGGGTGAGTGCAGCCGCTGCGGAGAGGGCGGTGGAGGGGGTCTATCCCCCAAGCCGGTCCAGCAGCTTCCGGGGGCTCAGGATGGCCACGGCGAGCCGTCCCGTGCGCAGGCGAAAGTGGCGCTCGTTGCCCGTCACGAGGGCATCCGCGCCGCCGGCCACGGCCACCTCGAGGAACGGCTCGTCGTCGCGATCGGGGAGCCGGAACGGAAGCGGCGCCGCCACCACGTGTTCGGCCCAGGCCAGGGTCGCGAGGAATGCGTCCACGTCGTGCGGCGCAAACCCGAACTCCGCTCGCGCCAGGACCTCGCGGTATTCGGCGACGATCCGGCGGTCCACGATCAGCCCGAGGTCGCTGCTCAGACAGAGGTCTACGATCTGGGCCGGAGCGCCGGCGTCGCTGATCAGCCCGGAGACGACGACGTTCGTGTCGAGCACGATCCGCACGTCACGCTCCCGGCGCGCCGCGCCCCCGCTCCCGACGGACCTCGCGGATCACCCGGTTGATCTCCGCGACCGTCGTCTTCGATGCGCCGGATTCCCGAGCACGACGCCGAATGCGCGCCACCGCCATCATCGCCGCTCCGCGGCGATAGGCCTCGAGGGCGCCCTCGGCATTCCCGTCGCGCACGGGGATCACGATCGCCTTGGCCTCGCCCTCGGCCACGAGCGTGAGCGGCGCGTCTCCCTTCAGGCGCTCCCAGACCTGTCCGGGGGTGTTCCGGAGCTCCCGATAGGTGAGCCGGTCGCCCTGGATGGACTCGGAGCGGGGTTTCCCTCGCTTCTTCACGGTTGGCACTCGCTGTAGCGGTTCCGGCTATAATATCGCTACAGGCACGCTGCGCGGCAACGGGTTGACTCTGAGGCATCAGAGAGCTGACAACCGATAACCGAAAACCGTCAACTCGCAGTTGTGGTTCGCCGCTTTCTCCCCACCAGCATCGCCGGCATCACGAACATCGCCCCGATCGTCCCGGCGAGCATTCCGCCCGTGGCGGCGAGCGCGATCGCGCCGAAGAGCGACGTGGTCGGCGCGCCGATCGCGAGCGGGAGGAGCGAGGCGAGCGTCGTGAGCGTCACCAGCACGATCATCCCGCTCCGCTCGAGCGCCGCGCGGCACGACTGCGCCGCCGTCAACCAGCTCTGCCGCCCACCGGGCGCCGTCTGCCTGCGCCGCCGCGCGAGCGCCGCGTCAATCAGCAGGATCGCCTGGTTCACCCCGTGCCCAACCACGAGGATCACCCCCACCGCCGCCTCGCGCGTGAACGCCGCGCCCGTCATCCAGAACGCGGCCATCACGCCGCCCAGCGCGAGCGGGATAGAGAGGAACACCATCGCGCTCGCCCACACCGAGTCGAACACCATCGCGACGGAGAGGATCACCAGCGCGAGCCCCACGCCGAAGACGAGCCAGAGCCCCTTCTGCGAGTCGTCCTGGTACCCGAACGACCAGCCCTGGTCGGCGACGCTGTAGCCCACCGGCACGCTGACGCTCGCGAGGAACGCCTTGTGCGTGCGGTCGGCGAGCTTCGTGGGCCCGCGGAAATCGTACGCGACGATGCGCACGTACTGCTGGTCCTCGCGCGAGATCTGGCCCAGCGTCTCGCGCTCGCTCACGCTCGCGAGGTCGCTGATCTTGACGGGCGCGCCCGCCACCGTGGGCACGATCGCCATGCTGAGGTCGTCGAGGCTCTTGAAGCGCACGCCCTCGGACTTGACCGACACCTTGATCTCCTCGCCGCCGATCTCGAGCGGCACCGCGCCGCTCGACCCTCGCAGCTCGCGCGCGACCGCCGCCGAGAGTTCCGCCGACGTCACGCCGAAGCGCGAGAGCGCGCTCCGGTCCGGCTCGAGCGTCACCGCGAACGCCTTGCCCGAGCCGAAGAAACTCGCCGCGTTGATGTTCACCTCGCGCACGCGCGGAATCCGTTCCAGTCGCGTCTTGAGGTCTTCCGCGAACCGCTGCACGCCCGCGTAGGAGTAGCCGAGCACCTTGAGCCGGAACGTCGCCGACGACACCGAGCCGAACCCGGACGAGAACGCCGGGCCCTGCCCGAACACGCTGATGTTCGCGCCGCCGACGAACACCGCGCGCTGCGTGAGATCCTCCTGCAGCGCGAGCGGGAGCGCCGAGTAGCTCGCGTCGCGCGTGAAGGTCACCACCATCTGCGCCCGCGACGCATCACTCGATCGCGCGACGACGTCCTGCACGCCCTCGCGGCCGATCGCGACCTGCTCCATCTCCTGCATCGCGCGGTCGAGGCTTTCCGGGTCCGACCCGCGCGGGAAACCGATTCCCACGTTGACCGTCGAGCGCTGCTCACCGAACCCCCCGCCCCACGAGAAACGCCGCACCTTCTTGGTGAACCCCCACGTCAGCACGCCGAGCGTGCCCACGGCCACCAGGAGCGTGGCCCACCGCCAGCGAATCAGCCGCTTCACCACGGCCCCGTACACGCGCTGCGCGCGCGGCCAGTGCCCCCGGATACCGTGCCCCGACGCCAGCGCCGGGATCATCACGAGCGAGGCGACCACGCTCCACGCCTCCGCGAGCGTGAACGCCGCCGCGAACGGCACGAACGCCGCCCGCGCGTTTCCCTGGAGATAGAGGAAGGGGAAGAGGACCACGGCCGTCGTGAGCGTCGCGCCCACCACGGCGAGCGTCATCCGCTCGCCGACGAGCGCGCGCGCGTCCGCGGTGTCGGGCGCGGCGCGCAACCGCTCCACCACCACGATCCCGTTCTGCACGAGGATCCCGATCCCCATCCCGAGCCCGGCCAGCGTCAGCATGTTGGCCGGGATCTTGAGGAGGAAGAGCCCGAGCGCCGTGCCCGCGATCGAAACCGCCGCGCTCCCCATCACGAGCGCCACCGCGCGCACGCTGTGCATGAAGAGGATGAGCATGAGCATCACCGCCGCGAACGCGATCGCTCCGCGCTTCACGAGGTCCCGGAGGTCGCGCGCGAGATTCTCGCTGTCGTCCGTCTGCACCTTGTAGCGCACGCCCGCGGGGAGGAGCGGGGCGAGTTCCACGAGCGCCGCGCGCACCGCCGCCGCCGTCTTGATCGCGTCCGCGCCAGCCAGGCGATGGACCTCGAAGGAGAGCGCCGGATTCCCGTCTATCCGGTAGAAGAGCCCCTGCGCGTCCTCCTCCGGCCGGATCGTCGTCAGCTCGCCGAGCCGGAAGACGCGCCCGCCGCGCCCGCGCACGGGGAGCGCGTTCAACTGTTCGAGCGCGGCGGGCTGGTCGCGCAGCACCACGCTCCGCACAGACGCGCCGAGCCGCTCCTCGCCCAGCGCCTGCACGATGCGCGCCTCGCTGAGCGCCGCCGAGAGCGCCGCCGGCGGGATTCCGAGCTGCCTCAGGAGCCGCGCGTCGTACGACACGCTCGCGCCGAACTGCGTGCCGCCGAACGCCAGCACGCCGCTCACCCCCGGCACCGCGCTCACGCGCGGCTCCACGAGATCGCTCTCGATCTTCTGGAGCGCCCCACGAGTGTACGGCCCGGTCAGCACCACGCGCACGAGCGGCGGCTCCTCCAGCTCCCGCGGCACGTAGTTGCTCACGCTCGGCGGCGACGCCCCGCTCGGGAACTCCGTCCGGAGCAGCTCGAGCCGCTCGAGGATCGCGAGCCGCGTGAGCTGCACGTTGGCGTTGGGCTCGAGCTCCACGTTGAGGCTCGCGCGTCCTTCGTTCGACGTGCTGCTCGTCCGCTTCACGCCGCGTACGCCCTGGATCGCCGCCTCGATCGGCGACGTGATGTACGTCTCCACCAGCTCCGCCGAGTGTCCGGTCCAGCCCGCGCTCACCTGCAGGCGCGGCAGCTCGACCGTCGTGGACTTGGCGAGCGCGAGCCGCGTGAACGAGATCGCGCCGCCCAGGATCACGCACGCGACCGTCGCCCAGATGACGGCGGGACGGGAGACGGCCCAGCGGATCACGAGGAGCGCCCCTCCAGCACCGCATACGCCACCGGCAGCAGGAAGAACGTCACCGCAAGCGCCGAGATCGAGCCGCCGATCACCCCCGCCGCGAGCGGCTGGTAGAGCGCGCCGCCCGCGCCCCAGTTGAACACCAGCGGCAGCACGCCCGTCACCGTCGTGATGCTCGTCATCGCGATCGCCCGGAGCCGGATGCGCCCGCCCTTGAGAATCGCCTCGTGCAGCGGCAGCCCCGCCTCGCGGAACCGGCGGATCGCGTCGAGCTTCACGACGGCCTCGTTGTCGGCCATCCCGATCATCACGACGATGCCGATCAGCGCCACCGCGTTGATGCTCTGCCCCGTCGCCCAGAGGAAGAGGATCCCGCCGCACGCGGCGAGCGGCACCGTCAGCATCACCACGAGCGGGATCGTGAACGACGCGAACTCGCCGGCGAGCACGAGGAACATCAGCGCCGCCGAGAGCAGCGCGACGAGCGTGAGCTGCTGCGTGGTGCGCCGCTGCTCGATGTCGGCGCCAGTGATGGCCCAGCTCACGCCCGCCGGCGGGCGGAACGAGGCGAGTGCGCGCTCCACGTCGCGCGCGGCGCGCGCGGTGCCCCCCTTCTCGATGAGCCCCTCGACGACGCTCACCGGCCGCTGCCCCACGCGCACCACCTCGATCGGCGCGCGCGCCTCGCGCACCTGCACGAGCTGCGACAGCGGCACGCCCGCGACCGGCGTGGCGAGCGCCGTCGTGAGGTCCTCGTTCGCGGTGCCCGCGAACCGCACGGTGATCGGCGTGCGCCGGTCCGTCTCGCGCAGGTCCGCGGCACTCACGCCGCCCAGTCCGCCCTTCAACGCGTTCACCACCGCGTTGATCGCGATCCCGCGCTGCGCGAGCCGGTCGCGCTCCAGCGTCACCTCGATGATCGGCTGCGTGCTCGCGTACGCGTCGCGCACGTCGGTGAGCGTCGGGAGCCCGCGGACGCGCGCGCGCGCGCTGTCGGCCCACCGCTGCGACTCCGCCAGCGTGCGAGCGCTCACCTCGACCCGCACGAGCCGCCCCTCGCGCCCGATGAGCGAGCCGAACTCCGATTCGCCCGCAAGGTCGAGCGCGAGCGAGCCGCTCGCGAGATCGGGCACCGCGGCGCGGATGCCGTCGGCGAAGCGCGCCGCGTCCTTCCCCTTCGGCACGGGGATCAGGAGCTGCGCCGACGCCGCCGTCCCCGGCTCGGCGCCCGCGAGAACCTCCTCGTCGGTCGCCGTCCCGACGCGCGCGTAGATCCCGGTGGCACCGAGCGCGCGCGCCGCCTCCTCCACGCGCCCCGCCTGCCGCGCGGTCTCCTCGATCGCCGTCCCCTCGGGGAGCTTCATCGCGGCGACGACGATCCCCTCGTCCACCTGCGGCAGGATCTCCTTCGGGAGCTGCGTCCACGCGAGCACCGTCACCGCGACCACCGCGACCGACGTCGCGAACACCTTCCCCGGATTCCGGAGCGACCACACGATCCCCCGCTCGTACCACTCGGCGAGTATCGCGCCGAGCCCGTCCAGCCGCCGCGCCCACGCGCCCGCTGGCTTGGGAGCGTGCGGCGTCCTTTCCCCTTCCCCCGCCCCTCCGCCGTCCCCCTCACCAACCCCGCCCCCCTCACCACCCCCCAGCACCCCGAACCTGAACCCCTCACCCCGCACCGTCGTCGCCTTCCGGCGGCCTATTATCATCACCGGCATCAACGTCAGCGCGAGGATGAGCGACGCCCCCACCGACGTCACCACCGAGAGCGACAGGTCGCGGAAGAGCGCCGCCGCCAGCCCCTTCACGAACACGATCGGCCCGAACACGAGCAGCGTCGTGAGCGTCCCCGCGATGAGCGGCGCCGATACTTCCTTCGTCGCGGACAACGTCGCCTCGAGCAGCGGCAGTCCCTCCTCGCGCTTGCGCCCCGTGGCCTCCGCGACGACGATCGCGTTGTCCACGAGGAGTCCCACGCCGAGCGCGAGTCCGCCGAGCGAGAGGATGTTCACCGACACGTCGAGGAGCTGGAGGATCACGAGCGCCACCATCACCGAGAGCGGCACCATCAGCGTGATCGCTCCCGACAGCTTCCAGTCGCGCAGGAAGAGGAGGATGACGAGCACCGAGAGCACGGCGCCGGCGACGATCTCCTGCCAGAGGTTTCCGAGCGCGTTCGAGACGAAGTCGGCCTGCGCGGCGACCACGCGCAGCGAGAGATCGGGGAAGTCCTTCTGGAGCAGCGTGACCGCGGTGAGCAGCGTGTCGGTCACGGCGACCGTGTTCGACCCCGCGTCCTTGTAGACCACGAGCCCCACGGCCGGCTTGCCGTCCAGCCGCGTGAGCGTCACGGGCTCGGCGGTGGTCGTGGTGATCGTCGCCAGGTCGCGGAGGCGGTAGCCGGCGCTCTTCGGGCCGATCGGCGTCGCGGCGATCTCGTCCGCCGTCCGGAGTTCCGTCATCGCGCGCACCGAGAAACGGAACTGCCCGCGGCGAATCGTCCCCGTGGCGCTGGTCGCGTTCGCCGCCCTCACATTCGTGGCGATGTCGTCCGGCGTGATCCCGATCGCGCGCATCTTCTCCGGGTCCACCTCGATCCGGATCTCGTCCTCCGGCGCGCCCGTCACCGCGACGCTCGCCACGCCCGGGAGCTGTTCGAGCCGCCGCGCGTGCACGTCCTTCGCCGAGCGCGCGATGGAGCTGAGGTCGCCCTTCCCCGTGAGCGCGAGCACGGCGATCGGGCGCTCGCCCGGGTCGCTCGTCAAGAGCGTCGGGCGTTCGGCGGTGCTGGGGAGCGAGTTGCGCGCGTTGTCGAGCCGCTCGCGCACGGCGAGCACCGTGGTCTGCATGTCGGTGCCCCACGCGAAGTGCGCGGTGGTGGTGACCTGGCCGTTCCGGCTCACGCTCCGGAGCTCGACGAGGCCCGGCGTCGCCGAGATCGCCGTCTCCACTCGTTCGGCGACGAAGCGCGAGACCTCCTCGGCCGCCGCGCCCGCGTAGTTCGTGCGGATCGTGAGCACGGGGAGCGTCACGTCCGGCAGGAGCGACACGGGGAGCTTGGAGATGGAGACGCTCCCCAGGAGCACGATCGCGAGCGTGGCCGCGACCGTGGTGACCGGGCGGCGAATGCTGGCTTCGATCCAGCTCATTGCGCGGCTCGCCTCACGCCGCCCGCCTCACGACACGCCGCTCGCCTCACGGTTTCGCGGGCGCCGTCTCGCGCATCGCCATCACCCGCACTGGCGCGTCGTGCGTGAGCGTGAGGTGCCCCTCGGTGATCACGAGGTCGCCCGGCTTCACGGGGATCTGCCCCGTCGTCGAGTCGGGGAGGATCTCCGTCTCGCGCCCGTTCGAGCGCCCCGGCGTGACGTACGTCCACTGCGCGCGGCCGTTCCTCACGACGAACACGAGCGGCCGCCCGTCGCGCTCGATCACGGCCTTGAAGGGGACGATCCGGCGCTTGGTGAGGCGCGTCGCCTCGAGCCGGATGTCGGCGTACATCCCGGGGCGGAGCACGCCGCTGCCCGAGAGCCGGACGTACACGCGCCCCGCGCGCGTGGTGCTGTCCACGAGCGGGAGCACGGCGACGACGCGGCCATTCGCCGACTCGTCGCGCGCCGCGGCGCTCGTCACGAGCGCGTACCCGCCCACCTTGATGAGCGGGAGGTCGTGCTCCAGCACGGCGGCCTCGATGCGCAGATGGTCGAGGTCAACGATCGTCGTGACGTCCTGCCCGCCGCTCACGCGTTCGCCGGCGGAGACGTTCACCCGGTCCACCATGCCGTCGAACGGCGCGATGGTCACGGACTTGAGGCTGTCGAGCCTCGCCCTCTCGAGCGCGAGCCGTGCCGCGGGCACGCCGTTTCGCAGCTCGGAGGTCTTTCGCCGCTCCGCCGACGGCGCCTTGCCGAACGCGATGGAATCGGGTTCCCACTCGTCCCGCGCCGCACGGTCCGCTCGCTCGAGCGCGACCTCGGCGTCGCGCACCGCGAGAGCGAAGGGACGCGGGTCGAGGACGACGAGCTGCTGCCCCGCCTTCACACGGTCCCCCGGACGGATAAGCACCTTCTGAACCGTGCCGCCCACCTCGACCTTCAGCTTCGACTCCGCCTCGGATCGCACCTGGCCGGTGGTGTTGATGGTGAGGACGAGGTCGCCGTCGCGCACCTCTTCGGCGACGACGGGGAGGTTGACGGTGTTCTCGCGGGACGACACGGCGGTCGTGTCCGAGCCCCCCGCGCCACGCGAGGCCTTCGAGTCGGACTTGGAATCGGATTGTCCGGCGGTCTTCGATCCCGCCGCGCCGCCCGAGCCCTTCCCGGAGCAGGCCGCGAGCGAGGCGGCGAGCGAAGTCGCACTGAGGATGAGCGCGAGAGCGAGCCGTCTACGGCGGAGGGGCATTGGCGTCGAGAGCGGTGAGGAGTGCGGAGCAGACAGCAGAACGCGATACGCCGCGGGTGGCGCGATTACGTTGTCTTGGACAGGCCGCAGCGAACGAAAGGTTGCCGTTGAAATCCCGCTCCCGCGGGGTCGGGAGTCAAGGCGGGGACGGTGGCTTTCATCAAGGCGTAATCAGGACATTATCAAGACGTCAGCGCGCCGCGCGATGGTGCCTTACCCGCAGATGGCGAATACCCCGGCGGGGAGGCGTTCGGTAGGCGCGATGACGCAGACGATTCTCGTGGACGGATGTTCCAGCAGTATCGAGAACGCCCTTGGTGAAGCGCCGAACAGCGTGACCTTCAGCTCCGGGGGAGCGGCGTACCCGAGGTCCGAGAGCGCGGAAGCGTACCGCCGGTTCGTCGCGAAGAACATCTCCTGCGCCGTGACGAGATTGCGACCTGCGGCTCGCATGCGCCCGACGATCGCCCCGTGCTGCTGGAACTCCGCGGCCTGATCGTAGGCGGGCCGCGGCGCCCCGCTTGGGGGGCTGATTGCAGGAGATCGTGCGCGCGTGAGACGTCTTAGCTGGATGAACTCGATGTCGTCGTCGTCTCGCCATTTCCCGAGCAGCAGCGTGTCGAGGATGTCGTACAGCTCGAACCTGGGCGGCATCATGACGGTCCCGAGCGGCTTCCCGTCGGCACCGTGGACGGTGAACGTGCTGGCGTCGCCGGCGCCACGCAGCCAAACGACTCCCGTGCGCTCCACGCGCGCGTACCGAACGACCTGTCCCCGCGAGAACGGGATTCGCAGGAGCGTCCGCTGCAGCCGATCGAAGTCCACGCCGTCGGGCAGTCGCGCGACGAGGTTCCTGTCATAGACCCACGCCGGACGGCGGTCATCGCCGATGGTATCGAGCCCGATGAATTCGCCCCGCGCGTTCAGCCGGTGAAACCGGCGATTCGACACATCGTGCGCGACCAGCGTGTCGCGTTCGAGATAGAGGTGGATCGCGCGCCCGAACTCGTTCGGACCGCGGCCGCGCCGCCCCACCGTTCGGACCAGCTCGCCTGACGCGCTGAACCACTGGAGCTTCGAGAGCCGGCTGCTGGCCGCCACGATCTCCCCGTTCGGGAGGCGGACGGCGCTCTCGATACCGAGCAGGTCGCGCAGCGTGTCGCCGGTGGCATCGCCCACCGAGATGACCGGCGTGTCCGAGACGATCCACCGCGGCGCGGGCTGAGGTGCGCGGCGCGGCATCGGGGCGGCCCCGGTTCCGAACACGATGACGGTGCTCGCGACAATGCCGACTTGGTGTATCGGTATTCTCATACACTGAGCATACCGAGCCGGGTTGTGGCCGTCAACCGTCGCGGGCGCGGATCGCCAGCCGTGTTGTCGGTGCTCCGCGCGACTGCGCCGCCCTACCGGATCGAGCGCCCCTCCTCGAAGTCGTACAGCGTCGTCTTCCGGAGTTGATGGTAGGCGATCCAGTACGCACGCAGCGCCTGCACGTACGCCGCGAGTGCCCGGTCCTTCTCGTCCTGCGCGTTGTACAGGTTGTCGAGCGTGATCCGTCCGATCACGAACCGGTAGTAGGCCGCCTCGAACCACTTGGCGGCGACCGTGTCGGCCTTGGCCGAGATCAGGAGTCCCTGGCGCGCCTGCGTGAGCTGCAGCGCCGCGAACCTGGCGTTCTGCTCGACCTGCGCGCGCGAGAGCGCCGCCGTGGCCTTGGCCGACTCGCGCTCCGCCTTCGCGGCCGCGACGCTCGCCGAGTGCTGGCCCCACTGCCACACGGGGAGGTCCACCGAGAAGGTGAGCCGTTGCGCGTCGAGGAGGTTCTTGTACGCGTCCCCCGCGGTCGGCGCGGTCGCGTTATACCCATAGCTCGCGGTGAGCGTGCCTCCCGCGCCGCGGTTCCAGCGCTCCTCGCTCACCGTGCGGTCCGCGCGGACTTCGCTCGCGTCGGCATCGCTCATCGCCGACGCGTTGGCGCGCGCCTGCCGCATCGCGAGGGTAGTGTCGGCGTCGAGTGCCGGCACCGCCGCCGTCGCGACGATGTCCACCGGCGTTCCCGGCGGCATGTTGAGCGCAAGGCGGAACTGGGAGAGTGCGCGGTCGTGTGTGAGTCTCGCGTCGTCGAGCGCCGACCGGGCCCGGAGCAGCGCCAGCTCGCTCTGGAGGAGATCGTTCTCCCCGATCCGCCCGAGCTCGAGACGGCTCTGGTTCAGCTTGTAGAGCGTGTCGTTCGTGGCGACGTTCTTTTCGGCGTTCCGGAGCGTGAGGCGCGCCGAGTAGAGCGCGAAGAACGCGTCGGTCGTGGCGATCGCCACGTCCTCGCGCGCCTCGAGGTACTTCCGCTCCGCCGACGTGACGCGAAGGTCCTGCTCGCGGAGGTCCCACCGCTGCGTGTTGGCGCGGAGGATGGGCTGCGCGAGGCCGACCGAGAACGGCGTGGACGACCACGTGCGAAAGCCCGGATCGCCGCTCTTCTGCACTTCGCTCAGCCCGGAGGTGAACGAGAGCGTCGTGTTCGTCCACGGCACGCGCTGAGTAATGGTCGCGGTGAGCGCGGCATCGGTCTGTTGCAGCTCGCGGTAGAGCGTACTTCCGTCCGGTTGCGTCACGGGAATGATCGAGCGCGTGTAGGTCGGCGCGGTTCCGCGGATGGAGAGCGACGGGAGCCACGCCGCGATGAACGCGCGGTCGCGCGAGCGCGCGGCGCTTCGGATCTCGGCCGCCGAGCGCGCCTCGAATCCCTGCCGCTGGGCGATGGCGATCGCCTGCTGGAGCGTGAGGGGTTCGGCGGGCGCCTGTGCGCCCAGCGCGATCGGCAGGGCCCAGGCGAGCGCGACAAGGCGGAGCGCGGCGAGACGGAGCGCGGCGAGGCGGAGCGCGGCTCCACCGAGGGGAGTGGCATTCATCGGATTCACTCGTAGCAGAGGGAGACCACCGGGTGCTGAGGTCCGACGCGCAAGGCGGGAACGATCCTGCTCGCCGGCGCGACGCTCAACGATACCTCCGGTCCAACGACCACTGAAAGGACCGAGGCGGCCGCGTTGACACCGGATTCGAGGGTGCGACGACCGCAAACGGTTGCCGCGAACGGGGCAGGGTCGGCTCGAAGCGCTGGAGAGGCGGGATCATCGGTTGCTGGATCCCGCCTGGCTGAAATCGGTCGCGAGCTCTTGCGCTGGTGAACGGTGAGCAGGGCCGGGCGCGGAGGCACCTGGCACCCGTTGCGATAAGGTATCCATTTGGATACTTTATAGCATATGCCGCGCAAGCATCCCTCGGGGAGCGCCACTCGCGAGCCCCTCGCCTTCGCCCTCGGCACCCCCGCCAAGGTCAGCGCCCTCCGCGCCCTCGCGGGCGCCGGAGAGCCCCTCTCGCAGCGCGACATCGCGCGGCGCGCCGGGGTCCAGCACCGCAGCGCGCGGCTGGCGCTCGATGAGCTCGTCCTCCTCGGCATCGTGTCGCGCCAGGTGGGTGGGCGCGACTACCTCGTGCGGCTCAACGACGCCCACCGGCTCGCGCCGGCGCTTCGCGAACTCTTCTCTGCCGAGGCCGGCCACTTCCTCGACCTCCGGCGCCACCTTGCCGCGGTCGCCGCCGCCGGTGCCGGGCGTGCCCGCCTCGTCAGCGTCGCCCTGTTCGGTAGCGTCGCGCGCGCGCGCGACCTGCCCGCGAGCGACTGCGACCTCCTCGTCGTCGCCCGCGACGCACCGGGGCTCGCGCGCGCGCTCGAGGACTTCAGACGGGTCGGCGCCGCCCTCCGCGATTCCATCGGCTGCCGCCTCTCACCCGTCGGCTACACCCGCGCCGATGCCGCGCGGCGCTGGCGGGTACGCAGCGCTCCGTTCAGCGACATTCGGCGCGATGCCCTCGTCGTCTACGGCCCCCCGCTGGAAGAGGAGTTCCGTGACGCGCGCTGACCGAGCGAAGCGCATTGACCCGGCCCAGGCAGACTTTTACGCGGAGCTGGGCCGCCGCCTCATGCACGCCGGACGCGCCATCGTCGAGCGAGACGACACGCGCCACGCCTCCGCGTTGGCGATCCTCAGCATTCACGCCGCCATCGCGTTCGCCGACGCCGTCACCGTCCACGTCGGTGGACGAAAGTCCACGAGCGCCGATCACCACGCGGCGTCACGCCTCGTCCGCGCGACCCTCGGCCCACGCCTGAGCGCCGGCGTCGAAACGGCGCTCAGCCGGCTCGTGGGCGAGAAGGATCGCTTCGAGTATCAGGGATACCTGGCCACCATGCGCGAGGCCGCCGTGCTCTACGCGCACGCCGAGAAGATCGGTGCGTGGGCCGAAGGCGTGCTCGTGGCCACGCGACGAAGCGCGAGCAGCTGACCGCCGGGCGCACCCAGGTGTGCGTCGCCCCGGAGTTGATCAGCCATCGCACACCGTCCACCTCCGCGATGAAATCGAGCTGCGGTGTGATGGCACGGTACCGCGTCTCTCAACACACATGCTGAACACGCCAGGCGTAGCACCCCACAGTTGGCAGAGAGAGCGGCCGTGAGCTAGACTCTCCTGGTCGCGAGGAATGGACGCCGTGGCCCAGGGCATCGTGGTTGGGAAGGCTTGCCGGACAGCGATCGTTCTCACTGCCACGATTCTGCTCGACACGCAAGAGGTGCGGGCCCAGCCCCGCTGGCTCGTGGACGCCAAACCCATCCTCGACATCGCCGGCCTTTCGCCCACCGGCGATGTCGTCTTCACGCTCGCCACGGGCGCGACGCGCCTCCCGAACGGCACGATCGTGGTGGCCGATGGCCTGGAGCCGGCCGTACGCTTCTTCGACGCCACCGGAAAGCTCACCAGGACCGTCGGCCGCAAGGGCGACGGCCCCGGCGAGTTCCAGGTCATCCAGTGGCTCGGCCGCTGCGGCGGCGACTCCGTCTTTGTGAAGGACTTCTGGCGGCCGCGCATAACGGTGATCAGCGCCGATGGTGCGGTGGTCAGGGAGTTCCTGTCGGCGGAGAATGGCTGGACGTGTTGCTCGCCACGGGGAGCGCTGGCGGTGCTCGGCCCTCTGAATCCCCGATCGCCGGCGCCCGGTGCCAAGTCCGAGCGGCAGCGCGCGCGCTTGTCGCTGCTGAACGCCCGCGGCGAGGTGACGCACGCGTTTGGTGAACTGCCTTTCGCCGACTGGGCCGCGGCCCCGAACGGGGACTTCCTGCCACGCCCATTGGGCAGAGTGACCAGCTTCGCCATGTCTTCCGACCGGCTCTACGTCGGGACCGCGGATTCGGCCTTCGTTGACGCACACTCGCTGGACGGCAAGCGGCGCGAGACGCTTTCGCTGCGCACGTCGCCTCGCGCTCCGTCACGCGCGAACGCGGAGAGGTTCGCCGACTGGTTCGTTCGGTACCAGCCCGGCCCACTGGGTGGGCGAATGCGACAACTGCTGCTCGAGTTCCCGCTGCCGGACCGTCTCCCACCTTACTACGCGCTCTTCACGGACCCCTCGGACGCACTCTGGGTTCAGCTCTCCTTTCCCGGCGACCCCGACACGCGTCTGCGCGTCCTCTCGCCCGACGGCCGCGTCCTGGCCGACGTCAGCGTCCCGCGCGACCTGACGATCTTCGAGATCGGCCCCGACTATATCCTCGGCGGCTACAGCGACGCGAGCGACGAGCCGCACGTGGCGCTGTTCCGCCTGCACCGCGGCTGAACGCGCTGACGAGCGCGCAACGCCTCAGGTGCCTCGATCAGGCCACGGACCGACACTCGCCGAGCCCCACGAACCGGACCTCGAGCTCGCCGGATCGGATGGCGCGAGCCGAGGCCCCGCGACAGTATTGACCAGCCTACCGGACCGAGGACCCCGCGTTGAACGCACATCGGCTCTTCGCAACCGCGACCGCGTTGATCGCCGCGAGCTCCGCGCTCGGCGCCCAACCCCGCTGGAAGCTCACCGAGACCCTCCGGATCGGCGGCGCGGACACGGGCGCGACGTCGTTCAGCCAGATCAACGCGCTCGACGCCGACACGAAGGGTCGGATCCTCGTCTTCGACAGATCAACGCTCGACCTCCGGATGTTCAGCGCGGACGGCAAGCTCGTCCGGGTGATCGGCCGGAGCGGCTCGGGCCCCGGAGAGTTCCGCCGTGTTCAGGGCTTTCTGCTCGCGCACGACGGACGCATCTGGGTGCGAGACCAGGGGAACCAGCGCTACTCCGTGTTCTCATCCGACGGCGACCTCGAGCGCACGGTGCTCGCCCAGTTCTGCTCGTACGGCTGGTTCTGGGACGGGGTCGTGGACCGCGCCGGGAACATCGTGGACCCGACCTGCGTCGCCGTCGGCGGCCGGGGGCAGGGCGAGTGGGCCATCAAGTACTCGACCACCTCGGCGAAGATTGACACGGTCCCGATCCCGCGCTGCGGGGCGGAGGGCGCGGGCGCCGCGAGCGTGTTCGAGATCAAGCTCACGAACGGCGTCAGGTACGTCGGCGTTCCGTTCGTTTCACGCCCGCTGAACACACTCGGCCTCGACAACGATCGCTGGTGCGCGCCCTCGTCGGGCAAGTACGAGATCCTCCGCGTTCGCCTCGGCACAGGCGACACGCTCGCGCCCGCCGCGCGCGCCGCGCCCGACGTCGCTCCCCTTCCCGTCTCGAGCGTCGAACGTGACTCGGCGATTCGCGAGATCGAGAAGGGCGCCGTCAGCGGCCCGCTGGGCCTCGACTACGGCCGCATCCCCAAGACCAAGCCCATCATTGATGCCATCACCGTGGACGACCAGAGCCGGCTCTGGGTACGTCGGACAACCGCGAAGCGCACCGTCGAGTTCGACGTGTTCAGCACGAACGGCCGCCTGATCGCCGTCGCCGAGCTCACCGCGCGCACGCAGCCCTTCTCGCGGGTCACGATCCGTGGCGAGAACCTCTACGCCGTCGTCCTCGACGACGACGACGTCCCCTACGTGGCCCGATTCCGCATCGCCCGCTGACGTTGTGACCGTTCGGGCGGCCTCGGGGTAGTACTTACGGCAGTCGGCCCGGTTCCGGGGCGTGCGCCAGATCACCCCCGTGTCACCGGGCCTCCTTCTATATGGAAGGCATGCGAATCAATTACCGGTCGTCCATTCCCGCGTTGGCCGCCCTCCTCCTCATCGCCTGCAGCGGGGGCGGGGGCGACAAGGCGCCCACGCAGCCGGGAGGCGGCGGGAGCGGCGGTACTCCATCGCTGTCGGCGACGGTCACGATGCCCGGCAACACTTTCTCGCCCTTCCAGACCGACATCGCCCGCACCGGCACCGTGAGCTTCGTGTTCGGCGCCGACGCGCACAACGTCATCTTCTCCGCCGTCAACGGCAGGCCCGCCGACATCCTCGTCACCCAGAACGCCACGGTGACTCGCCAGTTCAACACCGTGGGTTCGTTCCCGTACGACTGCACGCTCCACCCCGGCATGTCCGGAACGGTCGTCGTGCACTAGAAAGGCCGACGACGGATGGCAGCCGGCGGATGGCAGGATCTGGCACCTGTCATTCGCCGTCTGCCGTTCCACCGCTGTCGCATCGCCCCCCCGATGCTCGTCTCCCCTCACCTCGCGGGGCTCCATGCGCACACGAATCACGCTCCCATTCTTCGCGCTCGCGCTCACCGCCTGTTCGGGCGGCGGTGGCGGCGGCTCCAACACGCCGACGCAGCCCGGGCCCTCGACGCCGTCGCCGGTGCTCACGTCGGTCACGATCAACGCTCCCGCGCAGAGCGTCACCGTCGGCCAGACGCTCCAGCTCTCCGCCAGCCCGCGGGATCAGAACGGGAACGCGATCACCGCGACGGTGACGTGGTCGTCGTCGGCGCCCACCGTCGCGAGCGTGAGCGGCACGGGGCTCGTCTCCGCGCTCGCGGCCGGGAGCGCGACGATCACCGCGCAGGCATCCGCGGGCAGCGCGACCGTCACGAGCACGACGCAGATCACGGTCTCGCCGGCGGTCGCGGTACTCACCTCCGTCGCCGTGAGCGCGAGCGCCACTTCGATCGTGGTCGGCGCGACCGCCCAGCTCACCGCGAGCCCCCGTGACCAGAACGGCGCCGCCATCCAGGCCACGGTCACGTGGTCGTCGTCCGCCACCGGCGTCGCCACGGTGAGCGGCACGGGGCTCGTCACCGGGGTCGCCGCCGGCAGCGCGACGATCACCGCGCAGGCGACGGCGGGGGGCGTCACGGTCGCGGGGACGCAGCAGCTCACCGTCACCACGCCGACGCCCTCGCCGGTGCTCACCTCGGTCACCGTCAGTCCGTCCTCGGCGTCCATCTTCGTCGGCGACGGGGCGCAGCTCACCGCCAGTCCGAAGGATCAGAACGGCGCCGCCATCGCCGCGACCGTGCTCTGGAGCTCGTCAGCCGCTTCCGTCGCGAGCGTGAACGCGAGCACCGGTGCCGTGAGCGGTGTCTCCGCCGGCTCCGCGACCATCACCGCGACCGCGAGCGCGGGCACCGTGACCGTCACCGGCACCGCGCAGATCACGGTCTCTCCTGCGCCGACGCCCGTGCTCACGTCGGTGACGATCGCCGGCGCGTCCACCGTCGCCACGGGCGCGACGATCACCCTCTCGGCGAGCCCGAAGGATCAGTTCGGGAACGCCATCGCGGCCGCGGTCTCGTGGAGTTCGCTCACCACCGGGATCGCGACGGTGAACGCGGGCACCGGTGTCGTGACCGGCGTCTCCGCCGGCACGGCGACGATTCGCGCGACGGCCACTGCGGGGAGCGTCACCGTGACGGCGGACCGGCTCATCACGGTCACCGGCGGATTCCCGCTGTCGGAGACCGTGAACGCGTCAGGGCTCTCGTTCACGCCCTTCCAGGCCGACATCGCGGCGGGCGGCACCGTGACGTGGAACCTGGGCAGTGCCCACGACGTCACGTTCGACTCCCCGGGCTCGCCCTCCAACATCCCCGTCACGAGCTCGGACACGAGGACATTCGGTGTCGCGGGGACGTACAACTACCACTGCTCGATCCACGGAGCGGGGATGAACGGGAGGGTGGTCGTGCACTGAGAGCGAAGGGCGAAGGGACAACGCGAAGAGCGAAGGGACAACGCGAAGAGCGAAGGGAGATCGCGGTTTCGCTTCGCTCTTCGCTCTTCGCTCTTACCTCGTCACTCCTCTCATCGTCGCCGTGTACCCCGGCCAGATGAGATCCAGGTTCGCGTTCCCCAGCCGGTTTCGCACGACCTCCGCCAGGATGTCGCGGTGGTCAATGGTGACGCGCACGTCCTGGCCGTCCTGCTGGTTCTCCCGCGCGAGCGGGAGCCAGTTGTTGGTGAGCACGCGGCCGCCGGTGATCTGGTGCCCCATCACGAACATCACGCCGCCGCGCCCGTGGTCGGTGCCGGCGCTGCCGTTCTGCCGGACGTTGCGCCCGAACTCGCTCATCGCGACGAGCGTGACATTGTAGTTCCCGTTTCCCTGCAGCACGTCGGCCCAGAACGCGCCGACCGCGTTCCCGAAGGTGAGCATCAGGTTGTACATCGCGCCGGCCAGCGGATCCTGCTGCACGTGCGTGTCCCACCCGCCGATGTCTATCTGGATCGCCTCGACGCCGATGTCGGCCTTGATGAGCGCCGCCGCCGAACGGAGGCTCCGGCCGAAGCCGTTGTTCGGGTACACCGCGCCGTTCGACGGCGCGTAGCCGGTGAAGTTGATCGAGCGGAGCAGCGCCAGCGTCGCCGTCGCGTCGAGCGCCGAGGAGCGCGCCGGCTCCTGGTCGAGGAAGAAATCGGTGGCGAGCCAGTCGGCGCGCGCGTCGCGCGTCGTGGCGCTCCCGCCGATCGCGTAGGTGGCCGGATCGGGGATCGGGAGCGTCTTCGGCCCGCCCGTGAGATCCGTCGGCAGCCCGCTCGACATCGCCAGCCCGCGCAGCGTCGCGCCCGGGCGCATCGCCTCGGTCGTCGCGAGGTGCCGCCCGAGCCACCCGGTCGTGATCGTCAGGTCCGCCGCCTTCCCCACCTCGATGAAGCGCTGGGCGTCGAAGTGCGAGCGCGACGAGTACGCGAGTCCCGCGCCGTGCACGCAGAGCAGCTCGCCCGCCTGGTACGCGGGGAGCAGGCCGAGCATCGGGCGCGGGAATTGGAACGTGTTGTCGAGCGCGGTGCCGCGGTTCGCGTCGCCGCTGTCCGGCCGCGGGATGGCGAGCGCCGGGCGCGCCGTGTAGTAGTTGGCGTCCGCGAACGGCGCGACGAGCGAGAGCCCGTCGGCGCCGCCGCGCTGGAAGATGTTCACGATGATGTCGCGCGAGCTCACCTCGCTCCGGGCCAGCACCACCTTCGGCAGCCACGCCGGCAGGATCGCGCCGAACACCGTCGCGCCCGCCGTGCCCACGATGAAGTTCCGGCGCGACAGCTCGTGGTACTCCCGGCAGCCGCAGGCGGCGTGCTCGTGTTCGCTCATCGTCCGCTCCGGCTCAGAAGTACTGGAAGGTGGACGACGAGAGCGCGAGCCCGATCGTCTCGCGCACGCGCGTCGTGGACGTGGGATTCACCGACACGTACGCCACGAGCTCGTCCCTGAGCCGCTGCGGCATCTCGCCGCCGAAGCAGGCGCGATCAATCGCGCCCACGATCGCCGACGGCGTCGCCGGCGTCATGAACGGCGTCACGTTGAACTGCACGCTGCTCGCCGAGTTCGCGTTCGCGAGGAACGACGCGGAGTTCCACCGCGGCAGGATGTTCCCCGACCAGTACTCCGCGCTGTCGGGATACCCGTCCGGCGTGTCGTAGGTGTAGGGCGCCTGCCCCGCCACCGAGATCTGGCCCGCCAGCGTCGAGACGTTCGCCACCGTGGGCGCGAGCGCACGCACCGCCGAGACGACGTAGTGGTACGGCCGCTTGAACTTGGCCGGCGCGCTCATCACGTTCTGCCGCGAGAGCACCGCGCGCAGCATGGACTTGATGTCGCCGCCCGTCGTCAGGTACACGCTCGCCACCTGCGCGACCTGCTCGTCCGTGGGATCGTAGCGCAGGAAGTAGCGGAGCATCTTCTGCGAGACGAACGTCGCCGTGCTCACGTGTGCCACGAGCACGTTGATGATCCCCTCGCCCTCGTTCTGCGCCGCGGCGCCGACGGAAGCCTGCGTCGTCGCCGGAATGGTGATCCCGAGCACCGTCTTCGCGCCGTAGTCGTGGAGGTTCGGATCGAAGGTGAAGACGCCGCGCCCGGCGATCGTCCACCCCGTGAGCACGCGCGAGAGTTCGGCAACGTCGTTCTGCGTGTACCCGCCGTTCACACCGAGCGTGTGCAGTTCCATGATCTCGCGCGCGTAGTTCTGGTTCGGAGACCCCCGCCGGCTGATCGTCTGGTCGAGATACGAGAGCATCGCGGGACTGTGCGCGCTCGCGCGGAGCAGCTGCGGAAAGGTCGTCATCGCGTACTGCCGGACCACGTCGCGGTCGTCCAGGACCTTCAGGTAGCCGACCTTCTGGATGTCAATGTTGAAGTGGTCGGTCCAGAACTCGACCAGCCGCTCCTTGAGCTGGCGCGTGGAGAACGCGCTCCGGTAGATCGCCGCGTTGGTGAGCTGCGTCTGCAGCGTGCCCTGTTCGATGTTGTACAGTGCGTCGCCGTTCTGCGTGGTGTACGACCAGGTCGTCGCGACGTACTGGGTCACCGCGCCGTCGTCTATCTGGTCGGCCGCGAGGTGATAGTCGAGGTAACCCTCGTAGCCCAGCTGCCGTGCGCGCTGGCCCTCCGCGTCGGTGAGCCCCATCGTGATGCGCCGCACGAGGCGGAGTTCGGGCGAGACCCAGGCGGCCGTCGGATCAATGGGGTCGAGGTTGAGCGTTGCCGGCGTCCCGAAGGGGCGCGGGACGTCCGAACCCGGGCCCTTGCGGCGGGCGCCCTGCGCGCCTGCGAGGGAGGGGAGGAGGAGCCCCGCGACCGCGAGCGCCCCGGCCTTGAGCGCCGCGCGGCGCCCGCGCTCGGCCTCGGCGTCCTCGGCGGCTTGGGCACCCTGGGCGCGCCCAGCGATCCCGGCGCTCCCGCCGGATTCGATGGACTCGTCCAACTGTTCGGCAGCGGTTCCGCTCACGAAACAACCCTCCAGACTCCGGCCTTGTCCGATGGGACTCTCGGCCTGTCTGCTTGTTAACCCCTTGACTGGTTGAATGCTCCTCTGGTAAGCCGGGGCTGTCAAGCGTTCCCGGCCACGGAGGAGGCGGCATCGTGATGGGGCCGGTGACGCGCGTCACAACGAACGCGAGGCGGCCCGCCGGGTGACGCCGGGTGACGCCGGGTGACGCCGGGTGACGCCGGGTGACGCCGGGTGACGCCGGGTGACGCCGGGTGACGCGGGGTGACGCGGGGTGACGCGGGGAAGTTGCGCCGGCCGAAGCGCTACGGCACGACCGGCCCTTCCTTCAGCGTGCGGCGCTGCAGGAATTGGAGGTCGTCCTCGTCCACACGCACGGTGTAGATCGTCGTGCGGCCGAAGCCGACGAGCCGCGTGCTCGCCGGCAGCGCTACCTGCCCGAGGTGCGCGCCGCTCGGAGCGAACACGTCGTACTTCGGCACCTTGTCGCCCGCCTTGCGCGAGCGCAGCACCCAGACTTCGCCGTTCGGCCGTGCGAACACGCCGCCCTGCGCGAACGGCGGCTTGAACTCCGGCCACTCGGGATCGGGGAGATTGACGCCCCCGCCGATCGGGCCGGCGCCGCGCGTCGTCACGGCGCCCTCGACGCGGACGGTCATTCCCACCGCGCCCTTCCGCGCGTTCCGCCACTCCTCCTTGTCGCCTTCGCTCACAGCGATGCGATCGAACTTCACGGGCGCACCCGCCCTCCGCGCGCCGGAGGGCGAGTACCAGTCCACGTGATAGTCGGCCACGCGCACGACCGCGACACCGCCGTCCTGGAGCACGGCCCAATCGTCGCGCGCGGCGAAGGGCGTCGCGCCGATCATGATGTTCATGTTGCCGCGCCCACCCGAGACGCGCGTGTTGTTCGGCGGAAGATGCACCCACGCCACCGTGTCACTCGTCTTCGTGGCGCGGTCGTAGCGCAGGATGCCCGCGCTGTCGGCAACGCTCGGCGCTCCGTCGGGAGAGAACGACAACCCGCTGCCTTCGTAGTAGATCCGGCCGCGCGCGTCGGTCCCCCGGGGCATCTGCCCGCCAACCATCATGCCGCCCATCCGTCCGCCGCCCCGACCTGCGGTCACGGACTGCTCGAGCCGGAACTCCTTCCCCGCCTTGCCGTCGGGTCCCACGAGCACGTAGCGCGAGTTCAACGGATCGTAGATCGCCGAGGTGTCGAGCGGCAGCGCGACGAGGCGTGAGGGCAGCGCGTACTCGCCGGGGCCTGATCCCTCCCGCCCGACCTTCGTCGTGTTCCCGCTCCTGAAGTCAATGAGCAGCACCGTCTTGTCGCGCGTGTCCGCGACGAGCACGCGCCCGTCCATCAGTTCACGCACGCTGTTGATCTGCGTGAACGGCTCGGCGTACTCGGCGTCGGGCTTGGGGAGGTTGACGACTTTCTGCGCGCCCAGCGACAGCGCGGGAGCCAGGAACGCGACCGTGGCCAGGGCACGCGGGAGTTTGCGGTTCATGATCGCTCTCTGGATTCGGGTGGGCGACGACGGGGGTCAGGAAGTTAGTCCCGGCGGCCGCCGCCGGGGTTTCCTTCGTCAGGGAATGGCGTAGCGCCCCAAGTACTGCAGGTCGTCATCATCCACCCGCACGGCGTACAGCACGCCATTGCCGAAGCCCAGGAGCGTGGTCCGCTCGGGGAAGCGGACGGCGTAGAGCAGCTTCCCGTTCGCGTCGAGGACGTCGTAGCGCGCGATCTTGTCGCCCGGGATCCCCATGCGCGCCACCCAGAGATGGCCGTCCGTCGCGGCGAACGCGCTGGCGACCGGCGAATAGTACTCCGGCCACCGCTCCGGCTCGGCGATCTCGATGCTGGGCCGCGGCACGTTGCCCCGCCCTTCGACCGCGGCAAGGCCGGCGCCGAACGATTTCTCCATCATCGTCCGCATCGAGTCCATCACCGTCTTCTTCGCGTCCGCGCCGATGCGGACGCGGTCGAAGGGAATGGGCGGGGTGCGCCGCACCGCCTTGTCGGCGCCGATCCACTCGACGTGGTAGTCGGCGCCGCGCACGACCGCCACCCGACCATCGGGAAACGCGGCCCACGCGTCGCGGGGCTCGAAGACGCGCGGTGTCATCCGGATCGAGATCGCGCCGCCCGCGCCCTGGGACATGCTCACATCACCGCTCGGGAATCTCACGATCGCGAGCGTGTCCAGCTGGCCGTCGCTCAGGCGCTGGCGCACGAGCGACACCGTGTCGGCGATCGCGACCCCACCACGGCCCATCGTCGTGGGCAGTCCCGTGCCGTAGGCGTAGCCGCGCCGATCCGCGGCGGTCAGGATCGGCATGCGCAGCATCGCCATCGGATCGCCGGTGTTGCCGGCGAACGGAATGGTCCTGATCGGCGTCGCATCGGGGCCGAGCGCGAGGAAGCGTCGCTGCATCAGGTCCACGACGAGCGTCGAGTCACCGGGAAGGGCGAGCAGCGCGCCGGGCATCGTGTACTCGAGCGGCCCGCCGCCCTGCCTGCTGACCTTCGCCGAGGTGCCCGCCGCGAAATCCGCGAGCAGCAGGACGCGATCCTTCGAGTCGAGCACCACCACGCGCCCGTTGCGCAACTCGCGCACGGCGCCGATCACCGAGAACCCTTCCGGGAACTCCGCGAGCGGCTTGCCGAGCGTGCGCACCGGCGCCTGCGGCGCCTGGGACGCGGCGGTGCGGACGGCGATCGCGCAGCCGAGGGTCAGGGCAGCGCCGGCCGCTCCGCGGAAACAGAGGCCCGCGCGACGCGGCGCACGCGTGCAGTGCATGCGGCCTGTGCGGCCCGTGCGGCTCATTCCTCGCTCGTCAGCTCGAGCTGCCCGCGATCCGGCGGCGTCTCGTCGCCCTCCTCGCCGCCGTCGCCCTCCTCCTTGTCCTCGGGCACCACGCGCGCGACCGCCGTGACGAGATCGCCCCCCTCGAGATTCATCAGCTTCACGCCCTGCGTGTTCCGCCCCGCCACGCGCACGTCCTTCACCGGCGAACGGATGATCTGCCCGCTCCGCGTGATAAGCATGATCTCGTCCTCGGGAAGCACCTCCAGCAGCCCCACGACGTCGCCGGTCCGATCCGTGCGGTTCACCGTCTTGATCCCCTTCCCACCCCGCTTCTGCACGCGGTACTCGTCAATGTGCGAGCACTTCCCGAGCGCCAGCTCGGTGACCACCATCAGCGTCGCCTCGCGCCGGATCACCACCATCCCGACCACGGCGTCGCCCTCGCCCAGCTCCACCCCCTTCACCCCGGTCGTGTCGCGTCCCATCGGCCGCACGCCCTGCTCGTGGAAGCGCACGCTCAAGCCGTGCCGCGTCGCGAGGACGATGTCGTTCGTGCCGCTCGTCACCTGCACGTCAATCAACTCGTCGCCCTCCTCGATCTTGATGCCCTTCACGCCCGAGACGCGGACGTTCGAGTACTCGGAAAGCGACGTCTTCTTCACCGTGCCGTGCCGGGTGCAGAAGAGGAGGTACTCCTCCTCGGTGAACTTCTTCACCGGCACCATCGCCTTGATCCGCGTGTCCGGCGACACGTTGATGAGGTTCACGATCGGCTTTCCCTTCGCCGCGCGCCCCGCCTGCGGCACCTCGTGCACCTTGAGCCAGAAGCAGCGGCCGTCCTGCGTGAAGCAGAGGATGTAGTCGTGCGTCGAGGCCACGAAGAGGTGCTCGATGAAATCCTCGGCCTTGAGGTCGCCCCCCTGCAGCCCCTTCCCGCCGCGCCGCTGCTTGCGGTAGGTCGAGATGGAGGTCCGCTTGATGTAGCCCGAGTGCGAGATGGTCACGACCATCTCCTCGTCGGCGATGAGGTCCTCGATCGTGAACTCCCCCTCGTCGGCCGTGATCTCGGTGCGCCGCTCGTCGCCATACGTCGCGACGAGCTTCGTCAGCTCCTCCTTCACCAGCTTCATCCGCTTCGGCTTCGACTCGAGGATGGTGGCCAACTCGGTGATGAGCGCGAGCACCTCCTTCAGCTCCTCCTCGAGCTTCTCCCGTTCGAGCCCCGTGAGCTTGGCGAGGCGCATGTTGAGGATCGCCTCGGCCTGCTTCTCCGAGAGCGAGAAGCGCTCCCGCAACTGGGCGCTCGCCGCCTCCGGGTCCTTCGCCGCGCGGATGAGCTTGATCACGGGGTCAATGTTGTCCACCGCGATCTTGAGCCCCTCGAGGATGTGCTCGCGCTCCCTCGCCTTCGCGAGGTCGAACGTCGTGCGCCGCACGATCACGTCGTGACGGTGGGCGATGAAGTGCGCGAGTACCTCGCGGATCCCCATCACCTTCGGCACCAGCCGCTTCGTGTTGGCGTCGGGTACGAGCGCGAGCATGATCACGCCGAAGGTGCTCTGCATCGGGGTGTGCTTGTAGAGCTGGTTCAGCACCACGCGCGGGATCGCGTCGCGCTTCATCTCGATCACCACGCGCATCCCGTCGCGGTCGGATTCGTCGCGCAGGTCGCTGATCCCCTCGAGTTTCTTGTCGCGCACCAGCTCCGCGATCTGCTCGACGAGCCGCGCCTTGTTCACCTGGTACGGCAGCTCGGTCACCACGATCTGCGACTTGTTCCCCTTCTCGTTCTCCTCGACCACGGCGCGCGCGCGCATCACGATCTTGCCGCGCCCCGTCTCGAGGTAGTCCTTGATCCCCTCGCGGCCGTAGATGAACGCGGCCGTCGGGAAGTCGGGACCCTTGATGTGCCTGCGAAGCTCGTCCACCGCCGTCGCCGGATCGTCAATCATCGCCGCGAGCGCCGCCACCACCTCGCGGAGATTGTGCGGCGGGATGTTCGTCGCCATCCCCACCGCGATCCCGCTCGAGCCATTCACCACCAGGTTCGGCAGCCCGCTCGGCAGCACCACCGGCTCGGTGAGCCGGTCGTCGAAGTTCGGCGCGACGTCAACGGTGTCCTTGTCAATGTCGGCCAGCATCTCGGTGGCGATCCGCGTGAGCCGCGCCTCGGTGTATCGGTACGCGGCCGCGGGATCGCCGTCCACCGAGCCGAAGTTTCCCTGCCCGTCCACGAGCGGATAGCGGAGCGAGAAGTCCTGCACCATCCGCACCATCGCGTCGTAGACCGCGCTGTCGCCGTGCGGGTGGTACTTGCCGAGGACGTCGCCGACGACGGTCGCGGACTTCTTGTACGGCCGGCCGGGCACGAGCCCCAGCTCGTTCATCGCGAAGAGAATCCGGCGGTGCACCGGCTTCAGGCCGTCGCGCACGTCGGGGAGCGCGCGGCTCACGATGACGCTCATCGAGTAGTTGATGAACGACTCTTTGATCTCGTCTTCGATGAGGCGCGGGAGAATCCGTTCGCGGTTGATGGGAGCGGTCATCGGGACGAGAGGCGAGGGATTCCGGCGGGGGCGAGGCAACGTGGAAATCTAGCGATCCGGGTCGCCCGATTCAATGCTCCGAGGAGAGTCTAACCCATTGGTGTGCAGAACTTTGGATTATGTGGACAGCGTGTGGGGAATGGCGTGGACAAATGCGGGATGCGGGATGCGGGATGTCACTGCGGAATGCGGGATTCGGGCTCTTGATGCGGAATGCGGACCCGCGAATGCCGAAGGGATGCGGATTCCGCATTCCGCATCAGGAGTCAGCGCGTCGGCGTCTCCCCCGCGCGCACGCTGACCGGCGTGTGTACCGTCTCCCGCCCCAACGGCTCCTCGTCGCCCATCCCTTCCGCCACCTCGTCAATCTTCGTCTCGCGGTCAATCGCCTCGCGCTCCGCCTTGTACTGCGCGTACCACGCGCGCGTGATCTCGGCGGCGAGTTCGCGATTCCCGAGGCCGAAGGCGAGCGCCAGCGCGAGCGCGATGGCGCCGAAGACGATCGCGAAGGCGGTCGTGACGATGTCGGTCGCGACGCCCAGCTCCTGGAGCGACATGAACACGGCGAGGAGGATCACCCCGCCCTTCCCCACGCGCGCGAGCGTCGGGCCGCCGTGCAGTGCACTCGTGCTCGCGAGGATGAGCCCGCCGACGAACTCGCCGAGCACGATGCCGAGGATCACGATCACGATCGCCGCGATGACGCTCGGGATGTAGCCCACCAGCTCGGAGAAGACCTTCGTCAGCGACTCGAGCCCGAGCGCGTTCGCGGCGACCAGCATCACCGTGAACATCACGAACCAGAAGACGAGCGTCGCGACGACGCGCGTGGGATTGAAGTGCGTGCCGGCCGGGTCCACCGCGTGGATGACGCCGCCCTTCCGGAGCATCTCGTTCAGGTGGATGCGGCGCATCAGGCGCGCCGCTCCCTTCTGAAAGAGCTTCGCGACGAGAAAGCCGACGAGCAGGACGACCGCGGCGCCGAGGAGCGCCGGGACGAGCTCCCAGAGCTGGGAGAGGCTCGCCTGGAGCCGTTCGAGGAAGTTCACGGGGCACTCACGAGGTGGTGCCCTGAATCTAGAAGGTCCAGGCGAGAATCGTATGGGTGCCGGTCGCGCCGAGCAGCGTGGCGAGCGCGCCGCCGGGAACGAGCGCCAGACGGCTCGCGGCGCGCGCACCCTCGCGAGCGCGCGCGGGGGCGCCGCCACGCCGGGCCACGCGCTCACCCTCGCGCAGTGGCGCGCGCCAGCGCTCGATGAAGGCAACGCCGCCCACCGCGCCGGCGGCCGTGAGCGCCGCCGTCGCCGTGCTCACGCGGTCGTGCGCGGCGCCGCTCAGGATGGCGATGCCCGCGCCCATCAGGCCGCCTGCCGCCGCGCCTAGGGCGACGAACTGTCCGTCCGCCGGCGTGTGGTCGTACGGGCGCACGAGAAACCGGTCGGCCAGCACCGTGCCGGCGAGGGCGCCCGCGCCGAGCGTGGCCGCGACCGTGCGCGCGGAGGGATCGCCGCTCGCGATGAAGGCACCGGATGCGAGCGCGCCGATCGCCGCGCCGGTCCAGAGCGTGTTGACGTCGCCCGGACTGACGCGGTAGGGCGCCGATCGCGCGTACCAGTAACCGAGCGGATAGCCGAGGAGCGCGGCGCCGGCGGTCGCGCCCGCGCGCGACCGGCTGAGCGCGCCCGGTCGCGCGACGTGCGTCGCCGCGAGGCCCGTGAGCCCCGCGAGATCCGAGCCGAAGACCGACGCGGCCACTTCGCCGTCTGTCATCCCCCGGCCCAGCGCGACCGCGCCGGCGGCGCCGGCGAGGGAGCCCAGGAAGACGCCGCCCGCGCGATTGTGCCGGTTCGCGTCGGCGGCGACGGCGATCGCCCACCCGGTGAACGCGCCGCGCAGCGCGGTCTGCGTCGCGAGCCAGCTCGTGGGCTCGTTGATGGTGAGCGACGCCGACAGTTGCCGCGCGGCGACCCACGAGCCGCCGCCGGCGACCAGGTACGCGGCCGCATACGCGACCGGCTCGTTGGCCAGGCTCGCGGCGAAGCTCGGGCCGTACAGCGCGAAGCCGAGGACCGTCTGGTCACGGACGAACGAGCGTACGACAACGGACTCGCCGGGCTTGGTGACGGGCGCCGCGGGCGCCCCGCTCGCCGCGAGTTCGAGGCGGAGTGGCGGAGTCTGGGCGCCGGCGGCGTGGAACGCGCCCGCGAGTAGCGCGAGCAACGGCCAGCTGCGGGTGGACGGTCGTCGGTGGTCGGTCATCGGTCGTCGGAGGCCACGGAAGTGAGTTCGCGAGCGGGATTCTCTCCGATTGACGACCGAAGGCGCCTCGGCGCATCGTGACCCGGGACGTGAACGGTGAACGGTCTACCGTCTATCCGTCTACTCGCCCTTGCCGTTCCGTCGAGTTCAGTTCCTCGTCCCCCTCCTCACGTCGAACAGCACGCTCCGGTGGCAGCGGGGGCAGATGAGCCACTCCCGCTTTCGCGCGTAACCGAGCCCGAAGCTCCCCCCGCCGATCTTCCGCTCCGTCATCGCCACGCCGCACCGCGGGCACACCGGCGCCTCGCCCCGCGCCACCTGTTCGCGCACGGCGTTCTGCTCGGCCCGCTCGAACTGCGCGCGCTCACCCACTCGCCTCACTCCTCACTTCGCTCCTCCCTTCGCCCTCTTCCTCCTCACGGTACACTCCGCTCTTCTCCCTTCTCACTTCGCGATAGCAAGGACGATCTTCCCGAAGTGTTTCCCGGCCGCCATCCGTTCGAGCGCCGCGCGCCCATCGGCCAGCGGGAAGACGCGGTCCACCGGCGGCACGAGCTGCCCCGCTTCCAGCTCCGCGACGATCGCGTCGAACTCCGCGTCGCTCCCCATCGTCGAACCCATCAGCGTCCACTGGTTCCAGAACATCCGGCGGAGGTCGGTCTCGACCGTCGCGCCCGTCGTGGCGCCGCAGGTGACGAGCCGTCCGAACCGGCCCAGCGCGCCCAGCGACTGCGGCCAAGTCGCCGTCCCGACGCTGTCAATCACGACATCCACGCCGCGCCTGGCCGTGCGCGCGCGGATTTCGCGTGCGACGTCCGTCATCGTGTAGTTTAGCCCTTCGTCCGCGCCGAGGGTCGCGGCCGCCGCGAGCTTCTCGTCGCTGCTCGACGTCACCCACACGTGGGCGCCCTTGAGCTTCGCGATCTGGAGCGCGGCGATCGCCACGCCGCCGCCGATGCCGTGAATGAGCACGTGCTCGCCGGCCTTCACCCGCGCACGCGTGACCAGCATTCGCCACGCGGTGAGCGTCGCGAGCGTGAAGGCGGCCGCCTGTGCGTCGTTGAGCTGCAGCACCCCGGCCGGCACCTTCCGCACGTTCGCCTCCGGCAGCACCACGAACTCCGCGAACGTCCCCGGATGGTGTTCGCCCAGCAGCCCGAACGTCACGCAGAGCGGCTGGTCCCCCGCGCGGCAGTAGTCACACGCGCGGCACGAGATGCCGGCGTTGATCAGCACCCGGTCGCCGGCGGCGACGCGCGTCACCGCGCTCCCCACCGCGTCCACGATGCCCGTGCCGTCGGCGCCGAGGATCCAGCCCGGCGCGATCGTGACGCCGGGCAGTCCGCCGACCACGAGAAGGTCCAGGTGGTTGAGCGCGCCAGCCGTGAGGCGCACGCGCACGTCCGTGGCCGCGACCAGCTCGGGCGCCGCGACGTCGGTGCGGTACTGTACCTGTTCCAGCCCGCCGTGTGCGGAGATCGTGAGCGCTCTCACCGTGAGTCCTCGTCGGGAGCCGGGGTAGAGGAGGGCCGGTTATATTCCGGCATGCTGGCCATCAAGGTCCCGCCACTCGGCGAGTCCATCACCGAGGCGACGGTCTCGCGCTGGACGAAACGCGAGGGCGAGGCGGTCGCGGCGGGCGAAACGCTGGTCGAACTCGAGACGGATAAGATTACGGTCGAAGTGCCCGCGCTCAAAGCGGGCGTGCTCGCGAAACGCGCGAAAAGCGAAGGCGACGTCGTCGCGGTGAACGACACGCTGGGCGAGTTGGACGAGTCGGCGGTGGCTCCCGTGGCAGCCCCCGCGGTCCCGACGAGCGCCGTGCGCAGCGCCCCCGCGGCGCGCCGCCTCGCCGAGGAATCCGGCGTGGATCTCTCCACCGTGCCCCGCAGCGGTCGCGGCGGCGTGGTGAGCAAGCCCGACGTCCTCGCGGCAATCCCGGCAATCCCGGCAATCCCGGCAATCGCGGCGACCGCCACGACCGCCACGAGCGCAACGAGCGCGGCACCGCCGCTCCCGCCCATCGCGCGCCGGCCGCCAGCCGTGGCCGAGGGCGCCCGCGAGACCCGCGAGAAGATGTCCACGCGCCGCAAGCGCATCGCCGAGAACCTGCTCCAGGCGCAGCAGGCCACGGCCCACCTCACGACGTTCAACGAGGTGGACATGACCGCGGTCGAGGCGCTCCGCGCGCGGATGAAGGAGGCGGTCGAAAAGGAGCACGGCGTGAAGCTGAGCATCATGCCCTTCTTCGCGAAGGCCACCGTGATGGCGCTCAAGGCGTTCCCGGTCGTCAACGCGCAGATTGACGGCGACGCGATCGTCTATCGCCACTACGTGCACCTGGGGATCGCCGTGGCGAGCGAAGCCGGCCTCGTGGTGCCGAACGTGAAGGACGCCGACCGGCTCGGCGTGCTCGGCCTGGGCCGCGAGATCGCCGCGCTCGCGCAACGCGCGCGCGACGGCAAGCTCACGATGGACGACCTCACCGGCGGGACCTTCACGATCTCGAACGGCGGCGTCTTCGGGTCGCTCGTCTCGACGCCGATCATCAACCACCCACAGAGCGGCATCCTCGGGCTCCACAAGATCCAGGAACGGCCGGTCGCCGTGGATGGACGCGTCGAGATCCGGCCGATGATGTACGTCGCGCTCTCCTACGACCACCGGCTCATTGACGGGCAGTACGCGGTGCTCTTCCTCGTGAAGCTCAAGGAGCTGATCGAGGATCCGGCGGCGATGCTGATCGAGTGAGGAGAGGAGAACAGCTCACCACGGAGGCACGGAGATCCGCGGAGGGCCACGGAGAGATGCTTGGGGGAACAAGAGCCCGCCCTCAGGCTGTCGTTCCCCCAAGGAGTCTCCGTGGCCCTCCGTGATACTCCGCGCCTCCGTGGTGAAGCAGTTATGAACGCGGATTGGCGCACGGAGTCAGTTCACGATTCGCACGATGCCGCTGCGCAGCGCCGGCACGTTGAAGTTGATCAGGAGACCCACGGGAAACCCGCCGAGCCGGAGATGGCTCAGCAGTTGCGCGCGATGCACCGGCAGGATCGTCTCCACGCACTTCAGCTCGACGACCACCCGCCGGCCGACCAGGAAATCGAGACGATACGCGGCGTCCACCCGCTCTCCCTTGTATTGAATCGGCAATGCCACCTGACGCTCGAAGGCCACGCGTCGCGTCGCGAGCTCACGCACCAGGCATTCCGCGTACGCGGATTCGAGCAGACCGGGCCCCAGCACGCGATGCACCTCGATCGCCGCACCGATGACGACGCCCGTCAAGGTCGTGTCCTTGACCAGTACCTATAGTTTCCTCCGTGGCCCTCCGTGGACCTCCGTGCCTCCGTGGTGAGATTGAGGATGGAGCACGCACGATAGCGTCATCGAATCATCGCGTCCCTGATCGGATTCCCGCCCGCTCCGCCTCGAAGGAACCGCCCCAATGACCGATCCCTCCCTCACCCCCGACGTCCTCGTCATCGGCGGCGGGCCCGGCGGCTACGTCGCCGCCATCCGCGCCGCGCAGCTCGGTCTCCGGACCGTCTGCGTCGAGATGGACAAGACCCTCGGCGGCACCTGCGTGAACGTCGGTTGCATCCCGTCGAAGGCGCTGCTGCAGTCCTCAGAGCACTTCGAGTTCGCGCGCCTTCACGTCGCGGAGCACGGCTTCTCGGTCGGCGACGTCGCGCTCGACCTCGCGCGGATGATGAAGCGCAAGGACGACGTCGTCGCGCAGAGCACGAAGGGCGTGGAGTTTCTCTTCAGGAAGAACAAGGTCGCGTGGGCGAAAGGGGCCGGCACGCTCAGGCCGGGCAACGTCGTCGAGGTCCGCGCCGCGGATGGCGCCGTCACCTCGTACCGCGCGACGCACGTGATCCTCGCGACCGGTTCGATCCCGGCCGCGCTCCCGTTCCTGCCGTTCGACGAGGAGCGTGTGCTCTCCAACGTCGGCGCGCTCCGGATCCCCGAGGTGCCGAAGCACTTCATCGTCATCGGCGGCGGGGTGATCGGACTCGAGCTGGGTTCCGTGTGGCGCCGGCTCGGCGCGAAGGTCACGATCGTCGAGCTGCTTCCGACGATTCTGGCGGGGAATGACGCCGACATCGTCAAGGAAGCCGACCGCGTCTTTCGCAAGCAGGGCTTCGAGATTCACGCGGGCACGGAGGTCGCCGACGGCCGCCGCGACGCCCGGCGTGTGCTCGTGGACATCGCGCGGAATGGCGCGAAGCAGACACTCGAAGGCGACTACGTGCTCGTCTCGGTCGGCCGCAAGCCGGCGCTCTTCGGCGTGGACGCCGCGGCGCTGGGACTCGCGCTTGGCGCGCGCGGCGAGATCGTCGTGGACGACCGGATGCGCACGAACCTCCCGAACGTATTCGCCATCGGCGATTGCACGGGCGGGAAGCTCCTCGCGCACAAGGCCGAGGAGGAGGGCGTCGTCGCGGCGGAGGTCGTCGCCGGCAGGCGCGCGCGGATGCACTACCACAACATGCCGAGCATCGTCTACACCCGGCCCGAGATCGCGACGTGCGGGTTCGCGGAGCACGAGGTGAAGGACGGCGGCCGCGCGTACAAGGTGGGGAAGTTCCCGTTCAGCGCGAACGGCCGCGCGCGCACCATGGCGGAGACCGCCGGCTTCGTGAAGTTCATCTGCGACGCGCAGACCGACGAGATTCTCGGCTGCCACATGATCGGCGCGAACGTCTCCGAGCTGATCGGCGAGATCGTGCTCGCCATGGAGTTCCGCGGCACGAGCGAGGACGTCGGGATGACGGTCCACGCGCATCCGACGCTGTCGGAGGCGGTCCGTGAGGCGGCGCTGGGCGTTTCCGGCCGCGCGATACACCTCTAGAACGGAGATGCGGAGTGCCGCATCCCGCAGTCAGCTTTGCAGGTACCGCTCCCGGATGATCCTGACGTGATGCCGCTCGTGCCCGGCGCAGATGTACGCGAGCGCCCGCGCCGAGACGGGCTTGCCGCCCGCGGTGCCGCGCCGCGCCCAGGCCTCGTCGGGAAGTGAATCCACGAGCTGCGTCGTGGACGCGCGGATGGCGGCGTACTCGAGGATGAGGCTCGCCATCGTCCGCCGGTTCGCACCCGAGTGCGGCACCCACTCGTCCTGCTCGAAGCCCGGGAGCGGCGTCGCATCACCGCGGGCGATGCGGAGGAGCCGGTAGCCGAACACGCGCTCGGCGTCGCACATGTGCAGCACGACCTCCTTGAGCGTCCACTTCCCCGGCCCGTAGGCCTGCTCCGCCTTCGCCTCGGCGACGCCCGAGAGGAGGGCGACCGTCTCGTGGAGCTGCGTGCGGAGATGGTCGCGCACGTCGCCGGCGGGGACGAGGGCGACGTAGCTCGCGTGCCAGTCGGCGTACTCGTCCTCACGGGGTCGCACGAGCGTGGCGGGAGTGGTCATCGGGGAGCGGCCTCGAGAGCGGGAGTGCCGGCGGGTGCGGCGGGAATCTAGCACGAAGGGCCGGCCCCGAGAGGGAGCCGGCCCTTCGCTCTTCGCCCTTCGCTCTTCGCCCTTCGCTCTTCGCCCTTCGCCCTTCGCTCTTCGCTCTTCGCTCTTCCCCGCCTACTCGTCCTTCTTGATCGCCTTCATGATCTGGTCCGGCAGGGCGGACGGCGTCTTCACGCGGCGGCGGCGGCCAGCCTCCTGCTCCACGCGGCGCCAGAAGGAGTACTCCTTTTCGGCCGCGCGCAGCTGCTCTTCGTTCACCGACTCGCCGTCGAGCCACGCGTGAATCGCCTCCGGCGTGTGCGCGGAACGCAGCGGCACCTCGCGGTCGGTCAACGTCGGCTCCTGCTCCGGGTGTGCGGGCGCCTCGCCGGTCGGGGTCCTCTCCCCTTCGGCGCGCGCATCGCGTGGATCGAGGTCGTCGCGCATCACAGGTATCGTTCCTCCAGCAGTTTCTGCAGCGCCTCGCGGGCGCGGTGCACTCGCATCTTCAGGGCCCCCACCGACGTCTCCAGCAACTCAGCCATCTCCTCGTATGACCGTCCCTCGACGTGCTTCATCACGAACGCTTCCTTGAGCGACGCCGGCAGGGCGCTGAGGGCCTGGTCGAGGTCGCCCCGCAGTTCCCCGCGGTCCAGCTCCGCCTCCGGCGTCTCGAATCCTGACGGCTGGTCGTCCTCCTCGTAACTCAGGTGCGTGCGCCGGATGTTCTTCAGCCAGTCCTTGCACCCATTCGCCACGATTCGGAACACCCACGCATCGAAGCGGCCGCGCACCTCACCGAGGTGCTGATACGCCTTGATGAACGAGTTCTGCAGAATGTCGGCCGCGTCGTCAGGACTCCCCGTCATGCCGACCGCGTGCCGATACAGCGGATCGCTGTAGCGGCCGATCAGCATGGCGAAGGCTTCCTGCTCGCCGGCAAGGATGCGGTCAATGATCGCCTGATCCGCATCCACCTGGTCTTCGTGCGCTGGCGGGGATTCGGTCTGCTTCACGCCGCTAGTGTAACGTCTGCCACGCGTCGTGGACAGACCCCGCCGTCGCCCGAAACCCAGAGGTGCCGGAGCCGTCACATCAAGAAGACGATGCAGCGGAGGCCCGGTAACTGTTCGGGGCGGCGCCTGCTACCGGACGCCGGAGGGGAGCCTTTCGGCGATCGCGAAGCCGTATTTCTCGTCGAGCGCACGCGCGACGGCGCTCGCGATCACGAGCTGTCCCGCGACGCTCGGGTGGATGCCGTCGAGCGAGAGGTACGGCCCGTACGGCCTCACACTCGTGAGCTCGTCCGACGCACGGTAGGGCGGGCGCGCCGACGCGGAGACGAACCCGGCGAACACGGCGTCCACGTCCGCGAACGCCCAGCCGTTCTGCTCGGCGAGCGCGCGGATCTGCTGGTTCATCTGGTCCACGGCCGTGTCGAGCGTCAACACGTCGGCCGGCGTGAGCACGTGGTCGGCAGCGCCGCTCACGTCGGCGCACGAGAGTGGCTGCGGCGCGAGCATGGCCTGGGCGCGCGCGGCGAGCACGGGCACGAGCGCGGCCGTGAACACGAAGTTCGGGCTGGCATTGCAGTCGGCCGCGACCGTCACGCCGAATGTCGCGAGCGCCGCGCGCTCGGCCCACAGCTCAGCTCCGGCGCGCAACGCGTAGAGCCGCGACGCGCGCGGCACCGCGAGGAGCACCGCGCGCGCGCCGGAGCGCTTCACGCTGTCCGCAATCGCCGCGTAGACAGGTGCGAAGATTGCTACCGGCACGAAGGTGAACGCCGCGGCCTGCGTGTACGACGCCGTCGTCACGACCAGCCCGCTCGTCGCCGCGCCGAGCACCTCGCCGAGCCCAAGCTCCACGGAGACGAGCGTCGGCCGCTCAATGAGCATCGCGGTCACCTGCGACTGTGTCGCCCCAAGCACGAGCGGGTAGCGCGAGCGGTCGAGCACATCGTACTTCGCCGGCGCCGCCGCAACGCCCCGCGGCGTGAGGTTGAGCGCGCTCCACGCAGTCGCGCCAGGGAGCGCCAGGCTATTGAGCGGCGGGGTCAGCGTGTCGAGCCGTCCCGCGCAGCTCGAGTCGCCGGCCGTGGCCGACGCACCGGAAAGCAGGCGCGCGAGCTGGAGCGGGGCGATGAGCGGCGGCGAGCACCCGGGCGTGCGCAGGAGTGGCGTCGTGAAGCCGGCGCCCGCGGCGCGCGCGAGGAGCGCGGGCCACGCCTGAAGCTGCGACTCGTATACGACGCCGCCGGACTGGGCACCCGCGGAAAGGCCCGTGCCGATCGCGACGTACCGAGCGAACGCCTCGGCGCCCTTCGGGGCCGTGACGTGCGCGTCGCTGCGCTCACACGCGCCGGCGAACGCGATGAGCGCCGCGAGGGCGCCCGCGCGCGTGCGCCTCGGGAAGCGGAGGCCGGATGTGCGCATCGCGTTCAATTCTAGCCGGTGAGCGTCACGCGCGGACGAACGCGTCCCACCCGTGCGCGCGCACGAGCGCTCCGTGCTCGTCGAGCCGTGGCGGCGGCCGCCGCACC
>Ga0209341_10000216_pt1 | contig 58293 bp, 57 predicted proteins | sample RifCSP13_2_FD_184020 | JGI IMG/M metagenome (GOLD analysis project Ga0209341, IMG submission 184020) | Soil microbial communities from Rifle, Colorado - Rifle CSP2_sed 13_2 (SPAdes) (version 2) | ecosystem: Environmental > Terrestrial > Deep subsurface > Rock core/Sediment | place: Rifle...
GCGCGAGGATTTCGTGTTTCAGGTCACGGCGCGACACCTCTCGCGCCGGCGCCTGACTGACGCGCTGGTCAAGGTCGCTGAAGTCGCCGGCAACGTCGCCTCGCGCCGGCGCGGCTCGATCAGCATCGGCATGAGCGTCGGCATCCCGATCCTGGCGGCGATCGCGCAGGGCGTGGGCGGCGGGCACGCCGGCGCCGAGTCGCAGGCGCACTCGACCGCCGACGGCGTGAGCGAAGGCTGGGGCGAGGCGCACACCGATTCCTGGGCGCACACCCAGTCGCATGCCGTCAGTGTCGGCGAAGCAGAAACTTGGGGTGAATCTCACGGCACGGCGGTCAGTCACGGCGTCACCGAGAGCGAGGCGCACACCGACAGCGAAAGCCAGTCGCACACCGAGAGCGAGAGTGTTGCCCGCACCGAGAGTCACGCCTCGACCGACAGTGTCGGCAGCTCGTGGTCGCGCGGCGGGATGGAATCGCACGCGGTCAGCCAGGCGCACACCGACAGCAGCATGGAGGGTCACGGCTCGCAGGCCAGTTGGGGCGCTGGCGTAGCGAGGGGCACGCAGGAAGGCGGCAGCCAGGCCGTCACCGACAGCCACACCGGCACGCACACGCAGGGCGTCAGCGGCCAGGTGAGCGCCGCTCCGCTCGGGATTGGCGGCAGCGCGGGATACAACGAATCGGCCGCCGAGACGATCGGCCGCGCCGAGATGCTCGGCGAGAGCTGGGGCGCGTCCGAGGTTCACTCACAGATGGGCAGCGTCGGCGTGAGCACGATGGAGTCGGCCGGCGAGGCTGACACGATCGGCGAGAGCCACGTCGCCGGCGCGTCCTGGTCGCAGGGCGGCATGTCCTCGCACTCCGAGTCGCACGGTGCCGCCGACACCGTCAGCCGCGGCACGGCCGACACCACGACCAAAGGCACCGCCGACACGAAGGGCCGCGCCACCTCCGAAGTCACCACCGAATCGCACATGACCTCGCATGCCGTCACGCGCTCCCGCGCCGAGACGTGGGGCGATGCCGACACCGTCGGCGGTGCGGACACCCGCTCGCAGCAGTGGGGCCGCTCGCACCAGGAAGGCGAGATGGTCGGCATTGTCACCTCGCGCGCCGGGCAGAGGGCCGCTGGCGGCGGCTTCTCGACGGGGCTGGCGCCGTCGGTCTCGATCGGCCGCTCGTGGCAGACAGAAGACGACGTGGCCGACCGGCTGACCGAAGTGCTGCGCGGGTTGGAGGGCGTGGTGAACCAGGCCAGCGCCGAGGGTGGCTTCATGACCGACGCGTTCCTGATCACGGCTTCCGATCGCGGCGCAACGGCCGCCGAGGCGCTTGTACCGCAGGCGTTCCACGGTCCCAGTGTCCCAACGCCCGTGCTCACCATCCGGCCGCAACCAGGCGACGAGCCCGTGCTGCGCGGCTACGCGCTGGCCTTTATCCCCACGCCGTTTGTCGCGCGGCACGATTTGTTCGACGGCCTGCTGTACGGCGAATACAACACCTTGCTCACCGCCGGCCAGGTCGCGGCGCTGACCGCGCCCGGCCTGTTCGAGGAAGGCACGGCCGTGACCGTCACCGAGCAGATCCCGCCCGGCGTCGGCTTCTATCCAGAGATGCCCGGAGACGCGACGCTCGGCCACCAGTATTCACCCTCGACCGCGGATCTCACCACTGCGCTGGTGAGACTCGACCCGTCGCGCCATTTCCACACGCTGTTCGCGGCCGACACCGGCTACGGCAAGTCGATCGCTGCGACGCGCATGGTGTACGAGACGGTGATCCGCTGGCAGATGCCGACCGTCGTGCTCGACTGGGGCGCGGGCTGGCGACAACTGCTCAACGCGCCGGGCCTGAAGGGCCGCGTCGACATCCTGCAGTTGTGGCCGCACGCGGCGCGCCCGCTGCGCTGGAACCCGCTGCAGATCGGACGCAACATCCCGCCCGAAACCCAGTGGCGCGCCTTCGCCGACATCTTCGGCGCGATCGCGCGCATGGGCGTCAAGCGCCAGAAGCAGGAACTGCTCGAGGCGCTGCGCAAAGTGTACCTGCGCGCGGGCGTGCTGATCGACGACCCCGACGTGCGGTATGACCCAGCCCTGGGTCGCGTGCAGCCCGACGAGGCGCTGGTCGCGGGCGCCGCGCCCGGCACACCGCTGGGAAACCTCTCGCACGAGCAGCGCCAGGCGCTGGCCGTGCATCGCTCGCGCTTGATCGGTCTGGCCGACCTGTACCGCGAGATCCAGGCCAAGCTCAAGCGTGTGCCGCCGCGCGACACGATGCTCACCGGCGTGCTGGAAGGCATCCTGTTCCGCATGAACGCGCTGGTGCAGGGCGCGGCCGCCTTGCAGTTCGCGCCAGGCGACGACGCGATCCAGATGGAAGACCTGATCCGGGACTGGGGCGTGACGATCATCGAAGGTGGTTCCTTCCTCGACGAGTTCGGCAAGGCGTTCCTCCTGGGCTGGGCCGGCTGGCACCTGTATACCGACGCGGTAGCGCGCCGGGTGCGAGCGGGCGCGGCCGGCGGGTACGCGCAGATCGTGTTCGAGGAAGCCAACAAGATTTTTGGTGGCATCGCCGACGGTGGCGGTGAGGATGACACGGGCGGCGCAGCGTACACCGCGCAGCAATTCGGCAACATGTTCCGCGACTCGCGCAAGTATGGCATCTGGCTGCACGCTATCAGCCAGTCGCCGCACCTGATCCCGCAGGACATCGTGAGTTCCTGCAATAACCTGGTCACTGGCTTCCTGAAGAACCCGAAGGACAAGGACGTGATCCTGTCGGCGCTGGCGAAGTCCGAAAAAGGCTTCACCGACGAGGCCTGGCGGCGCTTCCTGTCAGACATGGCCATCGGCCAGTTCTTCGGTCGCTTCGGCTACGCCGGCGACCGCCACCAGCTACGCCCAGTGCTGTTCCGGCCGCTGCCGGTCGAGGCTGTCGAGCCCGACGACGCGGAGATCGAGCGCAAGCTGGGAGCGATCCGCCTGTAAGGATGAAGGCTGAGGGATGAGGGATGAAGAAGAAACCTACACCACAGAACACATTTCAGAGGTTCACGCGATGAACTCGCGGCGTCGCTTCATCCTTCATCTTTCATCCTTCATCCTTCTGTTTGCCGCGCTGCTGATCGCGGCCGTGGCGGCCACGACGGTCAACCCGGTCAAGACACCCGCGCCTACACGTTGGGCGCCGCTTGTGGTGTTCACGCCAACTGCGATCGCAACGCCTGTGCCTGGCTGGTGGGACAGCCAGCCGACACCGATGCCAACGCCCGGAGGATAAACCTGCATGCCTGCTCTGTCATCATCGTCTGCCGCGCCATCATCGCACCCCGCCGAGCCGGGTTTTATGGAACTGGCCGAAATGCTATTTCGCCTGCTGGCGTCGTCCAGGCGCGACGCGTTCGTGCTGATGCTCGACGCGGAGGATCGCGTCCGCGACTGGAAGGTCATGCCGCTGGTCGACGTGACCACCATCCTGATGCACACATCGAGGCCGCCGGCAGGGAGTCCGGCAGTCGAGTAGTCCGTGAGCCGTCTGGTCGAACACCTCACGACGAAGCACCCGACTACATAACAAAGTAAACGCAAGGACGAGAAGCATGCCGAACGATCGACCCATCACCCTGCTGCTGGCCGGCCCGCCTGACGCGACGGCCGTATGGCGTGGCGTGTTCCAGGAAGAGCCGTTCCGGCTGTTGCCAGACGTGACGCAGAAGGCCGACCTGCCGGCGGCGTTGGCCGCACGGCCGGAGGCACTGCTCATCGACGGTCGCCTGTTCGCGGGCGTACGCGACCTGATCGGCCACCTGACGCTCGCCCAGGCCGCTGTCTACGTGGTGCTGCCCGAGCAGGCCACGGAGGTCGAGCGCAACGCCATCGCGGCGGTGGTGTGCGTCAAGGGCATGTATCGGACCAACCTGAACCTGGCGAAGCTGGCGCGGCGCATCGTGCGCGAGCTGCAGGGAGAGGCGCAGGCAGCCGATAGCCGATGGCAGAGGGCGAATAGTGAGACGCAGCCATTTGCTATCAGCCATCTGCAATCTGCCGATCACCTCCCTATCCTGTCCGCTTCCCACCCGTTACCCACGGGCCTGGTGAGAGCCCGCATCCGGCTTGGTTTCTATGGCACGCGCGGCGGCGCCGGCGTGTCCACCGCCGCGCTGCAGGCGGCGCAGGCGCTCGCCGACGCAGGTGTGCGCGTCGCGCTATTCGACGCGACCGGTCGCGGTGACCTGCACCTGATGCTCGGCCTGCAACCTCCCTCGGCTGCCGCTTCGCCGTGCGAAGCGTCTGCACAGAACGAGACACCGGTCACGCGCGGCGGCATCACACTGTTCCTGTCCGTGCCAAGCGAAGACGCCGCAAGTGGTTTCGAGGCGATCATCGTCGACGGCGGCCGGGCACGCGGCGCGTTCAACGCCGACTGGGTCACGCTGACCGATCCTCTGCCCGGTGACGCCATTCGGCGGCTGGTCGGGTTGGAGCTGATCGCGGGGCCGTCGCGCCCGGCGTTCTCGCTGAGCCGCCTGCTGCCCAGGCCCACGGGGCCTGCCATGCAAAGTCCCCGACCGAACCCCCTGCAGGGGGCGGGTGGAGCGGGAAGCGGAGCAGAACGAGGTCGAAGGGAGGCATCTGCATGATTCTGGTCATTGGCGCAAAAGGCGGCGTGGGCACGACCAGCGTCGCCGCCGCACTGGCACGCGCGGGCGACGCGATCGGCGCGGACCTGGCCGACGGGGGACTGGCCGGGCGGCTGGAGCGGCCGACGTGGGCGCTGTCGCAGCTGGCCTTCGCCCTGCCGGCCGCGCTGCACGAGCGAGTGGACGACATCGTGCGCCGGCGCGCCACGCTGTTGTGGACGCCGGACTGCGCGCTCTCGACGGAGAAAACGGTGAGCGTGCTGCGCGACATCGACAACCGCTGCCCCATCATCACCGACGGTGGGATCGAGCTGCCGCCCGGCGTCGAGCAGCTGGCCGAAGCGGTCGTGATCGTCACGGCCGACGACGACATCGCCCGCTGGCACGAGCGCCGGCTGCTGGCGCGCTTCCCCGGCGCGATCGTCATTGAGGGAACTCGCGAGGCGGCCGCCGATCTGGCCGATCGCTTGTTTGGTCCTGGAGATTAGAGGCTGGTGGCTGGAAGTTAGAGATTGGAGATTGGAAGTTGGAGGACGCACCGCCCAATCCCCACCTGGCTACACTGCGGGAGCTTTAGCCTCCAACATCAAACTTCCAACATCCAACCTCCAGCATCCAACTTCCAAGGCATTAAGCACATTCAGGAGAACAAACATCATGCGCAAGATTCAACTGTTCCTCGGGCTTCTGCTGGCCGCTGGCGCGTTCGTCGCCGTGCTTTTCCTCGGCCAGCTGACCGCCCCGGTCACCTACGACGTGGCGGTCGTCGCCAACAGCGTGCCCGCCTTCACGGCGCTCACGCCCGACATGTTCCTCATCGACACGCAGAGCGTCTCGCCGGCGGTCGCCGAGAAGTACGTGCTGGCGGACGAACTGGACGCCCTGTTGGTCGGAGGCGCCGTGACCGTCGAGACGCTGCACTCCGGCCAGCCGCTGCTGCGCGAGCAGGTCGCCAGCGGCGCGCAGGTCGAAGGGCTGTCGCGCCTGGCTGTCGCGCTCAATGACCCTGGTCAGGTCATCGTCTCCGTGCCGGTCGAGCAGGACGAGATCCCGTCCATCTTCCCCGGCGACGTAGTCGCGCTGTTCTTCGCCGCCGGCAACGTGCAGGCGCAGGCGCTCGTCACCGAGACGGTCGAGGGGCCGAAGCCGGTCGTGGTGGTCTCGCCAGGCGAGCCGGTCACGCACACCACCGAGCTGCAACTGCCGGTCGCCAAGTGGATCGCCAACGGCGTGGTGTACCGTCTGAATCGCGAAGTGCGCGAGAACCCCAACTACGGCGCGCCCGGACTCGAAAACGAACCCCGCTACATTGAAGGCGAAATCAAGTCGCTGGACGTGGTGGTGCATCGCGAGGACGCCGAGTGGGTCGCGTTCGCGCTTGCGCACGGCAAGGCGCAGGTCGCAGTCCTGCCCGCCGTCACCAGGCCCGACGTCGAAGCCGGCGCCTTCGAGGCCTCCACTGGCGTGACGTGGTCGGACTTCGAGGAGCGTTTCTTCGATGAAAGGATGAGGGATGAAGGCGGAAGGATGAAGTGAGGGCGGAAATCTTCATCCCTCATCCCTCATCCTTCATCCTTAGCTGCAAGGAGCCACGCATGAGTAACGACCAACTCTCCGTCATCGTCGGCCACTCGGCCTGGAACGACCTGCAACTCATCGGGCAGCAGCTCGAAGCCACCGGTATTGCGATGCTCTCGGTGGTGTCGAGCGCGGTGGACCTGGCCGACCAGGCGCGCTCGCTGGGCGCAGACTGCGTGCTGTTCTCTCCCACCCTGCCCGGCATGAATCCGGGGCTGATCCAGGAACTGCTGCTCAACGAAAGCCACCCCATCGCGGGCGTCGGCCTCATCCCTGCCGGCTCGGCGTACGCCGCCGAGTACCAGCGGCACGGCATGAAGGCGTTTGTCACCACGCCGCTCGACTCGGTGCAGGTGATGAACCTGCCCATGATGGTCATCGAAGCCGTGCGCCTGGCGCGCGAGGAGCGGGAGGCGCGCTCGTTCACGCCCGTCACCGCGCAGGACGCGATGGCGATCCTCGACCGCGGCGGCTGGCAGCAGCAGACCATTGCCGTGTACTCACCCAAAGGCGGCGTCGGCAAGACGACCACGGCGGCCAATCTCTCCGCGGCGTTGGGCATTCTGGCAATGCGCCCTGCCCTGCTGATCGACGCCGACGTGAGCCGCGCCAACTCGCACATTCTGTTCGGCCTGGACATCGACGAAGAACCGCGCAACATGTTCTCGCTATTCGAACGCGTCATCGCCGATGGCAGTCGCAGCGGCCACTACGTCGTGCGCTCACAGACGCTGCAAGCCAACGTCCGCCGCTACGGCGGGAAACTCGACATCCTGCCGGGCATCCCCAAGATGCACATGGCCGGGCTGCCGGAGTTCGTCGAAGACCCACAGCGCACCATGACCATCTTCGCCGACATCCTGCGCGAGGCCAGGGGCTTCTATGAGTTCCGCATCGTCGACGTCGGCCCTGACTTCAACATGCCGATTCACTGGTCGGCGCTGCAGGAGGCCGACACGGTGCTCCTGGTGATTACACCAGAGAGAACGGCGCTCGCCGACATCAAGGGCATCCTGCCCGCGCTGGAAAAGAGTTTCGGGACGCTCCAGAAGTTCCGGCTGCTACTCAACCAGTTTGACGAGCGCTTCGGCATCGCGCCGAAGGAAGTGGTGAAGTACCTGGGCGGCAAGGTCACCATCCAGGGCACGCTGCCCTACGCGCCCGACGACGCCCGCATGTCGATCAACCAGGGCAAGCCGGCGGTGACGCTCAAGCCGATGCCGCCGGTCGGCGAGGCGCTGGTGAAACTGGCCGCGTCGTTCTACCCACCGCTGGAAGCCATCGGCCGCAAGAAGGAGAAGGCGAAAGGGCCAGGGCTGTTTGCGAAAGCGAGGACGGTGTTCGCGGAGTAGTCAGATAGTCGATTAGTCAATTGGTCACGTAGTCAACACCTCGCTCCGTAGCAGTAGACTACAAGACTACGCGACTACGTGACTGCAAGACTGAAGGCAGACAAATGAGCACGGTACTTCAACAACCCCACACCCGCAAAATCTCTCCCGCCGCCGCCGCCATGCAGTCGGCGATGATGGCGAGCATGAATCAGGACGACGTGTTCGCCAACCTCTTGCGCGAAGCACGCGAGCGCATCCGCGCCCAGATGCAGCCGGCGCAGATCGAAGACCCGTCCGACGAGGACATCAGGACAGCCGAGCGCATCCTGTCGCCGCTGGTCGAGACCTTCTACGCCAACGCGCGGCGCGATGGTCTGACGCTGAGTCAAGAAGCTGACGTCACGCTGCGCCAGATCATGGACGACATCTTCGGCTTCGGGCCGCTCGCGCCCTACCTGACCGACGAGAAGGTCGAAGAAATCATTTGCAACGGGCCGGGCGACGTCTGGATCATTCACGCCGAGACCGGCAAGCAAAAGACCTCTGCGCGCTTCCGCAGCGGCCGAGAACTGGTCAACTTCGTCAACCGCGTCGCGCGCACACACGGGCGACGGCTCGACAAGGCCAACCCCAAGATCGACGCCCGCATGCGCGACGGCTCGCGCCTGCACGCGGTCATGGAACCGCTGACGGTCAATATCCCCGCTGCGGTGACTATCCGACGCCATCGGCTGGTCGCGCAGACGATCGACGACCTGGTGCGGCTGGGCACGATCACGCCGCACGCCGGCGAGTTCCTGCGCCTGACGGTGCAAGCGCGCATCAACACCATCGTGTCCGGGGGCACGGGCACCGGGAAAACGAACTTCATCAATGCTTTAGGCAACGCCGCCGAGGACGGCGACCGCTTCCTGATCATCGAGGACACACCGGAGCTGCGCATCCAGAAGCCGGACCTGGTGCAACTGTGCACCCGCGACCGCGCCGAGGAAGCGCGCGCCTTCACCATCGCCGACCTGGTCATCGAGGCGCTGCGCATGCGGCCTGACCGCATCATCACCGGCGAGGCGCGCGGCGCAGAGATCGTCGATGTCTTACAGGCGGCCAACACCGGCCACGATGGGCAGATGCTCACCGTCCACGCCAACTCCACACGCGACGTGATTCAGCGCCTGGAGACGATGTACCTGATGAAGGGCGTGGACGTACCGACGCTCGCCATCCGCCGCCAGATCGCCGACGCGTTCCAGCTCATCGTGTACCTCAAGCGCGTGTTCATCGGCAGCAGGCCGAAGCGGTTTGTCACCGAGATTGCGGAGATCCAGCCGTCGCAGTTCATGGAAGGTGACAAGGTGGTGGTGCAGAACATCTTTGAGGACAAGGGCAACGGCCTGCACGGGACGGGGTACTTCCCCGAGCGGCTGGCGAAGCGCATGGAGGAGCACGGCGTTCCGCTGCGGCCCAACTTCTTCAAAGGATGAAGCAAGAGGCAGGAGAGCAAGAAGCAAGTTCTATCCTGCCATCGTGCATCCTGCATCTTGCACGCGAGGTACGAAATGGATTACTCAACACTTGAGATCACACGCGCGATCGCCATTGCCGCGCCCGTCGGGCTGATGATGGGTCTGATGCTGGGCTACACGCTCTCTGGCGGCGGTTCGTCGCACCGATCGCGGGAGGGCCGGTGAGAAACACGCCGCCGATGACCACCCCGCGGAGCATACCTTCCGCTGCACTTGCCCCTGCCCGTGGCTCCGCCGGAGCCGCGGGGGGCCGCCGGGCGCAGGGATCTCCGAGGGCGCAAGCAGCGCGCACGTACTACCTGAGCGCCGTTCCCTGCTCGTGGGATGGGACGCTCAGCAGCACACTGTCGCTGGAGCGGTTGCCCGTCCTGCGCCCTGAGCCTGTCGAAGGGTGGAGCGTCGTCGAGCAGACGATTGAAGTGGAACCCAACGGCGGCCGCGTGTCTAACCGCGTGCTGCTGAGCGGCCTGACGCTCGACGAGGCGCGCCAATGCTTGAGCGAGCTGTTGGCAGGTGTGGCAACGCCTGCACTCTTTTCAGTTGTTCGACTTGGCGACGACGTAGATACCTGCCTGGTCGTTCATCATCGACATTCTACCAAGGAGTAGCTCCGTGATTCGACATCGTTTCATCATCACCCTTGCGATCGTGATCGGTATGCTGTCGGCGGCGGCATTGACTACGCTGGCCGCGCCAACCGCGCCGACTGTCATGTCCTTCCAGGGCTACGTCACATCGAACGGCACACCGTTCGATGGCATGGGCCAGTTCAAGTTCGCCATCGTCAACAGCGCGGGCGACGCCGCCGACTGGGCCAACGACGGCACGGGCCTGTCCGCCGCGCCGTTTGAGCCGACCTCAGCCGTCTCGCTCGACGTGACCGGCGGCGTGTTCCACGTGCTGCTCGGCGACACCTCGCTGGGCATGGTCGCCCTGCCCGACAGCATCTTCGCCTCGCCCGATCGCGCACTGCGCGTGTGGTTCGACGACGGGGCCAATGGTTTCCAGATGCTCACACCCGACGCGCCGCTGGCGTCGATCGCGTTCGCCTTCAACGCCGATCGGCTCGACGGCTTCGACGCCGACGCCTTCACGCTCGACGGCGAAGTAGAGAGTCTGGTGAGCGCAGCCGGGTACGTCACGATGACCCTGGCCGATAGTCGATACGCGGCGAGTAGCCACGCTCATGCCGGCGAGGACATCACCGACGGCACAGTGGCGGAGGCGCGCATCGACCCTGTGCTTGCGCGCGACGCCGAAGTGCCCGATCTGGTCGCCAGTGCGGGCTATCTCACCAGGACGCTCGCCGATGCCCGTTACGCCGTCATCGCCCACGCCCACGACGGGTCGGACATCACGGCCGGCACGGTCGCCGAGGCGCGCATCGACGCGGCGCTGGCGCGTGACGCCGAGATCATGCCGGCCGTGCTGGCCGGCGATGGATCCGGCAGCGGCCTCGACGCCGACCTGCTGGACGGGCTCAATAGCAGCGCGTTCGCTTCGGCAGGCCATACGCACGACGACCGCTACTTCACCGAGACGGAACTGAGCACCGACACACCGGCGCAGGTCCACTGGAACAACCTGACCGCCGTGCCGGCCGGTTTCGCCGACGGCCTGGACAACGACAGTGGAGGAGACATCACGGCGGTCACGGCGGGAAGCGGCCTGAGCGGAGGAGGCGCGACAGGAGTGGTGACACTCACCGCCGATACAGCGTATGTGCAGCGCCGTGTCACCGGGACATGCGCCGATCGGATCGCGACGATCAATGGCGATGGCACCGTCACCTGCTGGGGCTGGAGCAATACCGCAGGCACGGGTGCGACCGTCAGCGGTGGCAACAACAACACCGCGAATGCACTCGCCGCGACCGTAGCCGGCGGTCGATACAACTCGGCGACGGCGTACGAGGCCGCCGTTGGCGGTGGACGCGGCAACCAGGCCACGCAGGAGGGCGCGACCGTTGCGGGTGGACATTGGAATACCGCCAGCGGCTACGATGCATTCGTCGCAGGCGGATACAGCAACGTCGCGCAAGGCTTGGATAGCTTCGCTGCCGGCTTGCGCGCTCGGGCGCTGGCCGACGGCTGCTTTGTGTGGTCTGACAACACCGCCCTGTCTTATCTCGACTGCAATACGAACAACCGCTGGATCGCCCGCGCGAGCGGTGGCGTGTACTTCTATACCGGCAGCGGCACGAGCACCGGCGCGTATCTGGCGGCCGGCTCCGGGTCGTGGACCTCGCTCTCCGATCGCAACGCGAAGACCAATCTCACGTTCGTGAATCCGCGCGACGTGCTGGCGCGCCTCGTCGAAATCCCCATCGCGACCTGGAACTACAAGAGTCAGGACGCGGCCATCCGGCACATCGGCCCGATGGCGCAGGACTTCGCCGCGGCCTTCGGGGTGGGCGAAAGCGACACGGGCATCACTACGGTGGATGCCGACGGCGTGGCGTTCGCGTCGATTCAGGGCCTGCACCAGATCGTGCAGGAGAAGGAAGAACAGATCGCGGCGCTGGAGGCGCGACTGAGCGCGCTGGAGCAGGATCAGGCGCAGCCCTTCGTGCTGATGGGTCTGCTGGTCGGCGTGCTGGGTTGCGCACTGCCGATCGTCCTTCGGCGTGCTGCTGCAGGAGTGACCCGATGACGACGACCCGGCGCGGACTGTTGAGCCTCACTGCGCCGCTCCTCGCCTCGTTGTTCATTGGCGGCATCGCGCTGGCCTGGTCGTCGGCCGCGTACACGACACGCCCGCACGTCGTCGCATCTGGCGGCACTGGCGCGGCCTCGGCACACTACGCCATTGCCTTCACCGCCGGACAGCCGAACGTCGGACAGAGTGCCAGCGCCAGTTACACGCTCTGTCGCGGCTTCTGGTGCGGCGTTGCTGCGGAAACAGCGAGCGCCGATCCGGACGGCGATGGGCTGACCAATCGTTGGGAGTGGCGGCTCGGCACCGATGCGCATGATACCGACACGGACGACGACGGCACGCCGGATGGCAATGAAGACGCCGACGGCGACGGCCTGACCAACCTCGACGAGATCGCGCGCGGCACCGACCCGCTCGATTGGGACACCGACGGCGATGGCCTGGGCGACGGCTGGGAAGTGCAGCACGGCCTCGACCCGCTCGATGCCGACTCCGACGATGACGGCACGCCCGACGCCGACGAGGACCGCGACGGCGACGGGCTGAATGACGGCGCTGAAGTCAACACCCACGGCACCGATCCGCTTGACCCGGACACCGACGACGACGGGCTGAGCGACAGCCAGGAGATCGCGATCGGCACGAATCCGCTGCTGGCCGATTCCGACGGCGATGGGCTGAACGACGCCGACGAAGTCACGCGCGGGACGAACCCGCTGGATGCCGACTCCGACGAGGACGGCGCCAGCGACGGCGCAGAAGTCGCCAGCGGCACGAACCCGCTTAACCCGGACTCCGACGACGACGGGCTGCTGGACGGCTTTGAACTGGCCTACGGCCTCGACCCACTCGACCCGGACATAGACGATGACGGCATCTCCGACGCTTACGAGGACCTGGACGACGATGGGCTGACCAATCTGGACGAGCAAACAGCCGGCACCAACCCGAACCAGTGGGACACCGACGGCGATGGGCATCCTGATGGCGGCGAGGTCTGGGCCGGCAGCGACCCGTTGAATCCCGCCAGCTACGTCAGCATCAGCGGCGAGATCACCTCGCCGGCAGCTGCACAAATCATCTCCTCGACGACGTGGCTGGTTCAGGGCTACACCACCGGCAGCAATCTGAAAGCCGTGGAGGTATCCGTCGATACCGCGCAGACGTTCTGGTTCACTGCCACAGGCATCGCCAACTGGGCGTATCTGTGGGCTACGCCGCTCGAAGATGGCGTGATGCATACCCTCACCGCGCGGGCGCACGACACCGGCGGCGGCATCACCACGTTCGACACGGTGACCGCCACCGTCGATCGCGTCGCGCCGGTGATCAGCCTGGCATCGCCGCTAGCAGGTTCGGCGGTCAACACCACGACCATCACGGTCAGCGGCGCAGCCAGCGACGGCCTGGGCGTGGCGTCGATCATCATCGACACCGGCGCGGGCACCACGACGGTACCGGGCGGCAGCTTCGCACAACCGATCACACTGCCCGAAGGCACGCACACCATCACGGTGACCGCCGTGGACCTGGCCGGCAACACCGCGACTGCGACGCGCACGTTCACGGTCGATCTGGCAGCACCCCAGTACACGGTCTTCTTGCCGGCGGCGGCGCGCAACTTCGACAGTACCGACCCGTATGAGGTCAACGACACGCCAGCGCAGGCGAAGGCGATTCAGCCGGGCGAGACGCAGCGCCATGCGATCCTGCAGCCGGGAGACGTAGACTGGGTGCGGCTCGACGTGGAGCCGGGCGTGTATGTTATCAGCACCGCGAATCTCGCGCAGATGTCCGGCAACTACATGGACACCGTGCTGCGGCTGTATGCCGCCGACGGCACGACGCTGCTGGGCTACAACGACGACTGCCCGGGCGCAGGGATTGCCTCGTGCATCACCTGGACGGCTTCGACGAACTCGATGCTATACATCCAGGTCAAGAACTACTTCAGCCAGCGCGGCGGACGTGAGTTCACCTATGACCTGCGGGTGCTGAGACAGTAAAGGATGAACCCCCGCGCATGCGCGCGAGGGCAGGTGATGAAGGCGGAAGGATGAAGAGCAAGACCATTGCAGGACATTCGCGATTCAAGTGGCTCGCACTGGCTGTGGTGACGATGACGTTGGTTTCATCCCTCATCCCTCATCCCTCAGCCTTTGCGCAGGATCCCGAGCCGACGAAGACGCCAACGGCCACGGCTGCGCCGGGCGAAGAACCGACGAAGACGCCAACGCCAACTGCGACGGCGATCGCTGCCACACCGCTGCCGACGAGCACGCCGGAGTCGCCGGCGCAGACGCAACCAGAACAACCGGCAATCCAGCCGACCCCGACGCCGACCATGCCGGCGGCTGTGCTGCCGGTGACCGGTGGGACGCAGGCCGACACATGGTCCGCTGCGTTGATGATCGGGTTGGGTCTGGCGCTCACCGCCACCGGCTTCGCACTATCCAGATGCAGGCGGACCACCACAGGCAATCAGGAGGAGGCGCGATGAGACGCCTGTTGCTGATCGCTCTGGCGCTGCTGCTGCTGGCCGGTGCTTCATCGCCTGCCCTCGCGCAGCGGGGGTTCATCCTTCCGCCTTCTTCCCTTATCCTGGCCCAGGACAAGCCGACAGAGGAACCGCCCAAGGACCAGCCGCCAGTGGAGGAGCCGACCAAGCCTGCGCCGCCGCAGGGAGGGCAAGAGCCGGAGAAGACACCGACACCAGCGTTCGAGCCAACCAAGACTCCAACGCCGCTCTTTGCGCCGACCAAAACACCATCGTTCGGGCCAACCCCGCAGAGCGGGGCGCAAGCAGCAGCCACACCGCTGTCCGTGCAGACGGAGACGGTCGAGCCGACCGTTGCGACGATGGAAAGGCCGCAGCCGACGCCTACCCCAACAGCCACGTTCGTCCTGGTGCAAGTTATCGGCGTGGTGTTCGACGACGCCGACGGTGACGGCCAGCGCGACGAGGATGAATCCGGTGTCGTGGGTGTGCCCGTGGTCGTCGAGGATGGAACCGGCCAGCACACGCTCATCACTGATGCGGGCGGCACATACACTGCCCAGGTCCCGCCATCGGCAGTCGTGAAGGTCGTCCCACCGGCAGGTTGGCGCGCACCGGGCCTGGCTGCGCTGCCCGCGCCCCAAGCGGGTGACTTTCCGCTGCGCCGCATGGAAGGGTTGGCGACCGGCAGCACAACGGCATCGTCTGCCGTGCCCCTCGCACCGGTGACCATTACACAATCAGCGCTCGATCTGACCGGCATCGCCATCGGCTTCGCCGCGCTGGGCGTGCTGGTGTGGCTGGGGCTGCTGGCGCACCAGAGGGCGACGACGCGCTCGTTCCAGCAGTGGGCACTCGCCGATCTCCGCCTGCGGCATGAAGCCGAGCGCGAGTCGCGGCAGTTCACCGTGAGCAGTGACGACGAGGCGCTGGCGGTGCTGGAGGAGGCTGCGCTCGACGCGACTGGCGCGCGCCCGTTCATCACGCACCTGGTGCGGCAGCGCACGACGGTCTCGCCCGTGGCGGTCATCGTCGCCTTCAGCGCGGGCGACCCCGCAGAGCGCCCCGCTGGGCGGGAGGCAAGCACGGGCGCAAGCAGTGCGCGGCACTGGGTTTTCTCGCCGGCGTCACCGGATCAACTGAAGCGGCTGGAACGTGAGCAGTTGGGGGTCTTGTTTGGCAAGGACGGCCGGCGCGGCATCAAGGCACACCACGCGGTCAACGCACTGAACAGTAGCCCGTTCGTCACCGACAATCTTGCCGCCGTGCTGCGCTACCTGACGGCCGATGCAGCCAGCCCCCTGCCCCGCGCCGAGCAGTGGCAGGTGTACGTGGTGGAGCAGCGGAAGAACAGATAGCAGATTGCAGACCTGTCCTGAGCGAAAGCGAAGGATAGCCGATGGCCGATAGCAGATGGACACCATCAGCCATCAGCCATACGCTAACCGGAGGATTCATGCAGAACATTCTCTTTGCCCTACTCGCCGCCGCCGGCATCTTTCTGATGTTCAGCGCGCTGGCGTTCCCCCGCCGCGTGAAGCTGGAAAAGCCCCAGGGTGGTCTGATGAAACGTTTGCAAGCCAGGCTCGACGCCGCCGAGCTGCCGGTCACCGCGCGTGAGTTCCTGACCGCTTGCCTGCTCGTCGCAGTCGCCGGCGCAGGACTGGCGGTGGTACTCGGTGCGCCCGCGCTCGCCGTCGCCGGCGTCACTATTGGCCCGGCGCTGCTCTGGCAGCGCTACGAGTCGCAGCGCGATGCGTTCCGGCAGGCGTACGACGAGGCGCTGGCCGAAGTCACGCAACTCATGCGCGAAGGCTTCTCGGCGACCGGCTCTATGCGCGACGCACTGGATCACGCTGCGCGCAACGGCCCTGACCCAGCCGCCGCCGACCTGCGCGACGTGTGGCGCGCGCAGCAGGTGGGCACCGATCTGGAAGAAGCCTTCGCCGCCGTGATGGAACGCCGCCGCAATCCGTTCCTGCGCATGATCGCCGAGGCGTTGACGCTCAAGGCAACCGAGGGCGGCAGCATCGGCGAGGTGCTGCTGGGACTGGAGACGATGGTGCGCGAGCAGGTCGCGCTGCGCCGCGAGATCGCCGCCAAGCAGGCACAGGCGCGACTGGAGTCGCTGATTGTGTCACTCGCGCCGATCGGCTTCTTCCTGGTGATGAAGGTGCTGCCCTGGATGCGGGAGTATGAGGCCGGCTTCTACTCGTCGTTGGAAGGTCAGATCGTGCTGACGGTCGCGCTCGTCTTCGCCGGCACCGCGTTCTTCATGGCGCGCCGGATGGCGACGCGAGGGCTGACGCTGGAAGTCAAGGACGTCGTGTAGTCGGTTAGTCGCGTAGTCAGGTGGTCGATCGGTGGCACAGTCGACCACAGGACTATCAGACCACATGACCACCAGACTATTGAAGGAGTGCAGGATGACCATTCCGTTCGCTTTCCTCGCCGCCTTCGGCGTGTTCCTGTTCGTGGACGCGCTGCGGCCGCGCCGCGTGCGCGTGAAACTGACCGAAGCCGACAACCGCCCCGCTATGCAGCGGCTCATCGAGTCGCTGTTCGCGCCCGCCGCCGAGCGGGTGATGACCATCGGGCGCGGCACGCTTCGCGTTGACACGCAGAAAGCCGATCTGCATGTCCGGCTGGCGCGTGCTGGCTACCCGTCAGGCTTCACCACGCCGGAGCAGGTGTTCGGCGCCCGGCTGTTCAACGCCGTGATGTTCGCCGTCATGGTTGGCGCGTTCGCGCTACTCATCGGCCTGGCCGAGGCCGCGTTGCCGCTCATGCTCGTCGCCGGGCTGCTTGGCTGGGGTGTCCCCTCACGCATCGTCGCCAAAGCCGAGCAGGAGCGCAAGGAGCAACTCATGCTCGATGCAGCCTCGACGATGGACCGGCTGGCGATCTACGTCGCGTCGGGTGCCGCGCTGCCTTCGGCCATCCGCAGCCTGGCCGAGCGCCCGGGTGGCGCGTGGGTGGCCGAGTATCGCAAGGTGGCCTCGGCCTACGCCGTGAACGGCGACCTGGCCGCCGCCTTCGACGAGACCGCACAGAAGGCCGGCCGGCTGCCGGAGATTGTGCGCGTGTTCGAGCGATTGAAGGCCGCCTACGAGATGGGCGGCGGCGGGATGGCCAGGGCGCTGCGCCAGATGGCAGGCGACGCGCGCATCACCACGCGCCTGCTGATCACCGAGCGCGGCTACAAGAACGCGGTGCTGATGGTGATTCCCGCCTTCTTCGCCATCATCGCCATCACCATCATCCTGATCGCGCCGGGCGCGGTGAAGATGCTTGGTGTGCTGGGCAGGTAAACAAAGGATGAAGGCGGAAGGGTGAAGTTTCATCTTTCATCCCTCATCCTTCCAAAGAAAGGAGCGTCATCATGCTGTTTGACAATCGCGGTCAAGGGTACACCGAGTACGTGGTCTTGCTCGCGGCGGTGCTGGCGATTGCCGCCATCGTCGTGGCGACCATCGCGCTCGTCGGTAACGTGTTCCGCCGGCAGCAGGGCCGCATCAACGCCCTGCCCTAACACCAGAACCAATCCATTCCGATCACGAAGGGAGAATCATCATGCTATTCGACAATCGCGGTCAAGGGTACACCGAATACGTCGTGTTGCTCGCCGCCGTGCTGGCCATCGCCGCCATCGTGGTGGCGACCATCGCGCTGGTGGGCAACGTCTTTCGGCGACAGCAAGGCCGCATCAATGCGCTGCCGTAAGGGCGTGGAGTGTGGGGCGAGCGGCTGTGGAGCGAACAACGCTTCACGTGTCCACGCTTCACGCTCCACGCACCACCCAAGAGGACTTCCATGCTGAAACATCGTAAAGCGCAGGGCTACCTGGAGTTCATCATCGTCCTGCCCGGCGTGCTGCTGCTACTGCTGCTCGCCTTCGAGTTCGCGATGTTCTGGTACAGCCGCATGGCGGTGTCCACCGCGACCTTCGAGGCGGCGCGGGCAGTGGCCGTGCGGCGGCCGATGGCGACCGGGTACGCCACGTACAGCACGCTGGTCGGCAATCTCGGTCAGTTGACCGGCGACCCGCGTAAGCACTTCACGCTGAAGGATCAGCCATCGTTACGCTCGGTGAGCGCCCGCGCCGATGTGCCGTGGCGCTGGCCGACGGGTCTGGGCGCGCTGATGGGCGGCGGTCTCCAGCTCGACCTGAAATCGAGCGCCTTCTTCCGGCTGGAAGAGTTCTACCCGGGTCCGCCGGGCACGTTTGAATGAAGAATGGAGAATGACGAATGAAGAAATTTCTACACGCTTCGCGTGCATTCCACATTCTGCATTCGCCCCGCCGGGGCCAAAGCTACGTCGAGTTCGTCATCGTGCTGCCGCTGTTCCTGATCATCATCGCCGGCATCGTCGGCTTCGGCCAGCTGCTGTACACCAAGCTGGCGACGGAAGCGGCGGCCTGGTCGGGCACGCGGCACGCGGTCGCCACGCTCAACCAGCAGCGTGGCCTGAACCAGGCGTACCTCGGCGCGCGCTACACGCTGGCCGGCTTCGGGCTGAATCCCGACAAGGCTCAGATGCAGGCGCGCATCTGGGGTCAATGGGGACGCGGCACGCAGATTCAGGTGCAGGCGTGCTACGACGTGCCTGCGCCGCCGGTGCCGATGGGCGATGTGCTGTCGCCCGGCCGTATCTGTTCGCGGCAGACCATGCCGGTCTATCGTTGGAAGTCGCTATGGCCGTGAGCTATCCGCCTGATTTTGTAGAGGCTGCCACGCCTGATCCCGTCATCACCGAGCGCGATCAGCTGTCGCTGCAGGAGTACATCCCACGCAGGAGCGCTACACCGTTTCGCCGCGTGGGCATCCAGACACTGGCGGACGCGATCCGGGCCATTCGGGCACATGGTCTCAGAGTCGTGCCGTTTCCAACCGGTCAATTCCGGTTTGGCCCGACCGGACCACACGTCCGGGGCGCGGGTCCGGTCGCTTGGGTGGACTTGCTGGAAATGCTCCGCGAGCGCGGCTTTGCGTGGTGGACATTTCTGAACGCAGGTCGTTCACGACGGCGCGTGCGCGACAGGCAGAGACGGCGATGAAGCCGGCATCTCGTAGCAGGGTGCTACCTTACCCGCCGGCTGCGGTGCGCCCACCCGGCGCGGCCTTGGAGGTGAGGAGTTAAACGATGGTACGAAAGAACGTAAAACGTGATCGCAGGACACATGAACGCGCGACACCTGGCACATCCCGCGAAGCGGGGCAAGTCCTCGTCTGGGCGGCGATCCTGCTGCCGCTGCTGATCGCGCTCGTCGGCCTGGTATTCGACGGCGGGCTGCTGTTCGTCGAGCATCGCCGCGCGCGCTGGGCGATGGACGGTGCAGCGGTCGCGGCGGCCTCCGAGATCGACGCGGCGCGGTTCGCCCAGTTCGGCCAGGTGAAGCTCACCGCCGAGAGCGTCGCCGCCGCGCGGCGCTTCGCCCAGCTCAACCATCCCCATCTGCGCGTCGGCCACGTATACGTGCAGGGCAATACCATCGTCGTGCAGGGCACGGTCTCGATCAAGCCGGTGTTCCTCGGCCTGATCGGCGTGGGCGAGGTGCAGCTGGCTGTGACCGGCCGGGAGCGCCCGGCGTGGGGCATCGCCCGGCAGGGGGACTGACTGACGTGATCACGATTGAGATGTTGTGGGCGCGCATAGGACATGCGTCAGGGATTGACGGCGTCCGATGTGATCGTATGCTGATCACAAAGGGCCGCGCGGCCCTTTCACATTGCAAACCTGCCCTCGCGCAGCGGGGGTTGGAGGATAAACGACCATGAACACACAAAACAAAACGCGCATCAAGCCGGCCGGCTGGCTGGCGATCGTTGTGCTGGCTGCGCTGGCGATCGGCGTGCTCGGTACGCTGATTCGCCCGCTGACGGCACAGCCGCTGCCGGCGTCCGAGGTGATCGGCACGATTGAGCCGCGAACGCCCACGCCGGACCGCCGCGCGCCGACCCCGCTGGGCGGGGCGCAAGCAGCGACGACGCCTCTGCCCGAAGGCTGGACGCTGAAGACCGAGCAGCTGAGCGGCAAGACGTACTTCGCGCCGCCGGCAGAGGTTGAACAGCAGATCATCGAAGCGTTCAACGCGGTACTGGCATGCTACTACGCCGAAGATGCGGACGACACCACGCTGCTGCAACAGCCGGATAAGAACGCGCTGTGCGCTTCCGCCCAGCAGCGCTCGACGTCGGGGTTCGCGACCACGATTGAGCCATCGACATTCCGCGAGATCAACATACTCGGGCCGATCAACCCCGTGCGCTGCACGGACATGACGACTTGCACTGTGGCGCGAGCCAAGCTGCAGGTGAAGGGTGCGATCCTGTTTGATGCCGCCAGTTGTCAGAAATTGAACCAGACGGCGCCCTGTGCCTATCGCAACTCTGAGATCAAGGGCCTGACTCCGTACCAGCTGCACATCGCCACCGTGACACTTCAGGAGGACAAGACATGGAAAGTCGCCGACTGGGCAATCGAGCAATTGCCCGAGCCACCGCCATCGCCGTAGTCCTGGCGGCGCTGCTGATCGCGCTCGATGTTCGCGCGCCCGCAGCAGCCCAACCGGCAGCCGCCCCGGCCCAGCAGGGCGGCACACCGATCTGCACGATCGATCCATCGTGCGGGTGCACGATCAACTGCAGCGATGAGGGCCCCGGCGGCGGCACCCCCGGCAACCCACCGCCGCCGGCCGAGCCTCCGGGCGGAGGGAGCGATCCGACTCCTCCACCCCCGTCAGGCAGCGGCACGCCACAGCCGACCCGTCCGCCGCTCCCGACTCCGACGCCCTTCAACGCAGAGCCCGGGCGGTATGTATACGCTTGCATCCAATCTGGCGCGGACGGCCTGTGCGCATGCGGCTCCAACTCGTGCCGCGTGACGCTGTGGCAGACCAATACCGGTGAAGTGTACGTCGTGTCGGCTGTCTGCGTCGAGTCCTGCTCTGGCCCGACGCCGACGCCTGGCACACAGCCCACGCCGGTCGTCGATCCGTACCCGTGCTTGCGCGAGCCGTCCTTCGGCGGCGGTGTGGTCAGCCAGCCATGTGAGAATGGGCCGGAGTGGTGGCCGGGCTGGAACCTCTCAGTGTCGGTCAAGATCCCACCGGTGAACGCCGCACGCTATCCCTGGCCGCGCGCGCTCGTCGGCCTGGAGAACACGATCTGCTTCATCGGCGCGCCGGATGCCGCCGAGCGGTTCTCAGACGGCACGGCCCGCCCGTGCAGCATCGATCGCGGCGAGCATGAGGAAGCCGGCTACGACTGCGGCACGTTCGAGGCCGGCGAGGGCGACCGTGTGAACTACAAGCTCGCCGTCGCCTGGCGGCGCTACACGGGCGCGGGCAATCCCTTCCCCGGCGCAGCGCAACCCGGCTCCCCCTCCGCGCTCATCCTGGAAGACCGCGAGTGGAACGGCGGTGCGCAGGTGCTCCCGATAAGCCCCGGCCAGTGCACGACGAAGGTGTACGAAACGTCGTCGTGGGGGCTGGACGAGACATTCCCGAAGTGGAACGAGGAGTGCCAGGATCGCGAGTGCGAGTACGTCGCGCGCACGCAGGAACCCGGCTACTCGTGCGAAGCCTGCGACAACTGCGCCTGCGCCAACTGCTCGCCGGCGTATGCCGCGCCGGTGCAGACCTGGTGGTGGCCGGAGTGGACGTGGCGCTATGACGAATACCAGTGTGTGCGCAGGCGCGACGAGTGCCAGAGCTGGCCCGGGTTCGGCACGGCCGCGTGTGACCTCGACGGCGACGGCTCAGATGATCCCGACACCAAACTCAAGCGCGTCTGCGAGGCCTGGGCCTGGCGAGATGTGATCGAGCCGTGGCGCAAGTATGACATGCGGCAGCAGGGTTTACCGAGTCCCTTCTGGCGCTCGACTCGTACGAACTACGCGGGCATGGATGAGAACCGCCGCATCCGCACGCCGTTCGTTTACCCGCCGAGCGTGCCGGCGATCGAAGTGCAACCGGTGGCACCGTGAGGTGAGTGTGATGGCGCTCCGCGTGGGCGTGTGGGAGTCGCTTCCCTACACCCATACTCACGCGACCGAGGGCGAAGGCGGAAGGATGAAGAGCGAAGGTGGTTCCAGTCGCTGCGAGGTTAGCCAGCCGCACCGGTCAGCGTAATCTCCGGAAAGGATGGAAGTGGCTCACCTGACACCAGCGCGTACAGCACATCCGGGTCCAGGTCGGCGTCGTTCGGCCAACAGATCGTGCCCGTGTCAGGGTTGACCCGCACCTGCTCGAAGTAGGCGCGCTCGCGCAGCGGCGCGAACACGCCGGTGAATTCAACGAGCTGCGCAATATCCACTTCGCCCTCGATGCCGTTCTCGAAGCGAAGGCGCAAGCGGTAACCGTCTAAGGGTTGAACAGCGACAATGTCTTTGAGCATGGACCTACTCCAACGGTTCAATCCGAATCAGGGGTTCGTGATGTCGGGCGCGTTCCCAGTTATCCATCAGCTCATCCTGGTGGCGCGACGCCCACTCAATCGTCAGACCCAGAGCGCGCGCGGGCAAGCGTCCTCGCAGCAACGTGAGCGTGGGTATGGCAATCAACGCCTTGTATTCGCCATAGCGAGCGTGAAAGTGTGGCGGTTGATGGTCATTGTAATTGATCGCGATGACGATTCCGAAGAAACGGCAGATTTCAGGCACAATGATCTCTGAGCGATCAGTTTCGTATCCACATTGTACTGACCATTGCGAACCTCGTCAAGCGCGTGCCAGCGCGGCCGATGGATGAAGGATTCGCCACGCAGGTTCTTGCAGAGGACAGGTGAGAGACATGAATGTTGCTCTTGTCGCGCTTTGGGCGTTAGTGCTGATCCAAGATCTGCGTGCGCGACGCATCTCGATGCTCGTGCTGGTGGCGCTCGTAGTCGCCAGCCTGATCGGCCAGCCGTGGCCGTGGTGGACTGCCGCAGCAATGGCACTCGTCTGGCCGCGCCGTCACGCGCTGCTGATGGTCGTGCCCGCCATCGGGCTGGGCGTGGTGACTAACACACCCGCGCCTGCCATCGCCCTCGCCGGCGGAGCGTTCGCCTGGGCACTGGGCTGGTGGGGCGGCGCGGATGCCATCGCGCTGCTGGGGCTCGGCCTACGGCACGGCCTGTCCGGACTGCTGACCGGATCGGTGGCCATCGCGCTCGCGGGCGCAGCGGTGATGATCGTCCGTCGCCGTTCGGCGCTCGGCCTGGTGCTGGCGCTGACGGAGGCGGTGTTTCTGCAGAAACGGGACGAGGTGAACATTCCCGCCAATGCCGAGATGCCGGCGGTGGCGGCGTTGGCGGTCGCGGGCATTTTGCTCGAAGCGATGCGAGTGATAGGCGTATGACGATGACGGCGATGATGACGGCAACAGCCAGACCGTTCGTGAAGTGGGCCGGCGGCAAGACGCGGCTGTTACCCGAACTGATGGCGCGACTGCCGGCGCATTTCGAGGCGTATCACGAGCCGTTCCTGGGCGGCGGCGCGCTGTTCTTCGAGGTCGCCGGAGAGCGAGAGGCGACGTTCTACCTGTCGGACCTTAATGCCGAACTGATCGCCGCCTACGGGGCTCTGCGCGATGCGGCCGAATGCGTGATCGCCCGGCTCAACGAGCACCGGGCCGATCACGGCCAGGGCCACTACTACGCCGTGCGCGCTCTCGAGCCTGAAACGCTGTCGCCGGCGGAACGCGCAGCGCGGCTGATCTACCTGAACCGGACGTGCTTCAACGGCCTGTATCGCGTCAATCGGCGCGGACGTTTCAATGTGCCGATGGGCGATTACGATCGCCAGACGATCTGCGACGAGGACAACCTGCGTGCAGTCTCGCATCTGATCAACTCGCGCCATGTCATCATCCGCGCGAGCGATTTTCAGATAGTGCTCGACCACGCGCAGCCCGGCGATCTGGTCTACTGCGATCCGCCGTATGATCCGCTCTCTGTCACGTCGTCGTTCACTGCCTACGATCGCAGCGGCTTCACCGAAGCCGATCAGCGGCGTCTGCGCGACGTGGTCGCCGAACTGACGCGGCGCGCCGTGTACGTGATGCTGTCGAACTCCGACACGCCGTTCATTCGCAGCCTGTATGCCGACCCGCGCTACCGGATCGAGCCGGTGCAGGCCAGCCGGCCAATCAACCGGAACGCACACGGGCGCGGCAAAGTCGGTGAGCTAATCATTCGCAATTACTGAGGAAGCCATGCTGAATCCATCCGTTCAATCGACCACCCGCCCGGCCGGCAAACTGACCCGGCTTGCATCCGACTGGCTCGCGCCGGTGGCGCTGGTCGCCGCCGTCGCCCTGGTGGCAGCCGTCGTCGCGCGCTCGGCCATCGACCTGAACGCCGTCCGCGAGGCGGCGCGCCAGGGCACGCTCGACGCCTACGCCCAGATGGGCATGAGCGCGCCTAAGGGCAGCGATTCGCAACCGGCAGCGGCGCAATCCGAACCCAAAGCGTCAGAGGTTGAGTTCAGCATGCGCGCGGCCAACCGCCTGGGCGATCCGGACGCGCCCGTGATGATCGTCGAGTTTGCCGACTTCCGCTGCCCGTACTGCGCGAAGTTCTTTCGGGAGACGATGCCCGCGCTGATCCGCGAGTACGTCGAGACGGGCAAAGCCCAGATCGTCTTCAAGCACTTCGCCATCCTGGGTTCGGACTCGGTGCGCGCAGCGCAGGCCGCCGAGTGCGCCGCCGACCAGGGCGCGTTCTGGGCGTATCATGACGAGTTGCTGCTTGCGCCCCGCTCTGCGGGGTACAGTACGGAGTCATTCGATGACGCCAGCCTGGTCGCGCTGGCCGAGAAGCTGGGCCTGGACACGACGCGCTTTGCGACATGCTTGACAAACGACGAGACGCTGGCGCGCGTCGAGGCCGACCGGCAGGAAGCCATGGACGCCGGCCTGCGCGGCACGCCGTCATTCTTCATTAACGGCCAACCATTGTTCGGTGCGCAGCCGGTCGAGGCGTTTCGCGAAATGATCGACAGTCTGTCGAAGTAGAGGAGGCCGCATTGAGCTGGACAGGACCTCGCCGCCGGCGGCGGCGCAACTTGAACATCGCCGCGCCGTCTGTCCCAAGCGGAGCGCAGCGAAGTCGAAGGATGCGCTGGGACACGTCATCCGTCGCGACGGTCGCCACCATAGCCTTCGCCGCGCTCCTGGCGCTTACCGGCCTGGCGCTGCTGGGCCGCGCGTACACCTTCGACAGCCAGGTGCTGTCGCCGACTGACTGGCAGGTGCTGCAAGCCGAACAGGCCTACCGCGCCGAACTCGGCGCGCTGCAGCGCGACGCCGAAACACTGATTGAGCTGCTCAACGATCCCGTGCCCGATCCGGTGCGCGCGCAGATCGTCGCCAGCCAGATTGCCAACCGCCGCGACGAGGGACAGTCCGCGCTGGCGCACCAGCGCCACCTGCTGGTCGAGGCCGCCGCCGCCGTCCAAAACTGGGCCATCGGCGCGATGGCGCGCGAGCCAGCACAGCAGGCCGTGGATCATCTCGTCGCCAGCCTGCAGGAGGCTGCGTCACGTTATGCGCGCAACTAGCGCACGTGCGCATGCCGATGCGCTCATAGAGCAGATCGACCACGCCGAGCGCGCGCTGCGCCAGAAGCGCGAGCAGGAACTGCGCGACGCGTACAGGCTGCTGACCGAGCTGGCCTACCGTGTCGCAGGCCTGGCGTTCGACGAGCGGCGCCGCGCCGATCCGGGCGTGCCCGGCAAATGGACGCCCGACGACTGGCGGCGCTTCTTCGCCGAGAGCCTGCCGACCGGAGACGACGCCGGCTGGGGTCTGGGCGCGACCGACCGGAAACTGGCCGAACGCAACGCCATGCTCGAAGCCGAGCTCGCCAGGCTGCAGCGACAGGTTGCCGAGTGGCAGAGCCAGCTCGCGGCACGCGAGGAAGTGGTCGAGCACATGCGGGCGCAGCTGGAGACGCGCGAGCGGCAGCTGTTCACTCGGGAGCGGACGCTGGCACTGAAGGAAGCGCAGGCGCCGGCCGCGCTACCCGCGCCGAGCCAGCCCACCCTGATCGAGGTTGCGCCGCTTGCTGAGCCGCCGGTTGTGTCGACCCTGACACGCGCGGTGGCCGCCGGCTTAGAGCCGACCACGCTGGAGGAGGTTCTGGCGGAACTGATCGCACCCGATGCCGATCGGCCGCCGGTGCCGTCCGGCATCCAGCACCGCTTTCCGTGCCTGGACATCGACCGCCGGATGGCGCCGCGGCACAGCATTGAGCTGGCAGTCGAAAGCCACCGGAGGCGGCAGACGCTCGCGCTGTACATCCTGGCCCGGCACGGGATCTCGGCACGCGCAGTGATGACGGCCCTGATCGCGAAAGCGACCGGGACGAAAGAAGGCAGCAAGCCCAACGCCATCCTCGACCGGCTGGCCGCCGCGCCGGGTGAGTTTGTCGTCATGGAGAAAATGATCATGACGTCGCCCGTCAACACGACACTGGTGGTCTACCGGCTGACGGCGGAAGGCCGCGCGCTGTGCCGGGCCTTCGGCTGGGGCGAGCCGGTCGAGTCCGACTGGGAGCGGCTCATCCGGCTGCACGACGGCGACAACCCGGACATGAAGAAGCACACCCTGGCCGTGCTGTCGTTCGCCAATCATGCCCGCTGGCGCGGCTGGCGCGTGACCGTCATGCCCGACACAGGCGACCGCCGCTTCCAGCCGGACGTGCTGGTCGCGCGTGACGGCGAGCGGCACTACGTGGAAGTCGAGATGCTCGACCGCGACAAGCCGGAAAAGGACGCCAAGTGGAGCCACATGGCGCAGGCGCAGGGCCACATCGCCGTGTGCGCGCCCAACCTGGCCGAACGCGAGAAGCTGGCCGCGCGCGGCCGCGAGCAGGGTGTGCAGGTGCTGGCCTGCGACCTGGAGACGCTGATCGCCGGCATGAAGGATTGGAGGGGCGACGGGCTAGTGTTGCCGGACCCGCTCTGGGCGGCTTGACCAGGCACATGAACCGCAGGCCGGAGTCAGATGATCGGCGATCATCTAGTTGCCCAGATGATCGGCAGGCCGGAGCCGGATGATCGCTGGAAAGCCACAAAAATGCAGGAGATGATCGCCAGAGCGCCAAGAGGCGATCATCTGAAGGGGGCCTAGATCATTAGTGATCGACACCCCGCGAGTTCTCGCCCTCGCGGCGAACCCCCGGAGCGCACAAGACAAGCATCTTGTCTGCGCTCCGAGGGTGAAGCAGGCAGGTTCGACCCCTGCCGGGGCGACTTGGTAGTGCAGGGACCTTAACAAGCGCAGATAGCGTATCGCAGATGGCGATGGCTACTGGCATCCGCCGTAGACTATGCGCTATCCGCCATATCGGCGAGCGGAGCGCCTTACCCTCCGCCCCCGGCCGTGGCCCGGGCGTATGGAACCTTCCATGCCCCGCCACGCAGGGGGCATGCTGCTTGCGCCCCGCTTCGCGGGGTTGTCTGCAACCGGCTCCGGCCGTCGCGTCCCAGTGACGCGCTCCGGGGCCTCTCATCACACAACACGCCCCCGACCGGGGGCAACATAGGAGGATAATGGCATGAGCGACTACAACGCGCTGAAGACGCTCACGGGCCTGCCGCTGTCCGAGATGCGGACGAAGCTCGACGAGGAGCTCCCGCTGGATGCGTACAAGGCCGTGCCGGGCGCAGTCGACCTGACCGACATCGACCCCAACCACATGACCAGGGTGCTGAACGACATCTTCGGCCTCTGCGGCATCGGCTGGGGGTACACCCTCAACCTCGATCCGCGCTGGGACTCGTACACCAATGACAAAGGCCGCACGGTGTACTCGGCGCACGTGCCATCGCTCACGTTCTGGTACAAGATGATCGACGGCGACGAGCTGACATTCTCGATCCCCTCGACCGGGGGCAGCGAGAACGGGTCGCTGGCGTACGCGCTGAAGGGCGCGATCACCAGCGCCATCGGGCAGGCCGCGTCGAAGATCGGCTTCCAGGAATCCGTTTACCTGGGCAAGCGCGATCACCGCACGGTGAAGGGTTCAGGTGCGGCGGCGGTCAGGAAACCGGCCGCGGCGAAGCATGCCCTGCGAAGTCCCCGACCGGAGGGAGCGGGAAGCACAGCCGAAGGGGCTGCTGCCGCGAATCCCGCGACGGTCGCCAAGCCCGGCGCGCAGGATGGCAAGGCCGACAAGGGCCAGGCCAACGGCACGGCGCTGGATGAGGCGATGGCCGCCGTCATGCCCTTCGCGACGAAGCAAGATCCGTCGGTGAAGGGCAAGACCCTCGGCTACCTCGAAGAGCACAAGCCCAACTTGGTCGACTGGCTGGCCAAGAACAAAGCCGGCGATCCGCTCGGGCAAGCCGCGACGGTGATCATCGCTCACCGCGACGGACAGCCCAAGCCCGTCGCAGCGTAACGTCTCAGCGGCCGCGTTCGGTGGCTTCACGCAGCACCCATAGGACAGGAGCGGTTCGCTGCCGGTTCCCCGCACTGCCTGGGAGAAGCGCACCCGCTTCTCCCTCCCTTCGACGATTTCTCGCCCCGCACCCCGTGGGCGATTCGGAGAAACGGGGATACCTTAACAATCGAATAACCCACTTTAGTGTATCGGCGTTTCTTAACGCCAATCATATGCTTCGGCGTCTCTGACGCCAATGATAGTTTCCCTTTCAACAGACCATTCCGGCGCGTGCGTCGTGCATCGCGCGCGGCGCACGCGCCATTCCCAGTGTAGGAGTTTCCCATGTTACAGACCCTTTCCAATCCAACCCTCTCTGCGCCGGCACTCCCTGTCCCGGCGCGGCAGGAAGAGCTGCATCCCAACGTAGTCGCCATCAGCGGGACCATCACCCGTGCTTACCGGCAGGATGACGATGTGGTCGTTCGCCTGAAGTCGGAGACCTACGGCCAGACGCATCATGTGTCGCTGCTGCTGCCCGGCGGCCAGCCGGCGAGCGGCCAGGCGGTCAGCCTGTTGACCGGCGCTCGGCTGCTGGCGCGCGGGTATCTGCGCAGCGTCGAGCGCGTGGAGACTTACGCCGATCTCCTGAAGCGCATCGGCCACCCCAAACGCATTGAAGACGGCGACGAAAACATCCGCATCGCGCGGACGGTGACGTACGTCGTCGCGGACAGCCTGGCGCTTGCGCCCGAGGGCGAGCCGGACGCCAACGAGGTCGAGGTGCAGGGCATCGTGTGGAAGACGTGGAAGCTGCCGCGCCAGTCGCACGTGTACGCGCGCCTGGCGATCTACGATGCCTACGCGCCGCTCAGGCCGAATGGCAACGGGCGCGCCAAGCGCGAAGCCCACTACGCCTCGATCATGTTCCCGCAGGGCGTGACTGTCGAGGGCATTCCGGTCAATATGACGCCGCACAAACAGAAGCGATGCAGTTACCGCGTGATCGGCTACCTGCATAATATGGACTACTTCGAGCGGCTGTCCAGACTGCTCAAGCGGGTCAAGCAGCCGGATCGCATCCGCGAGGGCGACGAGGACATCAAGGTCGGGCGCACGACGACGTACGTGGTGGGCCGGCAGTTGCACGAGTACCTGGCCCCGATTCGAGTCGAGAACGGCCGCAGCAGGCGATAGCTGCGCGCCGCCAACGCAGAGCTGCAATCTCAGATTGCCGCTCTGCCTCTGAGGCAGACAGACGATGACTGCCCTAGAGGCAGGGCGGCAACCGATCGGTTTCCGCTGCTGCCAACCCTTATCCAGCGACGGTTCACACCCGGATCTTCGCTGCAAGGGTTGAGGGTGGCTACGGCCTCTCACCAGGGGTACTTGCCCCGCAGCGGATCCAGATTGGACACGTCCTGATCATCGAAGGGCACGGCATACCTGCCTTGCCCTTCTCTATTCTGAAATCCGACCCCAGCGGTTGGGGCAGATATCGTAGGAGGATCGTCATGACGCCTATCTTAGAGGGCATCACGCCTCACATCTCCGCCCTACTGGTAATTGCAGCCGTAATCGCCATTACCCTCATCGCGCTTCGCGTGAAGCACGATGGCTGGCATGTGACTTTCCTCGAGTCCGCCGACCAGAGATGGAAGCGGCACGAAGACTATCGCATGGGCCAGTGGGCGAAGCGCGATCAGCAGCGCCAGCGTTTCCACGCGGCGATGATCGGCCGCACGCACAACGCGGCTGACGACCGATGCGCGGCTCGCAACCGGCAAGCGAATACCCCTCGCCCGCCGGCGCGGCGTGACACCATGCGCACCAGCATCGCCGTGGCCGCTACTGGCTCGGCGGTCACACCCGCGCCGGACACCAAGCCGGCCGGCGACGACATCCCGCCGGACATCGCCAATCCGTTCATGACGGTTGGCGATTGGGTGATGTATTTGACAACTGAATAGGAGTCGCATCGAGAAGCGGGTGCGCTTCTCGCGGCAGGCGCGCACCCGTGCCTGCCATTCTTTTGGCAGTGAGGCACAGCCTGCCCGCTGTGCCTCACTCATTCCTCTCTGGGCCTACCCATGTCGTCAGCGACTCCGCAGGACGAGCGGCAGGTAGAAGTTGTCGAATCCAAAGTCCTGCCACTGGTAAGCGGCTGTAGCATAGACATCGCTGGCGATCTCGGCGGGAATGCCTCCTGCTCCAAGATCGACGAGATACACATTTGTCACAGTGTATGGCCCGTCGAGTCGCGATCGGCGGATGTCGCCGCCATCAAAGCGGAGTGTAACGGTTTGACTGCCAGTCCCCAGGACAGCGTATGTGGTCGCCTGCGCGACGGGTTGGCCTCCAGTCACAAGGTCAGCCGAGAGAGTATGCGTCCCGACCTGCGCAGCGGTGAGCCGCACGTCGAGCGCCAGCGCATCGTTGAAGCCGTCTCCATTGTCATCTACCGATCGATCGGTGTAAACACCGGCGAGTTGCGCCGCGTGTGGTGCGATGGCGAGTAACCGATCCACCTGCCGCGTGAAGGCACTGCCGCCGTCGTTGCCGAGCGCAGTGAAGGTAGCTTGCATATACCCTGGTGCATTCGGCACAAGATAGGTTGCGCGGTAGATGCCGCCGCCCAGATCGCTGAAAGAGAGGGTCGCGGTCACGACATCCGAGCGAACCAGGTAGGCCTGGACAGTTGCGCCGGCAATTCCGCCCGAAGGACCCTGCAGGGTTCCCGTGAAGATCGCAGACTGGCCGGGTTCGTACAGATCAGCATTCGTCATGACGGTGAAGGTGCGCGCGGTCTCTAAAGCCACAAATGCCAGGTAATCGGTGCCGTCGCTTCCCACCTCGTCCGCACTGATGGTCAGCGTGTACACACCGGGCAACGTGCTGGTGAAGGCGTAGGCGGCGAACGCGGGAGTCTCCGGACCAACCGGTGCGGCCATGTAGGTAACTACACTCGGATTCGAGCCGGCATAGGCCGGGCTAATAACCTGTCCGTTCGGCTGCGTCAGCGTGAGAGATAACGTACCGGTCAGCCACGACAGGTGAAACAGCGACCGACCGCTGGTGTCCACCTGCACGGTATGGTTTGCCGTCTGGCCGCTTGAGACATGGCCCATCATATCAGCCGTCGTGGCGGACAGTGCCGGCTCTGTTTGCATCGTGCTAGCGCTCGGGCTCAGGGCCGGTGTGCAGTCGGCTGACGAGGACCAGCCCAACAACCACTCAATGCAACGGAAGGCCTCGGTCTTGTTCGTACCACCTTCTTCAGTTTCAAAGTAGGTGGGATAGCCAACGAGCGGCGTGTGCGTCTCGTCCACCCAATAGGCGCCGGCCTCGGGTCCGAACACGACGCGCAGCCACGTGGGCCACAGCCGCCCCACTGCGCTGTAGGCACCGACGACGCCGTCGTTGGGACCGTCGAATAGCGCGACGAGCCAGCCGGCGAGAAACGGTGTCCTTGTGCCACCGATGAAGTTGTAGGCGATGCCGCTGCGATTGGGATTCCGCAGATTGAACCACAGTATCTGCTCGGCGCTGAACTGGCACAAGGCCGGCTGCCACTTGCAGACGACGTCTTCGACTCCGGGCGCATTGTTACGTGCCAGAAGTTTGAGGAAGACCAGGTAGTTGAGTCCCGCGTGCGGTGATCCCGTCGTGAAGAGCGCACTCACATTGTTGCGGCACTCCTCCAGGCTCAGGCAGGCGCGGCTGACCAGCCCACCCATGCTATGCCCCACCAGGATCACTTCCAGGCCTGTTGCTTGCGCCACTTCGACGACTTGCCTGCTGAGGCACTGGGCATTCTCCTCGATCGGAGGTGTATACAGCGGGCTGCTGTCCAGGTGGGCAATCCACACGTCGTATCCCATCTGGCTCAGCCAATTGGCAATGTTCGGCAGGGTGCTGGTGACGCCGGGGTCACCGTAGTGTTGCACGCCGTCGCTGCACTGCCGGAACTTGCCACCGGGATAACCCTGGAAGCCGTGCACCAGGATGATCGGCTGCCTAGCCGGCTCGCCGGCTGAGACGATCACGTTGAGGTAGTAGAAACAGCACGTGGCGGTGTTCCACAGGTCGATGGCGATCACGTTGTCGCCTGGCTGGAGCATAGAGGCCGGTATCGGCTGCGTCGGAACGATCGCCGTGTTCACACACGTGATCTGGTTGTTGACGCATCCCGATTGCCGCCAGCCGTTTCCCCACGCGCCGAGCAGGTTGCCGTTGATGTAGATGGTCAGGCCGTCGTCTGACACGAAGTAGACACTCGCCGGTGAAGTTCCATCCCAGGCGAAGTGAGCCCGGTAATATCGATCGTCCGCACTGAGATCAAAAGCGCTGTCCGGCAGCGAAACGGTTGTCCACGAACTGTCGTCGAATACAGGGTCGTGCCAGTAGCGCCCATTGCCATCTTGCGGGCCTGCTTGATTCCCCGTCCATACGGCGGAGCGCCTCCAGCTCAGCGCCTGGGCGGATGGCGCTTTCGCGGCGCCGAATTGCACGTCAACCGTCTGCAAAGGCGGCTCAGAGGCGCCATCGGTTCTCGAGCTGCCAGGGCCGATAGAAGCGTTAGCCAGTGCCGGTGGATAGGCAGCAACTGGCGAGAGGAAAGCCAGCCAAACCAAGCTCAACAGGCAGGTCGATGCAGCCAACAGTCGTAACTTCATGATCGCCTCCTGCTCTACACGCCATGCCCGACCGCGCTTGCAGATTGAACGGGATAATTGGCTGACTGGGTAATAACCTTCCTCAAGATGAGGTCAGGACGGCGAATTCTATGCCGTCGAATTCGCACTGTTACCCATGATACCACATCGTCTTCAAGTCCGCCTCCATCACTGCAGCTCCGTCCGATATGGGGTAGTCGTCGGGCATAGACATGACTTTGGTGGAACAGCCGGCTGTGGAAAGCTAGTCTCAATATGAGCAGGAAGCAATTTCACGGAAACCATCAACCAACGTTGACCGATCGTCCCATATCTTCGATTGAAAACACGTCTGATGCCCCGCAACTGACGCGAAATGAGGGAGAGAATCCTGCAAGTCTCTCCCTCTTTGATCTGTACCTCGACTGACTCTACAGGATTTCCTCAACACGCAAGATACACGCGTCTTGCTCAAATCTACTTGCTCGTCTCCCGGCCAGTGCGCAGCGCTCGGCGCCGCTCATCGGCGGGGAGACGAACAGACACTTCCCCAAACTTAGGAGGACACCATGAAGCTCACATCACTGAAAGACACGCTGGACGCCGGCCTGGACATCGTCGCCCGCGCCGTGAGGGACCGGTCGACGCTGCCGGTGCTGAGCAACGTGCTGCTGGCGACCGATGACGGCCGCCTGAAGTTGGCCGCGACGAACCTGGAGATCGGCATCACCTGCTGGATTGGCGCTCAGGTCGAGGCAGACGGCGCGATCACCGTGCCGGCCCGCACGTTCACTGACCTAGTGGACGCGCTGCCGCCGGGCACGGTGGACATGTCGCTCAACGGCGCGCACACGCTCAAGGTGCAGTCTGGACGTTTCAAGAACAACCTCAAAGGCATCGCCGCAGAGGAGTTCCCGGCCATTCCAGGTATCGAGGGTGATAGCGCGGTCCACATCGCGCCGGACGCGCTCAAGGAAACGATCGACCAGGTCATCTTCGCCGCGGCGAAGGACGAGAGCCGGCCGATCCTGACCGGTGCGTTGGCAAAGTTCGACGGCGACCGGTTCACGCTGGTCGCCGCCGACGGCTTCCGCCTGTCGGTGCGCACGGCGCAACTGTGCGAGCCGGTCGGCAAACCGGTCGCGGTGATCGTCCCCGCCCGCGCCCTGGCCGAGCTGAGGCGCATCATCGGCAAGCACGAGGAACCGATCGCGATAGCCGTCAACGCCCCGCGCAGCCAGATCGGGTTCAAGTTCGGCAACGTCGAGTTGGTCTCGCAGGTGATCGACGGTAAGTACCCCGACTACAACCTGATCATGCCCAAGCGACGCGACGCACGCGCCGCGCTGGACACGGGCGCGCTACTCAAGGCGTGCCAGGCAGCCGAGGTGTTCGCGCGCGACAGCAGCAACACCTTGCGCCTGACGGTTGTGCCGGGTGGGGAGTCGGGGCCCGGTCGCGTGATCGTGCAGGCCGCCAGTGGCGAGACTGGCGACAACGCCGGCGAGGTGGACGCGGTAGTCGAGGGCACGCCGCTCGAGATCGCGTTCAACGTGAGCTACCTGATCGAGGCGCTGAAGGCAATGGGCACGCCCCAAGTGGCGCTGGAACTCACGACGCCGTCCTCGCCAGGCGTGATCAGGCCGGTGGGAGACGATAAGTTCACGCACGTCATCATGCCCATGCATCTCGGCGGCCGGTGATGGCGAGAATAACCACAAGGAGAAAGATGAGCAACACCACCACACCGGCGGCCCTCACGCTCACCCAGGCGCGCCGCGTGGTCTGGCCGTTCAACCGCAACCGCGGCCTGGCCGGCCGCACGATCGGCGAGTTGCTCGACGCAGGGCAACTCATCCGGCGCGACCTGGAATGGGCGTTGGCCAACGCGCGCAGCCACGGTCTTCAGAACGCATGCCGTGTGCTCCTGAGCGAGCCGGAGCGAACCCGCGCGCTGTGCGAGATGCCGGCCGCCGTTCTAGAGAATGAGCTGGAATGCGAAGAATCGGCAGTTGCACGGCTGCTGGACCCGCCGGACATCCGGCCGGAATCTCCGCCACCGATGCGATGGCAGGATCTCATCCCGCCGGACTTCGAGCCGCAGACACAGTGCGAAATGCCGAAGCCGGAGCCGATCCCGCAAGCCTGTCCGGTGTGCGGCTCGGCCGTCCGGCCCGACTACCGGTGGACGACCCACCGCCGCGCGGGCTGGCGTTGCGACAAGCACGGCCTGGCACACTACCTCGAAGCGATATACGTGCCCATGCTCCAAGCGGTGTACGCGCCGGATGCCTGGGTCATCCCGTCCAGCGAAGATGGCACGTATCCTGGTGTGCGCCGACGCGATCTGGTCAAAGGGCCGATCGGTTATTGGCCAGAGGCGAACTAGGAGGACAGCATGACGTACCAGTGCGCCGCCTGCGGCGAAATCGTCGCCCCACGCGCGGATGTCACCGTCATCGATAGCGGCGTCGTTCTCGTCTGCCCGATCTGCAGCGGCGGGGCTCAGGGCATGCTTTGCAAGGCCTGTGGGCGCTGAGACCATGAAGGCGCGCATGGATGAACTTCATCAGCGCATCTCGCTTCTGATGGACGAGGCGCTCAAGTAGAAGAAACGCGCCGTCTTCGAGGGCCTCGGCGATCCGATGAGCGAATAGCGTGCCGCAAACTGAATAGGCGATGAGGGGAGAGGACACACCCGTTCTCTCCCTCTCTTTTGATTCCCTGTCAGCGAGGGTTACTGGAACCTCGACGAGGGCCGAACTGTGACCTTCGTCGTTCAGGAAAGCCCAAAGGGACTGCACGCCACGTAGATACAGGCAATGTAGCACGCAGCGCGGAACTCGCCCTCTTACGGCAGGCAACGGGTCGGACGGCCTGGCGCGTTGCGCGAAAACGATCGACGGCTCCGGCTGCGCGCACTAAGCGCTGTTTCAACAAAACATATATCGCCATGACAGGCGGGGCGGGGACGATTCCCCGCCCCGCGATACTGTCGCCGTTCGGCCTGCGCGCCGGTTTCCCGACGCACAGGCGGGGCGGCGAGACTGCCCCAGATCACTCTGGGGTACATGCGCCCCAGTATAGGAGGATCGCCTGATGGCTCTGTTGCCGTTTGGCTTCACCTTGCGCCGCGTTGAGGCCGACACGCCGTGCATGCTGACGCTCGATACCCTGAGCGCCGAGCAGCAAGCGTGGTTCGTGCACTACAAGCGCAGCGGCCGCCCGCCTACGCAGATGCGCGCGGAGATGGTGCTGCGCTTCGGCGAGGTGCTGGCGTGGGACCTGGCTGCGCTCTTTGAGCGTGAGGCCATCCCGCCGCGCCCCGGTCAGTGGCGCCGGCGAACGCACTGAACCCCGGCTGTCACGGGGAATCACTTAACACGGCCACGCGCTCACGGACGCGCGGCCATCTCACCAGCACCTGCAACGAGCATGGGTGCGAGTGTAGGAGGATCGCCATGCGAATCAACCATCTGATTCGCGCAGGGCTCGTGTGGATCTGCCAGATGTGCAGCTTCCCCAACCTGGGCGGAAGCTACTGCATCCGCTGCAAAGCCCACAAGCCCCAATAGGAGGATCGCCGCGAGGCTCACCCGCTTCGCGCATCCCGCTTGTTCAGCAAGCGTTGAGCGCACAGCACACCCGCTGTGCGCTTCCTTCGTCCCCGTGGTGCTGTTGGCCGGTTCGACTCCGGCCGGGACGGCCTATCCGGCTCCGCCCGCCCTCGCGGCGCATTTGTTCGCGCTGCGGGGGTCAAGACCGGAGCAATTTCAGGAGGATAGGCTATGACCATGACACAACTGTCTTTCGGCGATATGCCGGCGGCTCACCCGTCGCTGCGCGCGCTGCACGAGACGCCCGCGTCTCGTGTGTTGTCTGTCGGTGCGCAGGCCGCGTCGAATCTCGAACTACTGGCGGTCGTTCTGCGCGACCCGGATGCGGCCTTGCGCGTGTTGGCCGAGTATCCCACGCTGCGCGACCTGGTCAACGCGCCCGCGATCGAGATGCAGGTTCTTAGGGGCATCGGGCCGGGCAGCATCGCGGTCGTCAAGGCTGCGATCGAACTTGGCCGTCGCGCAGTTACCGAGACCGACGAGGGCCGGCCGCAGATCCGCACGCCAGCGGACGCCGCCGATCTGCTCATCCCGCAGATGCAGCACCTCGAGCAGGAGGAGTTGCGCGTGATCCTACTGGACACGCGCAACCGGGTGATCGACGTCGCGACGATCTATAAGGGCAGCGTCAACACGACGATGGTGCGCGTCGCCGAAGTGCTGCGGCCCGCCATCCGCGCTAACTGCCCAGCGCTCATCGTCGCGCACAACCACCCCTCGGGCGACCCCTCACCGTCGCCGGAGGACGTCGCGCTGACGAGGGAGATCATCCAGGCCGGCAAGCTGCTGGACTTGGAGGTGCTTGACCATCTTACCATCGGAAGGCAGCGGTTCGTGAGCCTGAAAGAACGCGGGCTCGCGTTCGAATAACGCCGGCGCCCAGCCGCGCATAGGAGGACAGCTTTGAGTAAGAGCACAAGACCCAACGGCCCCGTCGCGGCCGCGCCGGTCGAGCGCGCCGAGGAGCGTAACTTCCGTCCCTCGGCGCTGACCGACTTCGTGGGGCAAGCCAAAGTCAAGAAGACATTGGCGATGATGCTGCGCGCGTCGCAGAAGCGCGGGCAGGCGCTGGAGCACGTGGTTTTCTTCGGCCCGCCCGGGCTGGGCAAGACCACACTGGCGGCGATCGTCGCCGCCGAGATGGGCGCGCAGCTGCACGAAGTCTCCGCGCCCGCGCTGTTCAAGACCGGCGACCTGGCTGCTGTGTTGTCCATCGTCCAGGCGAAGGACGTGCTGTTCCTGGACGAGGTGCATCGCTTGAGGGCAGAGATCGCCGAGCTGCTGTACGGGGCGATGGAGAATTTCAGGCTCTCCATCGTACTCGACCGGGGCGATCCGCCCATCACCCTGCCGCTGCCGATGTTCACCCTGATCGGCGCGACGACCGACTACGGCCTGCTGCCGGGTCCGCTGCGCGCTCGCTTCGGCCACTCGTTCGCGCTCAGTCTCTACACCGAGGACGAGCTGCGCGACGTAGTGCTGCGCGCCGGCCTTCTGGCCGGTATCGCCGTCGAGGAGGACGCGGCACGGGAGATCGCCCGGCGCAGCCGTGGCACGCCGCGCGTGGCGCTGCGCCTGTTCCGGCGCACGCTCGATCTGGCGACCGACCGCGACTGCGACCGGCTCGACGCCGCGATCGTCCGCGATGCGATGAGCCTGCTGGGTGTGGACGCACTCGGACTGGAGGACGCCGACCGGCGCTACCTCCACACGCTGGCCCAAACCTACAACAGCGGGCCGGTTGGTCCCAAGTCGCTGGCCGCGTCCAGCGGTCTCGACTTGGCCACCATCGAGCAGGTGATCGAGCCGTGGCTGCTGCAGGCTGGCCTGATCGCCCGCACGCGGTACGGGCGCGCCCTCACGCCGCTCGGCCACGTCCACCTCGGTGGGAACGGCCACGCCAGCGGCGAGGCGTTCGAGCTGATCGACGAGGACGACTTCGAGCTGGTGGAAGGCGACGAAGTGATCGAGCTCGACGAGGAGGGCGGATGAACCGCTACGCCAAAGGCGCGCGGCTGGAGCGGTTGGCTGCCGCCGGCCTCCGCGAAGACGGCTACGCCGTGATGCGATCGGCCGGGTCGAAAGGCCCGGTCGATCTCATCGCCTATAACGAGCGGCGCGTCCGTTTCATCCAGGTGAAGGCGCGCGGGCAGGTGCATCCCGACGATCGGGCGGCCCTACGCCGACTGCGAGTCCCGTCGTGCGCGTCCCGCGAGGTCTGGGAGCGCAACCGCATCGGCGGCTGGATGGTGCGACGCATCGGTCGGCGGCCCCGCCAGCACGGAGGCCGGCCATGAGGCGATCGCGCAAGCAACCGGTGATCGTCGCGGTGGACGTGTCGCCGCGCTGGCTGTATGGGCACACGACGCTGGACGCCATCGACGACGACGATCAGATCGCGATGGCCCGCGCGCACCGGCGACTCACATCGCTGTTGTGCGAGGCGGACCCGGCGGGCGCGAGCGACACACCGCTGCCGGTGGCCAACGTCCTGATCGTCGAAAGCGCAAATGTCGATCGGGTGTACCTCGACGACTACAAGGATCGGCCGTTGCTGCTGTGCGGCGTGTACGGCGACGCCTGTGTGCTGGACGTGGCCGACCGCCTGCAGCAGCGTGGCTTCACGGTGAGCCTTCTCGAAGATGCCTGTCTGTGGGGTTACCCCCTCGATCGGATCGACAGCGAGTCGAGCGACCCGCGCCTGCGCCGTATCCCGCGCGAGCGCGCGGCCGATCGCTTCCCCGCGCTCCTGGAGCGCGAACCAGACATCTGGGCGGGCGATCCACCCAGTTTCTAAACGAACAGTCAACTGCAGATGGCAAATAGCAGACCTGTCCTGAGCGAAAGCGAAGGATAGCCGATGCTCGGTCATTATCGGTTATCTGCCATCGGCCATCTGCTATCAGCAATCACATAGGAGGATAGCAACCATGCAACAACACACCTTTTACCTCATCGGCGACTTCGCCGGACAGCCGTGGGGCGACGTCGTGGGCATCTGGTATGAAGCCAGCGACAGCCTGCCTCTTGTCCTGACCGGCAATCCCGATCACGCCACGGCGTACCTGGTGGTGGCCAAGGAGTCCGAACAGGCGCTGGATGCCATCCAGCGGTTCTACCCCGCGGGGCGGGGCGCAAGCAGCGTGGAGGCGTCCCGGCCTTTGATCTGGATCAGTGACCACGATGGTGAGCTGCATGAGTATCGTACGCTCGGTGACGCCATCGACGCGCTGAGCGAAGACGGCGACGGAGCGGAAGGCGAGGACGAATCGGAGATCGTCCTGGCAGACTGGACGCGTCGCGACATCCGTATCGAGTTCAAGACGCTGCTCGGTCGCGAGCCGGCGGACGAGGAACTGGCGCGCGTGATCGAGCGCATCGACGCCGGCGCGGAGCGCGTCAACGACTTCGTGATCGACGCCATTCAATCCGCCATCCGGGAGGCAGGGCGGTGAGCACGCAACCCGCCAGCGTTCCCACCAAGGTCACGCCGGCAACGATCATCGTCGCGGCGGCCTGCGCCGACTGCAATGCGGCGCTGCTGCCGGAAGATCGGTTTTGCCCGCGCTGCGCGCATCGCGCGCAGGACGACGAAACCGCCTTCAAACGATATGGCAGGTAGGAGGTGAGCCATGCCGTTCACCGGATTTGTGTGCGAAGCGGATGGCTCGCCGGTTGCGTCCGACGACTGTCTGGCCTGCGCCAGAGGCGGCGCGCGACCAGGCTGCCACATGACGGCGCCCGTCATCAACGGCATCCTACGCCATTTGCGACCTGACGGCTTTGGCTTGACGGTCACCACTTTGCTGGGCTGCCCGCGCAAGTGGCGACTCAGCCAGACACACGACTACCAGCTCAAGCCGTCTGAAGCGTGGTGGAGCTATCGCGGCCAGCTCATGCACGGCATCTCGGCGCAGTACGCGGAGGACGATCCCTTCGCCATCGCCGAGATGCGCTACGAGATGACGATCACGATCGACGGCCAGCCGGTAACGATCTCCGGCCAGCCCGACCTGATCCTGCTCGACCGGGCCACGCTCGTCGACTACAAGACCACCAAGCGCATCCCCGGCCCGTGGCGGGCATGGGCCTGCCCGGACACCGGCGAGGTGATCCGCGAAAGCCAGTTCGTCTGGCGCAGCCGATGGATGGACTGCGTCTCGTGCGGCGGCCGGCACGTCGCCGGCGAGATCGAGACGATCGGCGAGCCGCGCCCCTATCCGCATCACGTCCAGCAGGTGAGCCTGTATCGGCTACTGCTGGCCGAGAACGGGATCGACGTCGCGACCGCCGAGATCGCCTACATGGACATGGCGACGCAGCTGCGTGCGCCGGTCGAGCTGATGTCGCTCGACGAGGCGCGCGCGATGTTGGTAGCACGTCTGCCGCTGTTCCTGCAGGACGATCCGCCGGGCGTGCTGACCGATCCCGACGACTTGTGGGCCTGCGATTTCTGTCCCGTCCGATCCGCGTGCGAAGACCTGCATGGCGGACCGGTCGGGAAGGTCATGAACGAGTAGCAAGCCACACGCTTGCTCCACATCTGCAACTGGGATGAGGACGCTCACCGGCGTCCTCTCTCTTTGCAAGGCGACGGGCCAACGTTCGTCGCTTCGCAAAGGGACTCCCACCGGGAGAACCCAATCTTCTAGGAGGAACGCCACATGGCAACCATCAAAACCTTCACTGCCGGTCTCGACGACCGGCTGCTCGGCGAGCTGCCGCGCTTCTTCGGCGGCTGGCGACCCGCGCTGCGCGAGTTGTTCCAGAACGCCTACCGCGCCGGCGCGACGCGCGTCGCGATCACATTCGACCGTAACATCCTGACCTTCGCCGACGACGGCTGCGGCTGCGAGGACCCGGCGCTGCTGGTCACGGGCGGCCAGACCGGCTGGGACGAGAACCGCATCGTCGAGCCGGCGGGCCTCGGCCTGTTTAGTCTGATGGACAAGGACATCGTCACCTACGTCGAAGTCGAGAGCTGTGGCTGGAAGACGCGGCTCGACCCGGAGCGCGTGCTGGGCAAGAAGCCGCTGACCGCCCTGCCTGCGCAGGCAGGGGAAACCGGCGGCATCCAGGCCGGCCTGCGCCTGACGATCTGTATGACCGAGGCGCGCGACCTGGCCGAAGACATCGCCGCCACGCGCGGCTACTATCCCTTCACGGTGACGCTGAACGGCAAGGACCTGCCGATCACGCTGTGGCAACCGCGCCTCGAGCTGGACACGCCGGTCGGCAAGGTCGGGCTCCGCCGGCTGCGCGGTTATGTCGCCGACCGGCGCGCCATCTGGGAGTATCGCGCGATCGGCAGTGAGGTGCTCCGCGACGCACTGAACGAAGCGGCCGAGGGCGACGATCTGCGTAAGGCGATCAACGGCTACTACGGCATCCACTGGTTCGTCGACGAGCGCTGCGGCGTGCGGCCCAAGCTGCCCGACCGCAACGAGCTGGTGGACAACGACGCGCTGAAGGTCGCCGCGCGAGCCATCCTCGATACCGCCGCCGAGCACTTCCTCGCCGAAGGCCGGCGCGTCACAGCCGGCTGGCCTGACCTGCTGCCCGTTCGGACGTCGGACGCGCCCTGGCCTTCGGCGCCGGAGTGGCTGAAAGACTCGAGCGTCGGCCGCGCCGTGCTGGAGCGACTGGGCTGGCGGCAGGCTTCGTGGGACGAGTGGGCCAGCCCGGACGTGTACTACATCCAGGACGATGGCTGGGAGCACTCCGCGCCCACCGCGCGCCGTTATACGCGCAACGCGATCGGGGTGGCTGATGGTCATATCGCCGACTCGATCAACAACGCCGTCGCATCGGGCGCGTGCCTGCCCTACGCTGTCGTCGACGAGAGCAGGGGCGCGAAGATCCGCTTCACCGACCTGCGCAAGGCGAAGTCCGGCGAGTGGGGCGAAGTGTGGCTGGCTGAGGCGATCAAGGTCGGCCAGTATCAGCTGCCGTTCCTGCTGACCACCGTCACGCGAAAGAACGGCCGCTGGGCCGAGGACATTCCTGTCGCCGTGCTGGCCTGCGACGCCGACATGGCGGTGGATGCCGTGACGGGCAAGCCTGCCTGCTTGCCGGCCTTCGAGGAACCGGTCGAGGTCGGATACCTGATCGCCGGCTACCTGGTCTGCTCGTGCGAAGATCAAGCACTGTACGAGGCGTGGACCGACTGGCCGGTGAACGGGGACGATGCCGTCAACTGGGACGCGATCCGCAAAGACCTGGTCGAGCAGATCAGCGACGACTTCATCGGCGGCCGGGTGGCGAAGGCGCGCCAGAAAGTGCACGCGCTCGAGGCGCACCTGGAGACGCTCGACCGCCTGTCGACGCGCGTGAATTTCGACGTGCCCAACGGGGCGTACGGCGCATACAAGAAGGCCATCCTGAGCGCGATGGCGCGCATGGAGAAGCGGCTGCGGAAAGACGTGGCCGCGACGAAGAAGATCGCGCGGATGGCGTAGGAGGAGGGATACATCGGGCCTGCCCCCGCGTACGCGGGGGCCTGCTGGCCTGAATCTAGTTTGGGAGAGGACACGCACCCGTGTCCTCTCTCTTCGCCTGTCGATCAGCACGCATTGATCGACCGGCGAAGGGAACTCCGAACGAGGAGGCCCAATCTCTGGAGGATAGCGATGAGCAAACTGCGATACACCCTGGAAGACAAGGATGGCGCGGGCGGCCGGTTCGACGTGACGATCTCGCTTGCCGAGGACGTCGAGGTGATCGTCGTCAAGGCCGACGGTTCCGAGCGCGCCGTGGCCCGCGTCGAGTTGATCGACGGCCGCTTGCAGGCGCAGATCTGGGATGAGGAGAACGTCGCGGACGGTGAGCTGATCACGGCGCCGATGATCGACGATGTGGCCGCGTTGGACGTTCGCCGAGGCGTTCATCGCGGAAGCGATGCGCCGGCGACCTGACGACTACGGCCGACATGAGCAGGCCGACCCATAGGAGGATAGCTGTGAGCAACACACCCAACGTCGCCTTCGCGTATCTGTACCGCGACGGCGGCAACAACAAGCGGAGCCGCGAAGCGGTGTTCGCCAATCCCGACGGCATGAGTCTGGACGAAGCCGATCGCCGCCTGCGCGCAGCGTTCCGGGACGGACAATACTTCATCCCCGAACGCATCGGGCTGGAGAGCGCCGCCGGCGACTGGACGCACGACGACGAACTCGACCACCCGTGGAACGAATACTTCGCAGGCGGCCTCGAAGCCACCGACCGCCGGCCAACCAGCCCGCGCACGCTGCGCGAGTTTGTAGAGCAGGTGGAGGCGGTTGCGGCGGACGGGTGGGACGAGGCCAGGCGCCGGCGCAGGGAGCGTCGGGCAAAGGTAATCGTCTACCGGGTTCCTATCCAGGACGCGATCCGGTGGGAGGCTCATAAGACCACGTTGAAGGACATGCTGTTGGACAAAGCCGAAGCCGCGCTGGCCGAGGCGATCGACGACTACGAGCAGGTCGAGGGCCAGGATTTCTGGTCCGATCACCAGCTGCGCGTCGAGGTGGAGAGCGGCGAGTTCGCCGTCTACATGGATTCGGTCGGATAGGGCAACGAGGAGGAGCGCCACCCGCGCTCCTCTCTCTTCGCCAGCCGATCGGCGCATGCCGGGCGGCTGGCGCGCCGAACTGCGCGAGCTGTTCCAGAACGCCTACCGCGCCGGCGCGCGCAACGTCACCCTCACGCAGGAGCGCAACGTCCTGACCTTCGCCGACGACGGCGTCGGCTGCGACGAACCGCAGCTGCTGCTTGCCGCAGGCGCAACCGGGACGCGCTATTCGAGTATCGTCCCCTCTTCATCTTGTTTTCGAATGAGCGATTCGCGAATCGCCGCTTTGCCCACGACCTTACGGTACGTCCGGTAGTAACTGAAAAACCCAATTGCCAGGCCGAGCGCGTACATGGCAAACATCGGCCCTTTGGCGTCGAACAGGCTGAGAATCGTAGCGCCTCCCAGCGTGCCGATGATCGTGCTCAGGTCGCTCAGCGCGCTGGGCTTGGCGCGGCGCAGAATGAAGTACGTGATCCAGCCGATCACGACTCCGAACGCGAGCGAACCGCCGAGTATCAGAATTTGCAGGAGAGTATCCACGGTGGCTTCTCCTTATCAGTGATCGATGTCAGATGTATGCGCGTCAGCGGACGAGGTGGAGGTCGGCTGAGCAATAGGCCGTGTACACTAGGCCCAGCGGGTTGTATTTCATCAGCAATTCGAGGCGAATGTCCTTCAGAATCTGGCCGACCTTCTGACCTTCGCTGCCATCAGGCAACAGCCGCTCGAAGAATTTCTGCGCGATTTCGCGCGCCAAAAACGTGTGTACGGTGATCTCCGTGCCGATGATACCCGAGGCGTAGGCCTTGACGAATGGCGCCATGATCGTCGACAGATCCTTCGGCGCTAGATCGACGGTATGGCAGCCGTTGATGAACACGAGGCCGTGTGATTGGTTCCATCGAAACCGTAACCGATCCAGTTCGGATGGCAAGAGCGACTCATCCTTGCCGACCTGCAAATAGGGGTTCTTCCGCGAGTCGTACTTGCCGTGGCAGAAGAAATACATCGCATGCGGCTCAGGCGGGGGTGGAATCAGGTCGGGATCCAGCGCGCTGGTGACTTCACTGAGTGAATTGAGCAGATCGAACTTCAGCGCTTTCATCTTCTCGATGTGATCCGGCTCGATTTTGTTCAGCTCCTCTGCCAGCGGCATGGTAAGCACAGGCTGCGCGCCGACTTTGACCTCACGGATCAATTCGGCGAACGCCTGCTCGCCGCCCGGCTGGGTCGGCTGCTCGATAATGTGCTTGAAGCCCCAGAAGCCGTAGGGGCACACAACGCGCTTGTCGGTGTGGCGGCCAGTGTGCGGATCGCGATGCTTGCAGCGCTTCACGCCCTCCGCGTACGGCAGGGCGCGCCCGTCGTCGCCGTGAAACGCGAGGCAGACGTCGGTGACGTGATCGGGCTCGATCGATAGGTCATACATCAAGGCCCAGGGCCAGATGTCGGCCAAGTCTTTCAACCGCGCGATTTGAATCACCTGCTCGTCGCGTAGCGCCATCAGCAGATTATCCACGCGCGGCTGGACTGTCGCGCGCTCTTCGGCGGTCGGCACCGCACCCGTGCCGAACACAGCATCGTAGAGTCTCTGACCCACGTCCGCCAGTTTCGTCAGGTCTTCTTTGAACCTCTTGACCGGATCACTACCTTTGGGCGAGTTATCATCTCTGAAGCGATAGTCTTTTTTTCCCTTCCGCTCTGGCAAGCCTGTTTTCTTATCGATCACCACTATTCCATCCTCGTCTTTTACAATTTCAGAACTGATGCTGAATGATACTTCGCTCAGCGCGTCACGCGCTTGAGCCAGCGCCTCCTCAATCTTTTTCTCCAGGTTGCGACTTACCGCGGATGGGTCGCCCTTCAGGTTCACGGTGTGCGTCCCATCAGCGCTTTGATGCAGCCCGAGCCACAGCCCGCGCGCTGGCAGTTGGTGCACGCGGGCAAAATCGGCGCAGAACGTCATCTCGACGTGCGCGCGCTGCGGTTCCGGCGCGGTCTCGATCTGCACCGATACGAAAGCCGAGACGCCCAGTGATTGCAGCAGATGGTTCCGATAGAACACGCACACACGCAAGCGCGCCGGTCCCGCCTTGAGCGGCACGACGCGGAAGTAGCAAGTCTCGGTCGGCTGACCACGCAGCAGCGTCAGCGGCTCGATGGGCTTCGCGGACAGGCGGAAGTCGTCGCTGAAGATCGCCACCTCGAGCGGGGTCGGCTGGTCTTTCACCTCAGGGAAAGCCTGCTCGATCTCGTCCTGGCTGGGAAACGGGCGCGCTTCTGCCAGAATTGTCTGCGTGTCGTACGGGCCGATATTGATCCGCAGGTACACGGCCTGGCCCTGAACCAGCGTGAACAGCGGATCGAGCCGCGTCTCGTCCTTGCGCTTCCGGGTGAACCACACGTTGACGTAGCGCCGCGGCGTGGAGGGTTCCTTTCGTTCCATTACCGTTTGAGCCATTGAAGGTAGCTTATCTCGTAGCTCCTGGTTTGTCTCCGGGATCTGGCGTAGCTCTTCCCTCTGGGAAAGGAAGCGTTCGCGCACATCGAGCGGATCGGCGGCGACGCGCTCAACGATCGGCGAGCCGTCAAAGCGCGCCGGCGCAGCCTCTCGCTGCGCGAACCATGGCAACGAGGATAATCCTCGCTGCTCATCCGAGCTGTCAAAGCGCGCCGGCGCAGCCTCTCGCTGCGCGAGTTCGGTTTCGGCCGGCGGAATCCCGGTGTAGGCCAGCACCCGGACCAGCCACATCCGCAAGCCACGCATCACCTCTTGCCAGAGCTGCGTCTGCGGCGGCACCGGGATCGGGGTGAGCATAATGCCGTAGGCCGGGGTCAACCGCGAGGCATGCAAGCGGGGCACGTATTCGGACTTTGCGAACTCGTCCGCCAGGTGCTGGCATTCAGCCGATGTCAGTCTACGAAATTGCACAACAGGGTGCGGCGGTGTTTGCGGCCCGGAGACCCGTATCGTCTCGGACGACGTATCAAGCTCGACCACCTGCATTGCCGGAAACGGTTTGGGGTCCAATATCTCAAACTGCGCCTGCGCGAACCCGTTCTGCACGGGAACCGTGGAACCACCGGCCAGCGTTTGCAGTGCGAGTTGATAGCGGCAGAGCAAGTACTGGCAGACGCTGAGCCGCTTGCGAATCTCGGTGATCTCCGGCGCGCCAGTGGCCGCTTCGCGATAGAGCTGATGCGCTTGATAGATATACTCGGTTATGACATCCTGAATGCGACCGCGAATGATCAGTTCGCGGGTAATGGAATCGACAAGCTTGAACTGGCCCAACACCTGCCGCAAATCGTGCAGCGCGCGCAGATCCTGTTGAGCCAAATGCTCGGAGATCAGGCAACTGTCTATGATGGCGCGCAACTGTTCGAGCACGGCCTGCTGATTCTTGGAATTGCGATCTTTTAAGCGATCGAGCAGGCCGCCCTTTTCCAGGCGCACCTTCTCGCTCAGCTCCTTCACGATGTGCAGGTAAGCATCACCCTTCAACATTGCGTGTAGCGGCGCGACGTGGTGACTGTATCCGGGTGAGACCGTAAACTTGGCTTCCTTCAGAACCCGGGTAACGTACGTCTCATCCAGCACCATCGCGCGCGCGAGGTGAGCACTGGGCTGAGCTTCGAGCGCGCGCCACACCTGCCGCTCGGCCTCGATCGCCGCTTGCTCCGTTTGTTTGAGCGTTTCCTGGAGATGATTCAGTTCGTTCAGCCGCTGCTGGTCTTGCCGGCTCAACCCCATGGTCTTCACCTGGAACTTGCCGGTCCGCTTCCGGTTCTCATCACCGGCGTAATCGGGGATCAGCACGTTGCTTTCGACCAACGCCTCGATCAGTTCGCTTTTGCGCTTCTGAGATTCATGCAGCTGGCGTTTGAGCCGGACTGCCTCCTGCGCCGATTCGTGATCCAGAAACCCCAGTAGCACATACGCGTCGGGCAGAAAGTTCGGATAGAGCTGAACGAACTCGTCGAGTGGAGGGCGGGCCTGCGCCGGGTCTTGAAAGAAGGCGTTGACGGCTTCGACCAGCCGCATCAGCCCGGCCAGTTCAGAACGGGTGTCGCGCGTGTTCACCGCCCAGAAGCGGGTAAGCAGGTACTCCGCCGCGGCCGCCGGGTGTATCCGTAGCGCGTGCTTGAACTGCGCCAGGGCCGTGTCGGCATCGCCGGCGGCTAGTGCAGCTTCGCCGGCCTGGCATACAGCGGCGGATTGAGATCGCTTGTCTCGGGCAGGAGCGGTCGTTACGCTCTGCCGGTATTGCCAGGCATTCACGTAATAGGTCATGCCGAAGCGAGGATGAAGGAGCACCATGCACCCACTATCGGTGGTGACGTAGTATGGTGTGATTCGGACACGCTCCGGGTTCACGCGCCGGACAGCAAATACCACGTTATCGGCTTGCAGGGGATCCATGCGCAAGCCGCGCGCCATCAGCCGCTCGCGAATCTCGCCCCACACCGCCGCGCGCCGTTCGGCACACCACGCCTGGTAGTGCGCCTTCGTGTCCTTGTCCGGCAGGAACACGGGCGACCAGCCGCGCAGGAAGGCATCTAGCAGCGCCCCCAGGTTGATGGCGTCCATGCGCGCCTCGCGCTTCGGATCGGTTTCGTCGAACTTGCGCAGCAAATCATCCATGCGCTTAATCCACTCCTCGTCCGAGCGGATCAGGCTGGGAAGGTGCCACTCGACGAGCTCCTGCAAGCTGACCATCGTCTTCGGGCCGCCACTGTCTATGATTCTGGCCTCGCCGTAGTTCCGCTGCCCGCGAACAGAAATTTCCTGTTCTTGAATCGACTGAAGCCTTGTCTGCCACTCTGCGTCGGAAAAAATCCGGGGCATCCTGGTCGAACCGAATAGATCCGCGGGCGGCAAGGCCTCCCGCAAGGCGAGGAACTGGCGCAGCCGTTGCGAACCGGCCTGCTCGAACTGTGATTTGATTTCCAGCGGCAGACCAACATTCCATTCCGATAGCACTTCGTCTGGACTAGCCCGCACTGTCTCGGTATAGGCTTCGTTCAGCGCGATCAGCTCGCTCGTCGTCGCCTCGGGCAGCATGCGCTGAAAGAGCATCGCCATCCGGCGGCGCAGGTCTGTCACATCGCGCTCGCGCCACTCCTCGTACACGTGCTTGCGCCGCACGGCATCCGCGATCATCTCACGGCGCAGCTCGGTCTTGTGCCACTGCAGCAGCTCTTCGAACATCGTCCCTCGAAAGTGCCGGATATCTAGCTCAAGGCTCAACGGCTGGAGTGGCAGTTGGTTCAACGGATAGAACGGCATGAAGACGGCGCGGGCCGGCCCATCTGTCGCGAAGCGCGACAGCAGCACCGGCCTGCCGGATCGAATGCGCTGCTCGATCTGCGTGCGCAGCGCATCCCGCACAACGGCGTAATCGGCTGGGCCGGCGTCGCGCAGCTCGACCAGACCGGTCAGTTCCTTCAGCGTTTGCAGCTCGTTCACCAGTCCGGCCAGCGGCTGAGAGCGCTGCGCCCCGAGCGGCTGTTTCGGCGCACTCATCAGGAACGCGCCGGGAACTAGCACCACGTCATCCTCTTCGCGGTCGAGTTCGCGATCGAGAGCCAACGTGAACAGCTTGGCCGAAATCTCCTTGCAGATCGGCACGTTGGCATGGCCCGCCAGGACAACGTGCTCGATTCGATCAGCGCTCCGATACGTCCACGCCGTGACGTGGCTGGCCGTGACGCTATCGTCTGGCTCGTTGACCAACTCTTCCAGATGCATCTCTGGCGCTTCGTCCTCGGCCGACCGCATCGCAAACGGGAACAACCACTCCCGAAAGCTGAGCCGACCGGCGGCAAGTTGTTTCGCCACGGCTGGTGAAGCATCCGCCTTGAGCGCCAGCGTGAACACGATGAGCAGCTGAGGGCGGAGTGAGGCGTGTTGTTCCGCCAATGACAGAAGCGCAGCCGTAACATCATCGCGCTGTCGGGCTAAGTAAGCCGAGGCGACCGACTTGGGAGCCAGCGAAGCGAGCATGACGATGGCGACGGCCGCGCGATCGGGCGACAGCTCATATGCGATGCGCCGGATAAACTCCACGGCATCCTCCTGCTCAGCAGCCGGTTTACGCGCGACGGAATCAGCCAAGAGAGTTAACCCGTCCACAAAATGCGGCCAATCCGCCCGCTCCAAGTGCCGGCGCATCGGGTCAAGGCGATTCGCTTCAAATCGCTGCCGGCAGGCCCTGTATGCCGCATCCTGATCCAGCTGCATCAGCCGATCGAGGCTAGCTTGCCAGACGGCGGCCCGATCGTGCTGTATTGCGTTGTGGAGCACCTGCAGCACGCCCTCGCGAAGTTCGGGCCAGGCTGAGCGCGCCACATCGGCCAGGGCGTCCAGCGCCTCGCGCCCGAGCGTCGTCTCGGGATGCTCACACGCGCGCGCCAGGCCGTCGAGCCGATCGATCGACACCTTCGCCTTGAGCGCAGTGAAGCGCCAGGTTTCATCGGTACGCACGTACACCTGCTCGAAGGCGGACAAGCGATCGAGCGAGAACTGCCTGAGCAGACGATCCAGCTGGCGGGCGAACAGCCAACGCTCGGCACGGGGCCGCAGCCAGAAACGATCGAGGATGCGCGCAGCGGGCGGACTCGCCAGCGCCAGGAACAGGATAGCGACGATGCCTTCCACGATCAAGGCTTCGCCAGGAACGGGCCGACTGTCTGCAGCCAGAACCAGCGTCAAAACCGGCCAGACCCAGGCCCCCCCGAATAGCAGCGCCAAAGCGAACGTACGCGCCGACACCGCGACATCATGCGTCAGCGCAAGGCTGCTCAGCGCCAGTATTGGCGCGACGACGACCAGCAGGTTCCGCCAGAGGTCAGGCAGTGTGAATGGCACGACGTTCCAGGTGTGCAGGCCGGCCAGTGCCGATCCGATGAGCGCGATGATCGGCATCAAGAGGCCAAATGCCCGCGTGCGGCCCCCAATGGCTCCGACTGCTCCGCCTACGATCAGGCCCAGCAACGCGTAGAGCGCCAGATCAGGCACATTGCCGAGCGCGAACTGGGCTGCGACAAGCATCACCACAATCGCCAGTGCTGCGGCCAGATTGGGCAGGTCGCGCGTCTGTTGAAGAACGCGATCGACGATCAGGACAAGAAGGCCAGCGGCAAGTGGGCCGCCGACCTGGAGTGCGACCGCAGCTGGATCCGATGCGGCTGGCGCACCCCAGCCGGCCAGGGCGGCCCCTGTCGCAACGCCCAGTAAACCCACATAGAGCACGTGGGTGAGGAAAAATTGATCACGCATGGAATTGCTCCTGGGCGTTCGCGCGGCGAGCCGACACGAACACAAACACGATAACAATGACGACACCGGCTAACACGTATAGCGAATTCACCTGCGATACGATGCGGCCTATCAATCGACGCGCGGCCGGGTTGTTCGGCTCGCGCGCGAGTGCCTCGCGCAACAGGCCAGCCGTCTCGACCAAGTGCCCGGCGTTGGACTTGGCTTCCGACTGGGCGACGTACCAGCTCACTAAGTCGGCCCGAATCGTCATATTGCCGGGATCGGATTGTTCTGCGCGCCTGCCCAGGCGGATCGCCTCAGCGTACGCGGCGGCGGTCGCTAGCGCGCGCGCCTGACAGTGATAGGCTTGCGCCGCCTGCGTCGCGTATTTCGCCAGCGTGTCTCGGACGGCGAACATGGCCTCCATTGCTTCAACCGCGCCCGCGCAGTCTCCGGCCTGAAATGCGGCCCAGCCGCGCTCGAACAACACATCGGTCTCGGCGGCGATTTGGGCATCAAAATGGACGCGCAGCGTCGTGACCAGGACAGCCGGATCGTCGATCTGTGGCGGCACGAGTTGCTCCTGCTCTCTGAGCGCCTGTTCCAGCTCCGGGACGATCGCAGAGGCTTGGAGCCGGAGAATGCGTTCGGCGTGATCGGCAACGGCTCCACTGGGATGGTGCAGCGCCGACACCAGCGCCGGCACAGCCGCGCCGCCCATGCTGAGCAGGCTACGCTCAGCAGCCTCGCGCTGCGCTGCGTTGTCGCGCGCCAGCTCCAGCAGTAGCGCAACGGCGTCCGTGCGTTTGATCTCGCCAAGCGCGGCGATGATGTCGGCCAGGATCGCCGGATCGGGTTCGGCCAAAAGCGCCCCCACCGTGTCCCTGTCCAGCTTCGATAGCGCCACGCGAGCGTTTTGCCGCACCACCCAGCGATCGCTGATCGTGGCCTGCAGCAGCGCGGGCACGGCGGGCGGGCCAATGCGCACCAGCGCCAAGCGAATCAGATCGGCCATCGACAGATCCGAACTCTCCAGACTGTCAAGCAGCGATATGCCGCTCAGTCGACCAAAAGGATCGAGCGCGAGTTGGGCCTTGATCGGGTCGAGCCTCAAACCATTGACCTGGTCGTACCAGGCCAGCAGGTCCAACAGTGGCTGAACGGACTGAGGATGGCCGAGGGCGGTCAGCGCGTCCAGGCTCATCAAATCCTGCATCGTCTGTTCTAGGCTGGCTTGGGTCGGGCGCCCCGAGACGCGGATGATCTCCAGCAAAGAGGGCAGCGCGTCAGATGTCATGTGACGGAACGACCGCGCGGCCGCGGTCTGCAGTGCCACGTCGCCGCCGGTATTGAACAGGTTGAGCATTGCCGGCACGTCGTTCGACCGAATGGTGTAGCGCGTGACGCCAGCGCGGAAGGTGTTGAGCGAGACCCGGCTGGTCTTCTCGATGGTGAACCCGGCCGATTGGCCGGTCGGGACGAGGGCGATCGTCTGGCGAGAGATTGGCTCGAGTATATCTTCTTCGAACAGTGCCACCACTTCTACATCGGCGATGTCCCAGGGCAGGGGATTGACCACGCGCCCGGTAATCTGTACGCGGCCTGCACCCATGTTTGTCCCCTGCATACTCTCGATATGGGGAGTGCCAGGCTCGGTCTGCCCAGCCACATCCGACGCCGCGGCCAGCGCCAGCAGCACAACCCACGTCCCAATGAGGGCGATGTGTATTCGCCGCATGCCACACCTCCTAGCGATCGCACATCAGGCGCGCACGATCAATCCGAGCAAACTTGCCTGCAATGCCGGCGAAGAGCCGAAGCGCGAAAGCAAGGTGCTGGGCAAGCTCTCGGCCCCAGTAAGCAGGCTTTCCAGCGCAGCGGTATCGATCATCGATCCAGCAGTTCGCCCGCCATCCATTTCCACGCCAGAGCGATCGGCCGTAGCCTGAGCCGACACAAGCTGCTGTTGCTCCAGCGCTGCCTCGGCCAGAAAGCGCAGGCCGTGGACGCCCAGGTCTCTGACTTGCAGATCGGACTCCAGCGCCAGCTGCTGAAACGCAGTGCGCGCGAGATCGCCGACCGACACCACAACCCGGCGCGCCTGCACCGATACGCTCTCGTTTGACTGAGACAGCATGGTCTTGATACTGGCGACGTCGGTGTCCAGCACGGCAGCGATGAATTGCGGATCGGCGCCGCCCATGTCCAGGCCGATTTTCTGAACCGCACTGTTTAGCACACCCGTGTCTTGCTCGGCCGGCGCCAGGACGGCCGATCGCGCCCAATCGAACAGCACGGTCGTCTGCGCGATCGGATTGCCCTGCGCCGCAACGTCGGATAACAGGCGCTCGACACCCTGCGGTCCCAGCCGCTCGGCGAGCGGGTTCGCCTCGCTCGCGTCCGAGAGCAATTGGCGCAGCAGCGGCGCGTTGTCGGGCGCAAGCAGACCGCTTGCGACGCGAGCCTGCGCCTCGGCGTCAGGGCTAAGGTGGTACATCGCTTCGATCAGCGTTTGAGAACTGGTTGTGTAGGTGGGATCGCGCAGGCCGCGCTGCACGTGCTGTGTCGCCTGATCCAGCTCGGCGTGGCTGACCTGGCCGCTCTGCTGCAGTTGAGTGATAGTCCGATCGACCTGCGCGATATCGGCCGCGCTCCACGGTGCGCCGGCAGCAACAGTCTGGCCCCCATCGAGACCAAGCCCGACGCTTCCCATCAATGCACCCGCGTTCAGATTGCCGTAATCTCGAGCCATGATTTATCGCCTCCTATTTGTGACCCAGAAAAATATGGCTCTCACGCCTTGTTGGATACAGCGGATGTGTGGCGCCAGTTCTTAAGGCTGCGCCTGCTGGAGTGTTTGGCGCACCACTTGCGCATCGGGCGAGCCGATCGTCTCCAACCCGCGCAGCGCATCCTGCCAGGCTACGACCGCCGCGGCGACGTTGCCGCGCCGGTTTTCGACCAGGCCGATGCCGATCTTCGCCTGGGCCTGCCCGTACAGCGACCCAGCCTGCGAGGAGATGGCAAGTGATTGGTCGAACGCGTGCATTGCAGATTCCAGATCGTCGCGTTTCAGGTAGACCAATCCGATTCGAACCAGTTGCCGGGCCTGCCCCAGTGCATAGCCGATCGCCTCGTCGATCGCGAGCGCATCCCGATAATGCCTCAGCGCCGTGTCGAGGTCGCCACGCTGGTAGTCGATCAGGCCGATGTTCCCGAGCGCGACGGCTTCGCCCTGACGGAAGTTCGCCTGCCGGCTCAGTTCCAGCGCCTGTGTGTGATGGTTCAGTGCGGTGTCCAGCTCGGCCCGGCGCTGATACAGGCCGCCCAGGTGTTGCAGATCGAGCGCCTGCGCGATCGGATCGTTTTGGTCTTGATCGATCTCCCATGCCTGCTGATAGGCTGCTAATGCCCGGTCAATCTCGCCTTGTTACTCCAAGGCCAAGCCGACATTGCCAAACAGCGCAGCCCGACTTGCATGGTCTTCCGGATAGACTTGCGCTAGCGCTGCCTCAAAATCGGCCTGGGCCGCACACGCCTGTCCGATCGCTAGTTGGACGACGCCTCGCTGAGCCAGTGCGAGTATGAAGCTCGGCTCTAGCCTTACAGCTTCGTTCAGATCGTCGAGCGCTGGCGGATAATGCTCACGAAGGCTGCGCGAAAGCCCCCGCCAGTAGTAGGCCTGCTGCGCCGCCTGCGCACAGGCCGCGCCTGGCTGTGCCGATTCGATGGCCTGTGTGAAATAGAATTCGGCCTGCTCGCGTTCAAATCGGATCAGCCGGATCAGGCCAAGTGATAGCGTCGCCAGATAGTCGGCCTGGCGCGGCAACCCGTCGAGCAGGCATTCCCGCGAGACGTCGCCGACTCGGGATTGCTCGGAGGGAAGCGTGGCCAGTGGAAGCCGATCGCCCGATTGCTGAACGTCGGGCTGTGGCACATCGCGCATGATCTCGACGAAGGTGCGTACGCCCCCGACATCGTCGAACTCGCCCCACACGACAAGGGTGGCGCGATAACTCTCACCCAGAGCGCGCGCTTCGTGCTGGGTCGCGACGGGAGTCGTCCACATCTCCAGGCGGGCAGTTTGGCCGGTCAGATTCAGTCGTTCCACGCGCTCGCGTAAGGCATCGCGGATGTAGCGCTCCGGATAGACTTCCAGGTCACTCAGCCGGCCCGCAAAGGCAGCGACGACAATGAGCGTTTCATCCTCGCGCGCCGGCTCGAACGCTGGCGGCGTGGGGAGCAGGCTGAGCAGCGAGGGCAGGTTCGGTATCGTCGCAGCCAAGACCAATCCCAACGCCAGCACGGCCGCTCCCCAGGGCGACAGGACGAAATGGAACGCCGCCTGGATGACATTCTTGATCGTGGCGCCACCCTGCGCGACGATCAATTGGCGGTTGCCCTCTGCGTCGGAGGCGGCATCGTCATGTGTGTCCTGTGGCTGCGGGTCTTTCGGTGCGCTCATAGTTCACCGGAGAATCCGCTCTATCGTTTCTTCTTTTTCTGGGTCACGCCTTCGATCGTGCTTCGGTCCGAGGCATGGATGATTTGCTCGCCGCTGCCCTGCATCTCCTGCATCACGCTGGTCACCCGGCTGCCTCGCTCGGCGAGTACTCGCTGCGCTGCTTTCTCACCGCCGAGCAAATCGAGCAGCTCCCGGGCCAAGTCGGGGTTCTGCTCGAGTCGCTTCGCTAGGACCTTTGTCAGCAGCGTCTGGTAGGTCTCATCGTCTGGAGCGCCGGCCAGCATCAGCGCCGCGCTCTTCACTTCCGGATCGTCGCCCAGACGTGCCTTTATTTTGCTCCATAGAGACTGCGCTTTACTCCAAGCAGCCTCACCTCCTTTCGCGGCAATCGTCTCAGCCATCTTCTTGCCGACTGCTTTGCCCACATCGATCAGGTAGGGCGCGAAGGGGGCCACAATGGCTGCGACAGCCGACGCGATTTGCGTGATATCCATATTGTCCTCCTTTAGGGTGGGGAAGAGCACACGCATCATGATTATCTGATCATCCGTCAAGCATGTCAAATTCATTCAACCAACCCTGCCGGCACTGGCGTTCCCCGCCCCACCTCGAAGACGTCGAATTAGGGCGGGGCGCAGTCTTACGTCTGCATCGGAGCTGCCGGATCATCATTATTCCCATCCTGAAACTGGGCTGTGGTGCGGGAGGCCTTGACTGGCGAGATGAGCGGTTGCTGATAGAGAATCACCTCGGCCGACTGACCATTCCAGTTTAAGTCCATATCTGACACAACATGACTGGACATGGATACAGCGCAAGCAACGCGGCACGCCACCTGCCTGCTAATGGGAGAGGATCGCCATTCGCGATCCTCTCTCTTCGCGAGTGGATCAGCGCAGGTTGATCGACTGGCGAAGGGACTCCGCGAGGAGACCCATTCACTCAGGAGGATCGCGATGAGCGAACAACTGTTGATCGCGGCGCAGGACACCCTGGACTGCGCCGAGTGTGGCAAACCGATCGAGCCAGACGACGAGGAGACAACCTACTGCGGCAGCGTTCACCGCGAGTGCCTCGCCGCGCACGTCGAGCACTGCGAGGTGTGCCGTGACTGACGCCGCAATCGACAAGACCGTCTTCGTTTGGACGCCCGGCGGCGCAGGCGTCGATCTGCCGCCAGCGGAGGCGTTGGCCCTCGTCGCGCAAATGCTCGCCAACGAGGCCGACGAGTTGCCCGACACCTGCTGGGAAGTGCGCGAGCCAGGTGTCGACTGCAACGAGGGCGAGCCTGAGCTGCACCGGACACTGCGCGAAGCGGTCGAGGCTGCCATGCCGTTCTGGCAGGACAGCGGCGTGGACTTCGTCCGCGCGGCGTTCTTGGCGATGGTGGCCGGCCTGGTCGTCTCGACCGGGATCGAGATCGAGGATACCTGCCCGGCCTGTGGCGTGGTCTGCGGCCCAGACGACGCGACGCTTGCTGATCACGGCGTCTGTTACACCTGCCACCGTCAAATCCTCAGCGGCGCGCGGTGCGGCCGGTGTCGCGAATGGGGATACGCCAGCGCAACGTGCCCCGATGTCGCCAACGACCTGGCGCTCGATGAGGAGTGCCGATGAGCAACTTCTACAAGTACGTCACGATCGCCACGCTGGCCTGCGGGCACGAGGTGGTCGTTCTGTCAGACGTTACGCCGCAGGTGTCCGAGGGATACTGCACCACGTGCCGACGCAGCGTGTCGGTCGCCTCCAGCCGGCCGGCGACGCCCGACGAAACCGCGCGGGCGAAGACTGATCTGGAAAACTGGACACCCTGACGGCGAGGAGTTCATGCTGTTGGGCGAGATCGCCGTGCGCGACATGGTCTACGACTCGGCGATCCCGTACACGACCGGGCGATAGTTGAGCGCGCCGATGTGTGCGTCGCTATCCGGAATGAGCGCTCGAACGAGACACGCCTGCCGTACGAGCATACCCGTCAGCTCGGCATTGTGACGCACATCAGAAGCAACACGGCAAAACTAGCACATTAAAGACTGGGTAGGCGAGATGCTGTAGTCCAATCGACAATCAGTTGCTGGAGGGTGCCAGGCAGGTCATGTTCAGAATGGTATACATCCCGGAAGGCCTCCTG